>Ga0308165_1000815_pt1 | contig 49217 bp, 34 predicted proteins | sample PhyWR2_FD_201032 | JGI IMG/M metagenome (GOLD analysis project Ga0308165, IMG submission 201032) | Phyllosphere microbial communities from UC Gill Tract Community Farm, Albany, California, United States - DLSLW.R2 | ecosystem: Host-associated > Plants > Phyllosphere > Unclassified | place: USA... | reverse complement strand
TACTACCTTTTGCGGCAGATCAGATCCGAGCAATCCGATTTTAGAAACATGGCTCTCATACACTCTGTCGGGTAGTACATCAACATTAGGAAGCACCATGACGTTACCTTTTTTTGCTTCTTCCAAGTAATGATTAAAACCCTCTCGCGATTGCTTGAACGCATCTTTGTAGGAAAGCAGCTCACCGAGAAGCGCACTTGCTAAGGCTGTTCCATCTCGGAAACGGCGGAAATCCTCGGCCAAGAAATTTGCAAGTAATGCGACCACCAAGGCACCAATCAAGGTGAAGAACGGCCCCCAAAAGCCGCTCCAGATGGAAGTCGTCATGGGAATCTCGCAGCAGGGCATTATGGGAAATACTCGCGTGAAATACTTTCCATTTTGCGCATGACAGCATCGGCCAATTCATGATCCATGTTTTCGCGCAGGCTGCGAATTTTCCCCTCGGTCGCAAGACGAAAGCGTGACTTTCTTTGTTCCGTGTCGAAGTCCCTCATGACGGTGATTGCAATTTCTTGCACAATCACAGTGGCTTCCAGCTCCATGTCCGGCATAAATCCTCCATTTTTTTATGATGGATAGATATTATCACTCGCAGGAAAACGTCAACGTGACCTCGTAGTCGTCGTCGCTTCCCAGGCCTGGAATCCATGCACCAGCCAGGGAAGCCAGTTCGCCGACCTTGTTGAGGTTACGGGCGGTCGACTCGCTGACGACGCCCTTGTATTTGGTTTCCTCGCTGGCGATGACATGGCGCTTGCTGGACTTGCTGCATGTCGACGCGGCGACTTTCAATGCCGCGCCCTGGGCTTCGTTCTGTGACTCACCGAAACCGGTCGTGCGGAACGTGCCGCCAGCCATCGGAACGACGTTAGCCGGTTTGGTAGCGCAGGCCGTCATCAAAAAGGCGCAGCTGATCGACGCAAGGTGTTTCATTTTCATGGTTTATTTCCTCGTGGTTGAAAGCGATGGTTTTAGGCGTGGGGAATTCGATGACGTCAGCACCAACGATGCCGAGTTGATAGCGGACCGGCCGCATGTTCATTTCCCGCAGGACATGAGATTGCTCCAGGCGCTGGAGCCGGAGCAGTTCAGGAATCCACCACGGCATTTTTTCTTTTCCGTCGAGCCAGTTCTTGACGGATCGTTCTGACCGGCGAAGGCGTCGTGCGACGTCCTTAACCGGGACCCCCTGAACGTAGTACGCAAATTCGTTCGGGTTCCCATACCGCAAATTTGGATAGCGCATCTTAGTTGTTCTTTTGTCAAAAAAAAGAGCCGCCAGATTGTAGAGAGGCGGCTCCATTCTTGCAGGTAGGTTACTTGGCAGCGCTAGCAGTAGACTTCGTATAATTTACATTATGTAAAATCCGGTAGGCCCGAAGCAACCCTAGATACAACCGTTGGTTTGCATAAAGTTGTATCCACTCTGTGCAGAAATTTGTTCCCAAGCGGCTGTGGCACTGCTTGTACCGGTCGGCCGCATGCCCATGAGCTTTGCAGCCGATATCCAGGTTCTGTCGCTTTCTGCTGTTCCCAAGGGCCTGCGTTGTGTTTGCCTGGCACAATGCCCTATATGAGCTAGCCTCTCGTTCGGTAAGCCTCATGCTCAATCAGAACCTTCCAAATATCCGAACTTTCATCCGGCTGCACATGTGAGGCCGAGTTCTCCCATACCTTACTAGGCGGTAGCCCGTATGCTAATGCTGAAATGCATATACGCAATGCCTTTGCGCCGCCTCCAGAATATGCTGCGGTCAAAGATCCTTTACTAAGGTTTGTCTCGGGAAATATCTGAGTTACAAATTCCTCCAACCCAGAAAGCTTTACGGCAAATATGTCGGATTTTAAGGTCGCAGCAACTCGACGATTCTTCTCTCGGATAGCCGCTTGTGCGGCGATCTGGGCCCGGCGTTTTTGCTCAATTTCTGCCAAGCGCTGCCTAGCTAGCAGCCTTTGCTCCGCAAATCTCTTGCGTTGCGCTTCAATGTACGGCACACGCCATTCGTCTTGTGCCGCTCCGACATAAAGAGATCGATTAATGTAGATGCCGAAATTTAGACCAATTTCGGCAACTGAATGTGCCTGTTTGGACGATAACCAACCACGCGCCAACCATTGTTGCCATATGTCAGAGACAAAGCTACGCTCCTTGACTGCATCTTCTGGAAGCGAACTAAGAAGATTCAAAAAAATGGGCGCGGCATTTTCCTTTGCTTGCGACACTTTTTCATCGTCGAGTCGTTGACGCCGCTCAATAAGCGCTTCTGGAAATTCGAGCTCGCCAGCTACGGCCGCACCTGCAGGTGTCGTCTTAAAGCCGATCCCGCCGCGAGGCCCAGGCTCTTGCCTCACTAGCTTTTCGCTTTCGGCAATCTCAAGCCATTTCACGACATCATTGTTTGTGCTAACTTTGAACGGAACAGAAAATAGCAATGACACGTATTTAGCTAAATCATTAGCAATGAATCTGTCGCCGCCATACTTTATTTGAGCTATTGCTAGTAGTTCGATGATCGTTAGTTTCTTAATACTTTCAAAAGCCATTTATATTCCTCAAATCAATGGCGGCAGATGTCAACTATGACAATACTGCCCTTGCCTAGCATATTTTCATTCCTCATTAAGAAGCGAGGTCCATCCACGCTCCCTACTCTCTTTGTCGCTTGTGTAATTAGACGTCCGAGATCATCAGCGCTACTACCTCCACAGCCCCCCACGCTCGACCTGTAGTAGTTTAGCCAGCTTCTTGATATTGCCCCAAATCGCTTTTCGTTCTTCCGGCGTACCTCCTGTTTCTTCCACAGCCATAGTCAGCATGGACAATGGAGCTTCATCCAGGAAATGTATTACGTTGGTCTTTATCCTATTTGGCACTTGCAAAGTCAAAAGAACAGCCCGCAGTTCCTCTGTTGATATCTGGCTTTTATAGCTGACGTTTGTATTTTGAGCTGCCATCCATAGGCCTTGTTTTCGCTCTCGACCGGTGATCGACGGCGAACCAAAGGATAGTCCTAGGAGCTGAAGGAGGATTTGCAATTTGTAAAAACCTATGTCCTTAAGCTGTCCTTGCTCAAGCTGTCTAACCGTTTTTCTAGAGAGTCCTGCCAGCCTGGAAAGTTGTGCTATCGACAATCCTAGTTCCTGCCGACGCAGCAGCACTTTCATCCCAACCTCCACCAACTGCATATCCCCCCTTTGTACGTCGATACAATACAATTAATTTTCCATCGGTAACACCTGTGTGGTCTGGCATTTAACAAAAATTCAAAGGTGTAGCTTAACAGGGGGCGTTAAACGTGTATCTGGCTCAACTCAATATATCGAATTTTAGGAAACTTCAAAAAGTAGTACTGAACTTCCGACCCGGTTTAAATATCATCGTTGGTGCGAACAACGTAGGCAAGACGGGAGTCGTCGATGCTCTTCGGGCGCTACTTGCTGGCCATGACGAGCCTTATCCACGTCTCAGCGTGGAAGACATTCACTGTCCGAAAGATGGGAAGGCGGCAGGCGATATTCTTTTTGAATATGTGTTCCGCGCGTTAGACGAAGATGATGAGGCTGATTTTTTGGCTGCACTAAAGCCAGATGGGGCAGGAAAATTAGAAGCACATATCAGTATTCGATATTCTGAGGCTGATAAAACCGGAAGGCTAAAAGCCAAGCGGTGGTGCGGTGATCACGAGGACGTAGGACTCACGACTGATATGATGGAGAATCTCCGCGGGGTCTACTTGCCGCCGCTAAGGGATGCATCCCAAAGCTTGAAACCTAGTCGCACGAGTCAGTTGTCACGGCTTTTTCAATTATTGGCAGACGATGCTGGTCGCGATGGGATCAATCAAGCTCTGAAGGCACTCGACATCGAGTTGAAAAAACACAAGCCCATCGTCAATACGCATACAGAAATTTCAAGTCGCTATGGCAGTATGCTGGGTCCGCAGTTGTCCCAAGCGATAGAAATGGGATTGAGTGGCACTGACTTCCAGCGACTAGCAGCCAGGCTTTCCTTGCTGGTTGATACTTTCGAGATAGAGCAAAATGGGCTGGGATTCAACAATCTAATCTTCATGGCGGTCGTGCTTAGTGAGCTGTCCAAGAACCCCGAAGCACGATATCGGGGACTGATCGTTGAGGAACCGGAAGCTCATTTGCATCCGCAGTTGCAAGCCATTCTGCTGAGTTACCTTGAAACGATAAAAGAGGTACAAGGCGAGAATCGCGTACAACTCTTCGTCACCAGCCACTCACCTAACTTTGCAAGTATTGCCGATCTTGAGAGCCTAACCTGTCTCGTTGATACCGGCGCAGGTGTCGAAACCTTCTTCCCACGAACAATTAAATTTGACAAGGGCAAGCGCGAAAAACTGGAGCGCTACCTTGATGTTACTCGGGCCGAGCTGTTCTTCGCGCGAAGGTTGATCTTCGTCGAAGGTGCTGCTGAGCTAATGATGGTAAGCATCTTGGCCGAAAAAGCCGGTTTCAAATTGCGTGAGCATGGTGTGAGCCTGATCAGTGTCGACGGTTTGAATTTTGATTCATTCCTCCCCCTTTTTGGTGAGAATGCATTGAAGATTCCTGTGTCCGTGATCACCGATGCTGACCCTGCTGAGGAGGCCGAGGGGGACGATGAGCCCCCTGCGCTCTACCCGGCTGCGGGCGATTTTGTAACTGTTTCAGACAACACGGCCAAGATGAAGGCAAAGGCAGATACGCTGGTGAAGGTTTTTCATGGTGTGAAAACCTTTGAGTATGACTTTGCATTACATCCTGAAAATAGAACTGCAATGCTGATAGCTCTAAAGGAGCTTCACCCAAAGATCGGTGAGTCGGTGCAGGCCATGGTGAATGTCGCTCAGGGCGATGCAGATAAAGCTAAGGCATTGTTCTGCGGAATGTTCGAGCGTAAGCAAAACAATGTCCAAAAGGGGAAGTTCGGCCAAGCTCTAGCCCACGTTATTTCGGAAGGGGCAGTTTGTGTGGTGCCTAGCTACATCCGGCAGGCGATCGAGCATGCGTGCCAGGCCAACAAAGTGGAGGAAGAGTAATGGACTTCTCCGATGAACAGCTAGCCGTCATTAATGCCCCTCTTCACCCCATGGCAGTTGTCGCGTGTGCAGGAAGTGGAAAGACACAGACCGCCGTAAGGCGCTTAGCAGAAATTCGTAAGCGGCTCGGAGAGCATCGTGGACGAGTTGCGCTTCTATCCTTTTCTAATGTTGCGGTGAATACGTTTCGTACGAACTATCAGGCGTTGGAGCGGGAGTTGCCTGTAGGATTTGGTCGCAATCGAGTTGAAATTGACACGCTAGATGGATTTATCACAAGTAATGTCTTGCGACCACACGGTCCCAGGACGATGAAATGTCCACGTACCCCTTTTCTAGTTTCAGGGAACGAGCCCTTTTTAAGAAACAAAGATTACAATTTTTGGGTACAAGCAACAGCCGCAGATGTATTTCCTGTTCAACCGCCTGATCTTGGCAAAGTCATCATTAATGTACGAGCGGGAATTGCTAGCTTTCACTTCCAGCAGCATCGTATGTTGCTACCTATAAATAATGGCATCAAGGCCGCAACAAACTTGGCGGCTACGGGAGCGTACACGCATAATCTAGGCCGCTACTGGGTCTACCGAGTTCTTGCGGAGCAGCCAAATGTGCTTAGGGCGCTGTCTCGCCGCTACCCACATATCTTGATAGATGAAGCTCAAGATATTGGGACATTGCACCAAGAAATTCTGGAGATGCTAATTAAGGCTGGTTCTCATGTGTCCCTCATTGGAGATCCGAATCAAAGCATTTACGACTTCGCTGGCGCCAATGGTCAATTTTTGGCCGAGTATGGCCATCGACTAGGAGTGACCCCCTATGGCCTGACTCGAAACTATCGTTCTGTGCCTCTGATTCTTTCTTTAGCGAACACGCTTGGTCAGCGTCGCGATGTCGCGAACCGGACAGCACCATTGACGCCACATGGTGCATTCTTTGTCACGTACAAGAATGCTGAGCGTGATACGTTAATCGAGACATTTAATGCGGCGATTGCGGCTGCCAGCCTTGAAGTGGGTAAGTCTGCCGTACTGTGTCGAGGCCGTGATCTTGCCGACGAATTGGCCGGCCGAGATGCTGCTATCGGCCAAGGCGCCGTGAAGTTGTTGGCGCGAGCGGCTATTCACCGTGACAGGCAGCAAAATTATCTTGACGCTTTCAAGCTTGTCGCTTGGAGTATTGTTGGGCTCCTTGCTGATCCGCCCGAAGGTTTAGTGTCACGAATCACGCAACCATCTCAATATCCAGATATGGCGGCATTGCGCCGCGTCATATGGCGGTATACACGTAGCTCGGAAACAGGGTTACCCAGTGCGGAGCTACCAGCGAGTTCACAGTGGCACGAGCTATTGGTGGCGAGAACAAAGGCCTTGTTAACTGATTTAGACAAAAAATTCGAACTCAAATCAGCACCGAACCTAGGTAATAAACTCTCCAAAAAGGCCCTTCCGGCCAGTCCGCTGGTGAGCGGAGATGACTTGGTGGCTGACGGAAGACGCAAGCTTCGCATTGATACAGTGCATCAGGCTAAGGGCGAAAGCTTGGATGCAGTGCTGTACCTTGCGACAAAAGACCACGTGCTCTCTTTGATAGCGGGCGCGAACACTGAACTTGGACGGATCGGTTACGTCGCCGCCACCCGAGCAAAAAATCTCCTTTGGCTTGGCGTCCCGGCGAATTCTGCTGCGGAGCTCCGGCCTACGTTGCTCAAAATGGGCTTTGAAGAGATCGGTGCTCCATTAAAGAAAGGCTAGATTTGGTAAGGGGAAACCCTATTTTATTTTTAAGATGTGGAGCGAATCCTCGACGGTTACTTTGATATTCCCGCTGATAGGTTTTAAAAAGACGATACTGTTCCGATTGGCTGCTGCGTACTTTCCTGATAGCGAAATCATCGAAATAGCTTTTTCGGTTCTTTATATCTAATTCGGACCCGAGCGCTCCTCGCCTGCTACCGCTAATTCCGCAGCCGCTTTGGCTTTGATATTTTTCATCCACGAATATTCGCGATAGAAATCGAGGCTACCCGTAGTTGTGCCCCTGGTACTCCAAATGGCAGCCTTGAAAGCCTCCGCATCGCTTACGTCATCGAGCAAAATAAGTAGTTGGGGTAAGCTCAAAAACCAGCAGTTGTAAAATGGAAAATTTTGATCACCTCGCATAGATCTTAATTCGTTTTCTTGCTCTTTGAATTGATTGAGGAGCTCATTCAATTCGTCAAAATCATTTTGATATTTTGAGACGCTAACAGAATACTGAGCGCCAATATTACTCTCCAAAAATCCCATCAACACGTTGCGGTCTTGGAAGCTGCCATAGTCCGGCAAGCTGACGGCTATACGCTCAATTTTTCGACCAGATAGGTTTAGTTGATACACTTGGTCGTTCCCGTCGACTAGGTTGAGGTGTCCTCGACGCCTTATTCGCAACTCATGCCAACCTGCTTGGACTTGTGCCTTCAGGGCACTTCGAGCCAAGTCAAGGATCACGAAGACATCTGACCCGGCCCTCGCCATTGGAGTTAAGGATTTCTTCTTGACTTCGATGAAGAAAATGACTTGTTCGGTTTCGACTACCAAGTCGCAGTCACCATCCTCGCCATAGACATGGTATTTCCCAGACGGCGTTTCAATTCCTTTGCTCGCGAACTTCTTCTTCAAACATTGCTCGACGCCCAACCCAAGTTTCGCGGAATAGAGCCGTGGGGAAGCGAACGAAGGCTTCATCGCATTGATCAATGCTTCCAGGAATGCCGGCGCGCACATGGATCGGTCGAGGAGCAGATAGCCACCTTTCCCATCATTGATAAGCGGGTATTTGAAAAAATCGTCAGCCAAGCTTCCTGGGCCGAATGCAATTGCATTTTGTGCATCCGTTGGTTTCGAAAATCGTTGATTGGGCCCTGATGCGGGATGACTGAGGACGCGTGCCATAACGTTTGCAATTCTGTCCGATGAAATATCCGGCAGCTCTCGGCCCAAGTCGTCCACCCCGATCCACAATGGGCCTCGAATATCGCGCGATCTGTCGAGGATGCGGGCAATGATCGCGAACACCTCGTTAATTGTCCAACTCCCGCTTTGCTCCGCTGTAAAGTCGATGCCATCGAAAATTCCTTTGGAGATGTCAATCACATCACTGGCGCGCATCTGCGGTATGCAAAACAATGCATCATGAACGGCAATTTCCCTCAGCATCTGGAAAAAATCGACAGCGTCGTGGCCGCCCCAAAAGAAAACGGGGCCATAGGTCTGCACATCCAAGACTGCGGCGTAGTCTGTCGCGAGTTGCACCAACTTGGTCCAATCCTCGGTGGAATTCCGCAAGGGCTTCTTACCATTAAAATGTTTAGCTGCCAATTGCAAAAGGTATCCGATTGGCGGGAGAGGTACACCCTCGCCAGAAGGAGAAGAGATTCTGCCAATGTGATAACGCTCCATCGCCGTATCATAATGGTTTGGTGAAATTGCCTTGAAAATGCGCCGAGCCACGGATACGCCGCCCATGGAAGCGACACGACGCTCGATCTCTGCGACAACGCGCGCCTCCGACTCCGGTGTAAATCGGAGTTCGCCATCGATACGGTCTATTGCGACACCGGCGGCCAGGAATCGCTTTGCCGCTTTCGCAGGTTCAAAGGATTTTCGATAGCCTCGCTCCTGAATTTCGCCCCCCACTGGGAGATTGAACACATTGCGACTGTCGCACGCATAGCGAATGGCTGCCGGCCAATCGCCAACGATATCACTCGAGGGGGATGCTATGCGATTGGCGTCCCTTAGGCAGGTCAGGATCGAAAAATAAGGTTCGAGTGGTTCGCCTTCGATTACATGATGCTGAATCATTTCATCGAGCATGAGCTTGCACCGCTTCCAAACCGATTGATGCCCAGAGCTGAACGATTCGCCACATTTTTTATGTAGGGCGTCCGTAACCATACGTTTGGTCATTGCACTGGCTGGCTCGAGTCCAACATAGGTAAACATCGCGGCCAAATCATCTTGGCATACGGTGATTCCCGGTCCGCATTGATCCACCATTTGGCGGAAAATTTTCAAATCCATGGGGCTCCTGTGTCGGTCATTAGCAATCGAAGGACGCGGTGGCTCTTGCCGGCAGATGCCAATACTGGCGTTACGTCGACGATGTGATGTCGAAAATCCTTAGAAAATGTGAGGCGTAGATTTTCAAGCGAATGCTCCTCACGCCAAGCACTGGGAATCACGATATCGACCTCAGGATGGTCGCGCATGACTTGTTCGAATGCGGCACAAGCAAAAAGGTGCCCGTCGCTCTACTCTGTGGATGAAGTGCCCCGTCAAAATCCAAGAACAAGATCATGTTGATTTCATCGTTATGTCGGCTTCGCTTCTCGATCAAGATAAAACCGCAGTTCGCTGGAGAGCGCTACATGTGTATCAAGTCTTGCCTGCAGCGTGGCCAGTTCCATTTGGCGCTGATGTTGCTGTTCCGTAGCGACAGCGATTTGTTGTCTCAGGTTGGCGACTTGCGCTTGTACTTCTCCTAGTTTGGCATCTTTCTCATCAATTTGTGCTTCCAGTAACTCATTGCGCTGTTCTACGGCATGTAGCTGTTCAAGCTTCTGTTCTGCGTGCCTCCCGCGTGTTTGCTGCTCATAGAGAGCTTGTTGAACATGGGAGAGCTCCGATACTAGACGCACGCCCTCTTGATTGAGTCGGGTGACTTCTTCTTGTTTGAGGATCAGACTTTGTTGCAACTGACGCATTTCTGCCTGCAGGACTTGGACTTGTTGTTCGTGACGCCGTATATCTTGGTCTCGTTGCTCCTTGGTTGATGCTCGGTAGTGTTCCAGGGATTCTCTGGCATGTTTGTGCTTTTCTTCCAAGGATTGCCGGTGCCGTTCATTTTCTTCCAAGCGCTCTTTTAGAGCATTCACTTGTAGATCAAGGCCTTGGCGAGCGACCGACGCTTGCAGCAACAGGGCCTCGGTTTCTTTGTGAACGGCCTTCTCGGATGCCAAGGCTGTTTGCACCTGTTGCAGACCCGCTTCCAGCGTCGCATTTTCCTGGCGCAGTCCAAGGATGATGGCAGCTTGCTGGCGCCCCATCTCGCTGGCCTCACTACGGATAGCACTGATCTTGCCATCCGCCTCTTCCTGCAATTGCGCCGCCAACCGTGCAACGAGGTCTTGCAGTGCATCGCTCAATGGCGCCTTGGGGCTTTGACCGCCATCCTCCTCTTCCAGCTCCTTGAGATACTTGTGGATAGTAGTCTTCGAGCCGGTATTCCCGAGTTCAATGCGCACGGCGTCGACTGACGGATGCTTACCTTGCCCTACCAGGGCGTCACGGGCTTTCTTGACTTCCGATTTATAGAGACCAGTGCGGGCCATTAGAGCTCCAATGAATTTGATAATGTATTACATAGCATGTAATTACATAATAAATATATGTATGTTTAACGTCAAATTTGAATGAATTTTTACTTTTGATAATGTATCTTTATCACAGGTTAGAGTCCAAAAAGCATACGATTTAGCCTGCCGCACCTGTAACGGCGTCATGACACACTACGAGGAGATTTCATGCTGCAGTCCCAAATACAAAACGCACGAACTTTCTCGTTGCAGTCACCTGCCGATCTGCATCGCAAACTTCGCTTTGAAGCGAGGGCGCTCTACAATCATCCGCCAGCCGATCTAACCGAACGGGCCTATGCAGTCATGAACGCAGTCACCACTGCATGGCAAATGAAAGATTGGGTCTATCGCGCACTGTTCGAGACTGGTCAACTTGATCGATTGCATCAGTTTTCCGGGCGGGAGATTCGAGGTGCAAGAGACTTTGGACGTTTTTTAACGGACAACAACCCGTGGATGAACATGTGCTTTCAGTTGGCAACGGCCGCGAAACACTTTGACGTGAACGCCGAGGTCGGGCCAGAGGTGATCACGGCTATTGATTTCCAATTTGAGCCAGGTTCTGTTGCCCACGATTTGACCGGACGTGAAGAAATTGTAGTTAGTACGCGCAACAACACTATCTCGGGACCAGATTTAATCCTGTTACTAGATTACATCTGGGGCCATGCGTTAGTGGATCTAGGACTACTGACTGCAGAGATGCGAGATGAATAAAGTCGATACCTATTTGCGTGCTGCCACCCGTGACAATACCAGGCGTAGCTACCAATCTGCAGCTCGTCATTTCGAAATTGAATGGGGCGGCTTTCTGCCGGCAACGGCCGACGCGATTGCTCGTTATCTCGCCGATCATGCCGATTCTTTATCGATTAATACGCTGCGTCAACGTCTGGCCGCATTGGCACAATGGCATATCGATCAAGGTTTCCCGGATCCCACTAAAGCACCCGTGGTGCGAAAGGTATTGCGTGGTATTCAGGCATTACATCCTTCCCAAGAAAAACGCGCTCGACCGCTGCAGCTTGAACAGCTTGATCGGTTGGAGGATTGGTTGAATCAGGCAATAATCCGCGCCTCCAGCGCCGGCGACCGCCCTGCATTGTTGCGCCATACTCGTAATAAAGCCTTGCTGCTATTGGGCTTTTGGCGTGGCTTTCGCGGCGATGAGTTGACCCGCTTGCAGGTCCAGTACATTGACGCAGTGCCAGGCGAAGAGATGACGTGCTTTCTGCCGCAGACAAAAGGTGATCGCGGCCATAAGGGAACCAGCTTCAAGGCGCCAGCGCTTGCACGATTGTGCCCGGTCACTGCCTATGTCGAATGGATCACCTTGGCGGACCTGGCCGAAGGCCCTGTCTTCCGCAGTGTCGACCGCTGGGGCCATCTTGGTCACGAGGGCCTGCATATCAATAGCCTGATTCCGGTACTTCGCACGCTATTCGCTGAGGCAGACATCGCCTATTCAACGGAATATAGCGGGCACTCACTGCGGCGGGGGTTCGCACAATGGGCCACCTCAAACGGCTGGGACATCAAGACACTGATGGAATATGTCGGCTGGAAGAACGTCCAATCGGCAATGCGCTACATTGATGCCGCTGATCCATTTCGCCGCCACCGCGTAGAAAACAGTGGTACTGCACTATCGCTGCCGGATCCGTCATAAAGACATGAGACCGTTACATCAACGTATGTTTGATATTTTTGCGCTCTCACGTCCGCGTGGACTGGGATTTGGAGATCGCCCGCCTATCGCAGCGTTCTGTAGCGAAGATGGACGGGCATTCGGAGCGTTGACCAGATGCGATCGCACCGGCTTTTTCGGGGTCGATTGCATGCGTAGGCGCACGGATGATGTTTGGGCGACAACGTGGCCTGATATTCGTCTAATGCGCTATTCAGAAGCGAGGATCATCCTAGAAAAAGAGCTGGCTTCCGGCGTAGCATTGGTAACTGTGCCGGCTGGTGAGCCCGTACGCCCCAGCCTAGCCAAGCTGGGTACCAAAGGTGCTTCATCTGCATTTGAATTGCTCAATACGCCGTCGCACCGTCCCGCGGCTTGGGCGTTGAATCAAGTTTACTTGGCCTTTCCGCGGCCGGACAAAAATTGGGCAAGAGATTGCCAGACTGGCAATTTTCACACTAGGCTCTGGGAAGCTTATCTACTTGCGTGTTTTCGGGAGCAAGGATGTACGGTGAAACAAGACATGCCGTCGCCTGATTTCTTGATCGAGCGCCGCCATGGGGATGTTTGCGCATGGATTGAAGCGGTAACCGCAAATGAGGCGCCCTACGATCATGTCTCCCAGACGGCTGATCATCTGTTGGAAGACCCACCTGACGAGATTGAGCGGCAAATTGGGGCCGCCTCCGTGCGCTATGCAAAAACGATCAGGAGCAAACTGCAGAAAAATTATGCTACAGCAAACCACGTCAACGGCAAGCCATTTGCAATTGCGGTCGCCGATTTTCACGCTCCCGGTTCCATGGTCTGGACACGCGAAGCCTTGATGGCGTACCTGTATGGCGTATATGCCGTCGTTGAAGGGGAAGGCCTCGAGCGTGTCGGAGTATTAAAAACCGTTACAGAATTGCTCGGCGCCGAAAAAATTCCAGCCGGGTTGTTCAGTAATCCCGAAAATTCAAAACTGTCTGCAATCGTATTTTCCAATGCAGCGACAATTGCGAAGTTTAATCGAATGGGTTTTCTGGCCGGTATCCGCCCGCCAGGGCTAAAGATGATGCGCTTCGGGACAATCTTTGACCGCCGGCCTGGAATATTTGACCCCATTCCATTCGGCCTTGATGTTGTCAGCGATGAATATGCCGCACTCTGGCCAGGTGTTGGTGAAACTTGGTCGCTTGAGCTTGAGGTTTTCCATAATCCGATGGCCGATCATCCGTTTCCGCATGACCTGCTACCAGAGTGCTCGCAATGGTTCCAAGAGAGCGGGGAAATTAGGTGTGCTGCGCGATATCAGCACAGCATACTTTCGTCACGGACATTGCTAATGGAGGCAAGCAATGAGTTTAAGTAAGGCACGAACTATCGAGAGGTTTGGCAGCTGACCGTTTGATTCGAATCAGTACTTATCCCTATTGTTCCATGAAAATTTGTGAACTTGATTATTACAGCGCCGTCGTTTTTGCCTCAGATCCTGCAATCTAATGGAATTGCGAATTCGGATCATAAATTGCATTCGTCATGTTCTGTTTGCCACCATTTGATGAGAGACAACCCCTCTTCCGTTTCGCAAAGCCTTACGCAGCTTGTGGGATCGTCACGGACGGTTGGCTCGAAACCATCGTCGATATGTCCGAGCCACGTGTTCAATCGACTGACCGCCGAATCGATTTCGAACTCTGCCGCCGCGTTCAGTAAATCTGTTAGCGGAGAGTTGTGTATCCATTCGCAACATGGCCAGACTTGCGGATACATGTAAAGGTATCCCTCAGGCGACACACTGGCATCTCGTGTATAGCCGATCAACCCGGCGTCGCGCATTAAACGTGACAATGTTATGAGCCGAAGTCGCTCCTTCGCAGCCTTCCGAGTCGACAATGCGACGTCAGCACGGCCCCAGCCAAACTCAAGTTCGTTGACGGCGACATCGTAAGGACAGATGCAGGCCCAATGTGGCCACTCATCAGGATGAACTCGTCTCCAGCAATGGTGCCACCCCTCTTGGACGAGCCCCCATTTGCAGTGACACCGCCCATGGCGCTCTTTTATTGCGTCCTGAGCGGCTTGGCGTTTGGCGACAAAAGGTGGCGGTATGGCTGAATAAGCGATCATGCCTTTATAGAAGTCGAACAGAATATCAAAACTAATATCGGGTCTTAAGCTGGCGAGATCTGCCTTAGCTTGAAGCGGAAACCGCCTAATCTCCACAAGCCATGTTCTACCAATTTCATTGAAAAGTGGCTCAATCGCCTTCGGCATGACTGCCAAGGTGCGTAACCGCCCCATCGCATGTTTGATCGATGTTTCATCGATAAACGCTCCTCCATCGGATCTCCAAATTTGCCCCTGCGACAATTGAAGTGCTGCGCTACTCGCATTTTTAGTCCAAGTATCGAGATAGTGAAGATGACCACGCATGTGAATGGCGAAAGATTCTTCGGCAGCGCAGGGCCATGCATTGCAATTCAATTGCATCAGATTTTTTAGTGCGGCCATGCGTCGGATGGCGATAGACCCGGCATTTTTCTTTGAGTAACACGTCTTGAGATCACTCATATGAAATGGGCACTTTGATAGCCAACGAACCTCATGGAGATAGCTGTGATATCCGGCGACCGCACATTCTTCGCAATAGCGGACAGAGTCTGAATTAGATCTCACCCAAGGCAATTTGTAGTGACCGCAATGATCAAGCGTCACAGACGGTGAGAACACTGATTGAACCAATGATAAGTCTTCGTTCAGCAGAAAGGCTATACGCCCAATATCGGCGCCGGTTAATTGCCGGTCATACCCGACCTGACAACCGAAGAATTCCTCACATTGGTTCACGGTCGTACTGTTCAGCTCGTTAAATCTGGTGAGAAACGAAATTACGGACTCGTAGGGACGCAGATTACCTTTCCACCAATTGATCGGTAAATAAGATTCCACGTTAACTCGCGGTCGAGATAATTCGCATGTGATCAGAGAAATTGGTTTTGAAAAGGCCGTTCAACCAACTGTCGTAAGACGTCACATCGTCCCAGTTTTCACCCTTCGCCAGCCGAAATAGCATCGACTCTACCGTCTTCGCAACATGCTGCATCGGAAACTCTAAGTGTTTGCGCGCCGAATTTGGCGAAAGCTCAACCAATGCTTTCCAAAGCGACTGGGCGCTATCGGAAAGACGTCGCCCGCGTACAAAATCGCCTGGTGAAAAATACTGCAGAAACGACACCCCACTGCCAAGTGGCCATTCGGAATCAACATCATATCCGTTGAGTGCATACTGGATTTCCATCGCTGACCGCAATCCATGAAATCGTGCGTGAGCCGCCATGAAACGTGCGGCCACATGCGCATTGCCAGTACTTGCCATATATTCGTGCCGATATCCCAGCTGGTGAGACCCGACTGAAAATACGCTCAAAAGGTAACCTTCGTAGTCCAGCTGATTTTGCAAACCAACTAACCATTTCCATTCCCGAAAACTCAAATCCTGGGCTTCATCGATAAGAAGCACAACGTAATTCCGTTGTGCGCTTTTCGCAATGGCGATAAAACGCTGTTTGCACATGAAAATCGCCTCTGCCTTCTTTGGTGGTTTCGCAGGATCGACAAATTCAAAATGGGATGCTAGTAAGAGCTGATGCCAGAACCCGGCCTCACTCACCTGGCTGTCTGGTCGTCGGTTCCATACGACCAATGGAAGCACGACTTTGAAGCGCTCTTCCAGTACATCGTTTAGATGCCATTTCACGCCTCTGGATTTACCCAGACGAGATGCTCCATAAATATATCCACCCGGCCTCTGCTGATCAATCCAGTCACCAATTTGTTTAATCATGTCGTGCATTGGCGGCGTGTATACCGCATATTGCTGAGTAACAATGCAATGCCGGGGATCGATGTGTTCAGGTAACGAAAAAATCATGGATCACCTTGCGGCTGTCATACGCCGTTGTGGCATCTCCGGTGCGGCCGTAGCTCGGTCATCCGGTAATGTGCTCTTTTCGCGATGCCTCTCGCTATTCTTGATCTCCTCTGTCTTTGGCACATTGTCGACAACACAATCTGCTGTACGCGCACGAGCCTTGGCAGATTCAAGCATTGAAATGCCAATTGACTGTTCTGCTGTGGTTACAAGAATTTGACGAGCCTCTAGATAGGCAGGGTGAACCGGCAGCTTGTTATGTGCTTGGCTTTCCACATAATGCATAAATACATCTATGGCATCACATCCTGCTGGTATCGCGAATTGTCCCTTCGCATTGGCCTGACATATCGCTGTACGAACTGAAAGACTATGGGGTGACATATGCCATGGTGGTGCCGCCCGCAGGACACCCAAGGACATGCCATCCAATGTGGAGGCGAGTACAACCCGACAGTCATCTTCTTTATGACAGATCACCCATATCTTCGTCCCTACTAAATCTTGTCGGCTGTGAAGCACTTCATTGGAATACCTCGCATAGTGAAACTCTACAAAAGGAGAACGTCCCGTTTGTGCCCCGCCCCGCACAATGCAAAGCTTTCGAGCACTGAATAATGCTTCGACGACTCCAGGATCAGCCCGGCGTATGGACTGACTTGAATGCTTATGTAGAAATGCGGCATAGGCGAGTGGCGTTCGGTTGCTGATGCCGCGATGAGGGGTGGCGTTGTAGTTTGCAATGAGTACATCCAGGAGTTCCTCGGCGTACTCAATTTGGAAACGGCTCGTCAATGCAACCTCCTCTGGTTGCTTACCTTTGCGATCTTGCGGTTTCGCCCCCGTTGTATTCGACATTCTCTGGAAACCTTTTCCTGTAAGATTTCGGAAAAAGGTTTCGATAAACGGCCGATCGTCCTTGCTTCTGCGAGCAGAAAATGAGGTATTTGGATCGAGTAATGTGGAACCGACTGCATCTCGAAGAGCGTCTCGCACGTGGCTACAAGTCTCGGCTAAGGCACCATCGACGCTAGTCTCGTCCCAGCAAAGGCCTACGAAGTCTTCACCAAGAACAGAAAGCAGTCCGGCATCGGGATGGTATGGCGTTTCGCAAAAGCTCACCTGGCGAGGCACCCAACGCTTCAAAGCACTCTTGATTGCACGCAACACGTCGTCCTTTGAAACCTCGCGTCTCATACTCAAGTAGTAACCAACCACGGCCCGCGAAACTACTTCCAAGATAACGATAACCCATAAGCGATGAACGATTTTTTCCTGAAATCCTCCCCCCATCAATGGGATTGACACACAAAAGCGTCCGTCGATCTTATGTGCATCCATCTCGACACGCTGCATGAATTTCGATACTGGACGGTTAGTTCCATCACCGGTTTTAAGTTTCTTAACTAGGTCGGGGCCACCCGTCACGGCCGCAAGTGCTTTGGGATCAGCCGCCAGCACACTGTCAACGTGACGACACACCGAATAGTAACCAAGGCTAGAAGTATTGAATGGCCACTCTTGGCGCATTTCGTAACCTAAGCGACGCAACTGATCGAGAAACCAGGCGCAATGCCGGCGCCTTGATCGCTTCGTTTCTACAAGTTTTTTATTTGAAACTGATGCCCGAATGCGAGCATCGAAAGCAACGCGAAGATCTGGATGGCGATCAAGCAATGACTCCATTGCACCGGCGGCACCTCCACCGAATTGATCTACCCTGATTCTCTTGTTCCGCTTATATGGCTTAATCCTTAAATAAGGAACCAACCCTCGCCATCCGTACGGCCGTCCATCAGGGTGAGTTTCAAGGCAGCGTTCACGAATTAGGCGATATGCATGTTTCGCCCCAAGTGATGTTGATTGTTCGATAACTTCTTTCGCTGCTCCGGCAAGAAAGAGCTCAACAGCCTGCTTTCTGGAGAAATACAAGGATCGTCGCTCACCTACTAACGCGCCTTCGTCTGGAGTGGCCCATTGAGAAACATCAACATTTTTCCCGTCGACAACCCTTTGGGAAATGAAGCCACTATCCTCGACGCCATCGTTTTCCATGGGAGTTCTCCCAGTAGCACAGTTTCCGCTCGGAAGCGGCTGAATGGGCTCAGAATAGCAATGTTCGAAAAATATTCAAGGACGATGAGTCTAAGTCATCGGGCGAGTTACAAAATTATGCAACTCGTGCATTGAAAGAACAAATTTCTGCACAGTTTTGGAAGTGAAAATAGTTCCTGCCAATCGGGTTTTACATTCTGTTTGAGAGTAGTAAACTCGGGAACAAAATTATGCAAATCAACGACCGTTGCCGTGCGCATTGGTCAGGATGTAGCCGTCGGCGCCCACGATGAAGCCGGAGCCGAGCGTGCTTTCGTCAACGCGATCTTGTCTCGGTACGTTGCCTTCACGACGCAGTCCGGCCTCACGCACCGCGCTGATGTTCACCACCGCGCCGCCGTAGGTTTTGACCAGCCGCGTGAAGTCGGGCGCGGGTTTCAATCGGTGAAGACGCGGCATATAGCGGTGCCGGCTACTGCTTTTGCGGAAAATCCAGCGACAGCTGCAATACCATCGGCTGTCGCATGTCCGGCGGCGGCGGCTCCGATAAAGGCTGGGCCGTCAGCAAGGTGCGCAGATCGGCGTCGGCCTGGGCATTGCCGAGCGAGGAAAATTCCAGCCGCTCGACCTTGCCCGACGGCGCGACCCACACGCGCGTCACCAGCGGCGGCGGCAATGCCTGGCCGTCCTTGAGCAAGCGTTCCTGCATCCAGCCGTGCAAACGCACGACTGCATCGTCGGCGGGATCGCTGAGCCACGCAGAAAATTGGTTGCTTGCGAGTTGCGCATAGCTGATCCAGTGCTGAGGTGGTTGTTGGGATTGCACCGGCTGTGCGGGCAGCGCTTCGGCCGGCGCCAGCATGGCGGCAATGCCGATGCCGGCGCCGATGCGCCGGATCAACTTGAGGCCGGCATGCCATCGGGTGGCCCGGTGCGGCACGGGGCGATTCTCCAGCTGCGAAAATTTTTGCATATTTGTCTCTGTCAAATGAAGTACCTCAGGGCTTGATCATAGCTGCGCAAATTACCCGCAAATGACGCCGGCTCCCAAGGTGAAGGCGCGTGCGGCGGGCGACTGCTGCGCGCTGATTTGCGCGGTATCGCTTTCGGCAAAGCCGACGTTGGCGGCGCGTAAAAAATGCTTGATGGCCGCCGCCGGCAATGCCTTCACCAGCGTGGCGGCGCCTGTTTGCGCCGGATTGCGCACATGCGCTTGCGCCACGCCCGCTCCGGAAAAGGCGCCAGCGACACGTTCCACCACCATTCCCAATACCAGGCCGCCGGCGCCCAGCACCGCACTGCCGCTGGCGCCGGGCTTCACGCCGGACAGCAGTTGAAGTTCGCCGCCCTCTTCCGGCACGGTGATCGCATTGCTCAAGGTGCGAGCCCGGTCAGGCAGGCGCAACAAGCGCGAATAGGCTTCGGCAAATACCGCCACGCTGCGCTCTGGCGGCAACGCTGAACGCTGGAACACGGCGCTCAGAAAAGGTTTGAGCGCTGTGGCCAGCACTGCGACGTCGTCCTCGTTGCTGACCGCACGCAAGATCGCCATCACCACTTTTCCATCCTTGACCACATATAGCGAACGGCATCCGGAGACCGCATGCCTGGCCGTCAGCACATCGCCGTCGGCGTTCAGAAATATACCGCTGGCCTGCGCCTCGATACTCTCCGCCGGAGCAGCGCTGCAGGATAAACAGAGCAGGCAGCCCGCCGCCAGCATGTACCAAAACCGCGTCGACCGGGCGGCGCGCCGGCTATCTCCCGAAATGTTTTTCATGTTGTTCCGCCCTGCTCCCCTTGCCGCTTGTACATGCGTCGGCCCAAGGGCCGCGCACGGATGTTGCGGCATTTTCTCACAGCAGTTTCATGCTTCTTTATCGATCATGGCGTCTCCTCTTGCGAAACGCCACGGCATCGGCGCCGTAGAGTCTGGAAAAGCAGGTGGCGGCCCTGGTCGGCATAGACGATTGAATACGATATTCATGTGGGGGCAGGAAAACAAGTTACGCGAAGTACGTAACCGCAGACGGGCAGCATAGCGAACAAACATGACGTTGCCATGACGAGAGGACGGGATCGAAACAAAGACGAGGCAGGTCGGGAAGCACGGCCGGGAACGCGGCGCGCTCCCGGTTGAACGACGTTACGCGGCGTCGGCTTCTTCCAGTGCGCGCGGTTCCGCAACGACCGCCTGTGCCGCTTCCGCGGCAGGCGCGGCATCCGCCTCTTGCGCGGCGAAATTGCGCAGATGCAGGAAGAACTGCCCCATCATCTGCGTCCACAACTGAAACGTCATGCTGAGGTTGCCCTTGCTGACGCCGCCGGCGACGATGACATCCATCTCCAGCGCAATCATTTCGCCGTGTTCCACGATGCGGGCAAAACGCTTGTTGCGGTGCCATTCGGCAATCAGGCCCGGAGGCAGGACGCCGCCTTGTACGCGCAGGGGGCAGCTTATGGTGAAATCGATGAACTGTCTCTGCTGCGCAGCGGCATTGCCCCACAACACTTGGAAGCCGACGCCCTGGCTGGCGCTATGCAGATGCGCCACGCCGTTGTGTTCGAGTGCAGTCACCGAACAGCCGGCTGACTTGATGGCCTCGGATACCTGCTCCGGCGTCACGGCGACGAGCAATTCGGAGAGGTCGGTAGCTGCTGCGATGTCGGTTGATTTCTTCATGGTCGATCCTGATATAAAAATTGAGAGAAAAACGGCAATGTCTGTTTCGCCGCGTCCCGCCTCTGTACGGGCTCGGGTACAGCGGCATGGATCAGTTCACTTTTTGCAGCGCGGCGTCCAGCGTGGCCGTATCAATGTTCATGCGATCGGCCGGCGCCAGGCCTGAGAGATACGCTTGCACCAATTGCTGCTGACGCTGCTGGCGCAAGGCTGCTTGCAGGCGCGGTTTCATTTCTTCCAGCGTGGCAGTACGCGCCGGCTGCGCTTCCAGCAACTTGACGATGTGGATGCCGGCGGCCGCCTGCACCGGTTCACTGACCTGGCCGGCCTTGAGTTTGGCGACGGCTTCGCGGACTTCCGGCAGCATGTCTGTCAATGCCAACGTACCGACTTCACCACCGCGGGCGGCGCTGCTCTTGTCCTGCGACTCGGTCTTGGCCAGGGCGGCGAAATCACCGTTGCGCGCCTGTACGGCAAGACGTTTTGCCTTCTCCGCGACTTTCTTGTTGCCGACCGCATCAGTGGCCGATGTCGACAGGTAGATCTGCGCGACGCGATAGGCGGCCGGCAGGTTGTAGGTGCTCTTGTTCTGTTCGTAAGCGGCCTTGATGTCGGCGTCGGACGGATAATCAGCCGGCACCTGCGTCATCGATTCGAGAAAGCTGGTGGCCACCAGGCGGTTGGTGATTTCCTTGACGGCGGCATCGACGCGCGCCTTGATCTCCGGACGTTCGGCCCAGCCCTTGCTGCGCGCTTCCCGCAACACGGCTTCACTGGTGACGCGCTGGCGCAGCCAGTTCTCCAGCCCGGCGCGATCGTTCTTGACGGCCGTGCGTTCGTCCGGCGGCAAGGCTTGCAGCATGCGCTCCAGCTCGGCTTGCGGCACGCTGACCTGACCCAGGCTGGCGACCGGCTTGTCAGCCCCCTTGGTCTGGGCACCGGCGCTGCCGAACACGGCGACCAGCAGGACTGCGGCCATGCCGTGCAGACAAGGACGAATGGACTGCGCGTTGAATTTGACTGGTTTCATTTCTTCATCCTTTTAAAAAGTACTTTCTTGCTGGAAGCGGACACTTGCGTTGCTCAGCGCGATTGCGTCGACGCGGGAGCGGTTATCGGCGCCGTTTCAATGCTTGCTGCCGGCATGATCGGACTGCGATGATCAAAACGCCCCTCATACAGCTTGTCGCCGTATTGCTGTGCGATTTGCTCATACTTCACCCGGCTCTGCGCGGCGAACGGCTGGCGCACCGACATGATGGTGCCGAGGTCCATCGTTTCATACGCCTGCAAGATCTCCTGTCCGACCGTGTAGAGCTGGGTGTTCTTCGTTTCGCATTGCGTGATTGCCGCCTCTTGCGCCTTTGTTGCCTGGGCCAGACGCTGACGCTCTGTTTCCGCCGCACGCGCCAGCTTCAGCAACTCTTCGTACGCGTTGCGGTACTGCGCGCTCTGGCCGTTGGATTTATCCAGGGCGGCTTGCGTGGCATCGTGGCTCTTCTCACGTGCGCGGCGTTCAGCCGCAAGTTGCGATCTGGCTTCGGCGAGTTCCTTCTTGACGTTGTCGGCCTCCGCCGCCGGGGTATTCCTTGCACCGGCGGCGGGCGACGTTTTCCCGGCTTTGAGTACCGCGAGTTCGTTTTGCGCTTCCTGCAACTGCGTGGTGGTGATACGCAACTGATTGCGCAGGCGTTCTTCCATGCTCTGTCCCTGCTGCGCGCAGACGGCACTCGCCGTGAGCATCAGCAGAGCGGCTGCGGCTAGCGTGTTCATGCGGCCGGAGGTATGCAAACCTAATGACATTCTTGCCTCCTTAGAAACGCGTGTTCACTTCAAGCTGCAAGGTATCGATCGATACCGGCGCGCCATACACCGACTTGGTTGCGAACCAGCGTCCCGAGAATTGCGTATTCTTGTCGATCGCGTAATTGCCGCCGAGGTAATAACCCTTGGCGTTGGTGCCGCCCTGATGGAAGGTGGAATCGTTGTAGGCATCCGGCAGCGCATCGGGTTCGATGCGCTTATAGCCGGCCAGCACGTTCCACTCGCCCTGCACTGCCGGCGCCGGGTTGCCCAGTGTGGCTTGCAGCATGTAGGCATTGGCGCCGCTCTTGAAGTCGCCGCGTACGCCCGGTTGCGCAGTGCCGCCGTTGTTGACGATGCCGACCGTGGCGCGACGGAACATTTCGTTTTCGTCATATGCCAGATTGCGGATGAAATTGCCGTCCAGGCGGAAGCCGTAGCCGCCGGCGATACGTGTATCCCAGCGCGCGTTCAGATCGAGCAGTTGGAACTTGGATGCCAGGCCGACGTATTGCGGTTGCGGCGTGTTGGCCGGGCTGGTCGGATCAAGCGCAATGGTACGCAACAGCATGAGCGTATTACCACGTTGCATGAAGGCTGGGCGCGACCAGTCGGTGTTGCAGCCATCGGCGCCGGCATACAATGTGCACGAATCCGACGTGCGGCCGCTGATGTTCTTGAAGTCGTAGTAGGCCACGGCGCCGCGCAGGCGATTTTCGTTGTCGAGCTTCCACTGCGCGCCGACCTGTGCGCCGAGCAGCCACTTGTTCTGGCTCGACAGTTTTGTCTGGCTGCGGCTCGGGCTGCTGTCGGACGAATATTCCAGAGGGATCACGCCCAGCGTGCCGAACACCGAAATATCCTTGTTCGCCAACGTCTTGTCGTACTGCGCGACGAGGCCGTCGAAATTCAGATCATTGGAGAACAACATGTCGGTCGACATGAACGGATTGCCGAAGCGACCGCCGGTGACTTTGACCATTTCGTTGAACTTGTAGGACAGCCAAGCCTGGTCCAGCCAGACGTTTTTCTTGCCCAGACCGCCACCCAGGGTCTGCGTGGTCGAGACCGGGCTGTCGTCGCTACCGCTGGCCAGGCGCAAGCCTGCCTGCGTGCTCTCCGAAATGTCGGCAAAGATCCCCAGGCGTGCACGGATGCGCAACTGATTGGCGCGATCCTTGTTGGTATTGAGCAGTTGCGGCAATGCCAGGTTGGTATTTGAGTTGACGTCGTAGCCGGTACCTGAGTTGATGCCGCGCCAATCGGTTTCGATGTTGCTGTTGTTGGCGGAATAGAAGCGCGACTCGCCGCGCAAGCGCATGTCCCCTTCGACACGGATACGCTTGGTCCATTCCGGCGTTTCGTTCGGTGCAGCCCAGCCTTCACTCCTGGCTTGCGCCATGATCTCGCCTTTGACTTCATCGCGAATCTGATCTCGCACGCTGGCAGAAATGTAGGGCACGCGCACATCGCCCGGTTCGATCTTGCTACGCCCTGCCGCTGCAGGTACGGCGGCAGCAACAGCCTGACGCTGCGCTTGCTGCACGGCGATCGCTTCGGTCTGCGCTTGCGCCAGCAGTGCATTGCCAACATCTTTCTTCAGGGCGCCGCTCTCGATGAGGCCGCGAATCAATCGCACCATCGCGGTTTCAGAAGAAGGCGACGTCTGGGCATGTGCCAACGGCATCAGCAACAGCGCGGCGGCAGACATGCCGGCCAATACCGTGGCGCGGCGCAGCGTCTTTTTATGCTGCTTGCGGGCGGCAAAACCATTCTTGTCGACTGGTGTGTTCATTACATTTCTTCCCCAAATAATTTCAAATTAAAGATGACGATGGCGGTGTTTCAGGGTCGCCGGCCGCGGATGGACATATGTATCGGATAGCGCTGCGCGGCAGGCGGACGTTCGTCAGCCTTGTATTCGCGCACCATCGTCAGAATCGCTTCATCGATCTTGGTATTGCCGGTGCTTTGCAGCAGCGTCGCTTTGACGACCTTGCCGTCCGCATCAAGCGTGACGTCGAGGCGGATGTCGTCGAACGCCAACTGACGCGTGCGCGGATCGCGGGTGAAAGCTTGCTGCAAGGCCGTACCGAAATAGCGCCCGTACGAACCGCCCATGCCGCCGCCGGTGCCGGTAGAGCCCCCGCCGCGCCCGGCCTGGATGCCGAATGCATCGTTGCCCGCTTGTGCGGCGCCGTCGATGGTGACCGGATCGCCCAGATCCTTGGAAGGGCTAGGTGGACTATCGTCCTTGGGCGACTCCATCTGTTCCGACGGCTTGGGTTCGGGAGCGACTTCCGGCTTGATCTTGTCCGGTGTCGGCTCGGGCAATTTCTCAGGTTCCGGCGGCGGAGGCGGTGGCGGCGGCAGCATCAACATCGGTGGCGAAGAGACTTCGCGTTTGGTGCTGGCGACGCCCGACAGGAGATACCAAACCAGCGCCACGACCGCGGCCAGCAACACTACGCCGATGGCGATGCCGCTCCAGCGATGCCACGAACCGGAAGCCTGCGTGGTCGCCGGAGCGTCGTTATTCGCACTACTCAATTTCACGACGCTCTCCTCACGATTGCTTGCCGGTGACGAGGCCGATCTGATTGAGCTCGATACGGCGCAGAAGATCGAGGACTTCCACCACCTTGGCATATTGCACCGCGGCGTCGCCGCGCACGATGACCGGGAAGTCCGGCGTCAGCGCTTTTTCAGTGCGCAGGCGCTCTTCCAGCTCGGGCAAGCTGACCGGATACGCATCCAGGAACACCTGGCCGGCGTTGTCGACCGTGATTGCCTTGGTCTTCGGCTTTTCCAGCGCAACCGAAGCACTGGCCTTGGGAAGATCGACCTTGATGCCCGGAATGCTGGCGTTGCTGGTGAGGATGAAGATCACCAGCACCACCAGCAGCACGTCCACGAAGGGCGTGATGTTGATCCCGCCGGTGCGTCTGCGCGGGGTGTATTTCGCTCTCGCCATGATCGCCCCTTATGCCTGCAGTTGCACTGCACGCAGGTGGCGGCCGTCGCCCTGCTCTTCGGCCAGGCGGGTGGCGAATTCATCGACGAACACCGCCATGTCGGCGCCGATGGCGTCGGCGCGCGATCCCAGCCAGTTGTAGCCGAACAGCGCGGGGATCGCCACGCCCAGGCCGGCGGCGGTACATAGCAGCGCCGCCGCCATGCCCGGCGCCACCGAATTGATATCCACCGCGCCGGCCATCGCCGCCACCACGAACACCAGCATGATGCCGATGACAGTGCCGAACAGACCGACGTAAGGCGCGCCTTCGATGGTGGTGGACAGCCAGATCATGCGCTTGGCCATGCGTTCGTTTTCGCGCACCATGACGCCGTCCATGGCGGCACGAATCGCGTCGATGGTTGCCGCCGAGACCGACGTCATGTCGTAGCCGCGATCGTGACGGCGGCGCATTTCATCCACGGCGACGTCATACAGGCGCCACAACGACGAATCCTGCTTGATCTGTTCCGGCACCTTGTTGCTGCGGCTGAGCTGGTCGAGAGACGCGCCGGCGGTTTCGTGGAACAGGTTCATGAAGATCGCATTGGCGCGGGATGTCGCTGCATAGAAACGGCCCTTGCTGATCATGATGGCCCACGACAGGAACATCATCAGACCCAGCACGATCACCACGACCCATGCATCCAGCGGCATGGCCGCGAGGATGAAGCCGAAGTGGCTCTTGCCGGCCTGCTTCTCATCCACGCCGAAAGCAACCAGATGCGAATCGCCGCCCTGCGTGACCGCATCGGCCAGCAGCAAGGCGTCAGGACGCGCTACACGCGACAGACGCACTTCGTCGATCGCGCCAGCAAAAGGCGCCATGCTCGAACCGGCTTCGGTATCGCTGCCGATGGCAGCCGAGGCGTTCATCGCCGACAAGCTTGCCGGCAGCGCCACGCTAGGACGTCCGCCGACCAGCAGCGCCACGTTCTGACCGTCGCCCTTGACCGCGATATGCGACCACTGGCCGGCCTGGATCGGTTGACCCGGGCTGCTGCGCTTGCCGTTGACCTGTACGAACGGCACTCCTGCATCGACGCCAATCAGCAGCTCTGCGCCGTTGCCGCGACGGGAATAGATGACCTGATTCGGACCCAGTTTTTCAGGACGCACCCAGGCCGAGAAGGTGAACTTCCCGCCTGCCGTCATTTCCAGCGAAGGCGTGGCCGGCAGCATCAGCGGCACGCCGCCCAGCTTGGCGCCCTTGCCGATCACGGTGCCGTCGATGCTGACGACGGCGGTCTGGCCGTGATTGCCATAGGCGGTGCTGTCGCGCGGCGGCACATTGGCTTCGGAGAAGTGATAGACCAGCGTGTAGTCGGAATCGAAAGTACGCTGGCCGTTGCCGTAAGCCGGGGCCTTCGGATTGCCGTAGTACATCCACAGCTGTTGCGGCGCGGCCGTCAGGGCTGGCACGTCGACCCACACCAGGGCGATGCCCAGCAGCGGATCGAATTGTTCGATCTGATAGTTCAGAACGGTCTTGTCGTCGGCGCCGACGAAGCGCAGGTCGTTGCCGCTCTCATTGACATCCTGAAAATTGAAATTACCCGTATGCAGACGCACCAGCACAGGCGTGCGGCCGGCATCGCCGCCGATAGCGCCGCCTTTGGGACCGCCGTCGATGGTGATCGGCTTGCGATATGCCCAGTCGGGCTGCCACCAGGCATGCGCCAGATTCGGCAACAAGGTGCTCGCCAGCGCGAGCATGAGAAAGAGGATACGTCGCATAACAATGGATCTCCGAAAACGCGTATGAAAATAGTTAAGTGAAGGCGTCGACGTTCAGTACGTCGCCGTGAGGCTGAAATTCAGCCGCGGGGTATGGTTGGGGGTACGGGGCCCCTTCTTGAGCGGGTAACCGAAATCGAAGCGACCGCTGATTGCCTGGCTGATCAGAAAGCTGCTGCCGAAGCCGACCGACGCGAGTGTGTAGACGTCAACCTGTTCCGGCAACGGCTCACGCAGCTTCAGACGCGCCGCATCAAAGAAGGTGTAGATGCGCCAGTTTTCCACCACCGGATTGAGGTAGCTGAGCATCGGCGAACGCAGCTCTATCGAACCGACAGCGCCATAGTCTCCGGTGGCCTCTGCCGACAGATAACCCCGCACGGAGTTGAGACCGCCGGCGGCAATCTGCTCGCCCGAGACCAGCGGCGAATCGGTAATTTGCGTATTGAGTCGGCCACCGAGCTGCATGTTGTTGCTGAACGTATGCGTGCCGTTCAGATCAAGCTTGAGCACCAGGAAACTGGAGGTCGCCTTGTAGCGGTTGTAATCGAACTGCGAATCGTCGCTGCCGTAGCCGAAGAAACGGCTGGTACTGTTGAGCAGCGTAAAGTTGACGCCGTACTGATTGCGCTCGCCCTGCATGAAGCCGGCATAGGTCAGCGAGATCGGTGCATATTTCAGCGGCACGGTGTCGCCGGCGCCGTTCAGTTGCAGCGATTGATCGTTCTTCTTCAGGTCGAAGCCGGCACCGAAGGCGTGATACCAGTTGCCGGCGTTCGGCACGGTATAGGTGGCCTTGATGCCCATCGAATGGCCCTTGCCCAGCACGCTGGTGCCGCCGACGGTGGCGACGTTGCTGTTGGAGATGAAGCCCGATGCTTCAATCGCCCAGTTGGTGCCGCGCAGCGGCGCGCTGTACGATCCGGACCAGACGCGGGTCTGGTTCATGTCCTGCGGCGTGCCGAAATAGCTGAGCGAGGCGCTGTGGCCGAGCTGCCAGAGATTGTCGTAGCCGATCGAACCGGTCATGCGCAACGGCCTGGTGTCCGCGCTGTAGTCGTTATTGACGCCGACGCTGGCGCGCCACGGGCTGCTGTCGTCAACCTTGAGATCGACGTCCATGGTGCCGGGAACGCTGCCCTGCTTCACCAGTGGCACCACCTGGCGTTTGGCGCCGCGATTGAGCGCGGTCAGTTCCACCTGCGCTTGCGTAAAATCGGGCACCGCGCCTTCCTTGAGCGCCGGCACCTGGTCGCGCACTTCGAGCGGCGAATTGTATTGCGCGCCGACCACGCGCACGCGGCCCACCTTGGTTTCGCTGACCTGCAGGAAAACCACGCCCTCGGTGACCTGCTGCTCCGGCAGGTCGACATACACCGATTGATAGCCCTTGGCGTTATAGGCCGCCAGCAGCGCGTCGCGTGCGCCTTCCACGTCCTTCATGGTGCGTTGCGGCCCGAGGAATGGCGTGACCGCCTTTTCGATGCTGCGCGCGTCCAGCACGGTATTGCCGCGCACGATGTACTCGTTGATGTCGACGCGGCGCGTTTCTTCGCTCGACGCAGCGGCCGGTGGCGCGACCGCATTGCCGGCCTCCTGGGCCGATGCCGCGCCCTCTAATCCCATACCCATTCCGGCCGCCAGCATTGCCAGGCATATCGCCCGCAGACAGCCAGGCGATCCGTGTTTGTTTCGGTTTGCTTCATGCATATGTGAACCCAGCCCTCTTAATCCAACTCTTCTCGGCGCCTTGCTTCGCGATGGCGAAGCCGGCGTCTGTCATCAATGCCGTCGATCGGTATCGATGCAGCGTCTAAATGCATAGACGATTGGCATGCGCCGGAACCGTCAAATGTCATCAAACGTTCATAATTCTTTTTTTGACAATGTCCGGCGGCGTTGGCGAGCGGCGAAAAACCGCGTCGCTGAGAATTCCTTCGCTCTGCCGGACACGTACCGGGACGAGCTTGTTTTTGTTATTCGACGATGTCTCGGCACTGCTCTTTTTGATTGAAAGCCTTGCCGACATCGCCTATGCTGCGGTCATCGATTTCGGGAACGTAACGAGCCGAGATGCTAGCGGCACGACGTGACCTCTCTGTGACAAAACCCGACGCGACGCCGGCAAAAAAATCATCCGAATCGCACTGCTCGCGTTGTGCAATCCGGAGCGGCGGCACACCCACACTGGAAAGAAAATCATGACCGTGAAAATAATCCTGCCGTTGCTCTTTTTTTCGTTTGCCGGCAGCGCTGCACCGGCATGGTCCGCGGAACCGGATGCTGCATCAAATGGAAATGCGGCGACCTGCATCGACGTTGTCGTCAACGGTGAGCACATTCCGTCTTATGACTGCCTGACGCAAAAGCTGATGCCAAAGGCGGCTGAAAAAAAACAGCCAACACCTGAGATGACTTCCGAGGCCATCGTCGGCAAGCCGTCCAATCAGCTCGGGCTGTTCAACTACACCGCCACCAGCAACCGCATGGGAAATACCTTTGGCACCTCGGTGTATCCGCAGCGCCCGTCGGCAGCATCGGCCGTTCCCGTGCTGCCGCGCTGACAACAAAAAAGCGGCGCCGGATCGATTGCCTCCGGCGCCGCTTTCTTCCACATCAGGTCAACGGTTCATTCCCTCATCACCGGTCCTGCCGCAGCTTGCGCTTTTCCGCTTCAGTCAGGCGCGACATCAGTTCCGGCTTAATCTCGTCGCCGTGTCCGGCGATCTGCACGAAACTGTTCTGGTCGTAACCTGGCTTGACGCCGTTTGACGAGGTCGGCGATGCGGCATCGCCGACGCCGCCGTCATTGCCGAAACCGAGTACCCGCACCGTGAAGATGGACGGCAATGCCTGGCGTGCTTCATTGCGGGCGCGCTGCACCGTGTCTTGCGCCGCCGCAGCTGCGGAACTGGCCGCCGCACTCGCGTTGCTCAGTGCGCCGACATTGACCGCCGCAACCGTCGGTATCCCAGCCGCTTCGCCCTTGACCTGGATGTTGGTCGCATTGACCACCTCCAGTGCAAAGATGTTGATGTTGCCCGAAACGCGGATGCCCGCTTCGCCCGCGTCGATCTTGCCCAGGGGCGCGATCAGGTCGACGTCGCCGGCCTTGGCCTCCGGCACCGGACTGAGCGTGGCGATGCCTGCGCCCGAACTCGGCGCCTGCGGCGACAGCGCGGTGTTGCCCCACTGGTCGTAGACGCGTTTGGGCGGCGTGTACAGTACCGTGGTCTTGGAACCGCGGCCGGCGTTGATGTCGCCCTGCTCCGACCAAGCGAAGATATCGCCGCCGAACGTCGTCATGACACGCGACAGGCCGAGCAGCAGGCTCTTCTCGCTGAACAGCTGGATATTGCCCTGGCCTTGCGTCACCACGCCTGCGCTTGCCTGCGGCGCCTCGCCCTGAACGCCGACGACGATTTGCCCGCCCGGCGCCATCATCTGGATGTCGCCGCCGAAGTTGGTGTGCACGCCGGCGTTGCCGAACATCGTGATGTCGCCACTGCGGCGAATCTCATTGCCGGCGGCATCTCGATCCGGGAATAGCGTGGCGATCATGTCGCGGCTGCGCAGGAAGGAACCATAGCGGCGGCTTTCCGGATTGTTGTACTCGCGACCGCCTTCGCGCAGTTCGGCGTAGTACACGGAACGCAGGAAGACGCGTTGCTGCTCAGGCGCCAGCGCATTGAAGTACGCCAGCGCGTCGGCTTGATTGCCCTGGAAGCCGTAGCGATCCTTGAGCCAGACGCCGAGTTCAGCGTTATATGTCTTGACGACCTTGCCCGACTGACTGGCCAATGCCGTGTTGGCGTCGGCCAGATTGGCCGGATTCAGGTAGCGCTTCGCAATCGCGGAGAAATCCAGCCCGCCCGCACCCATGCCCGCCATCATTGCAATGTCGGCGCCGGGGCGACTGTCGCCCTGCACCAATGCCCCGATACTGACGATGCTGGCTTTGCCTTCCTGCAGCAGATTGCGTCCGGCCGATACTTCCAGCGTGCCGGGACCGGCAACCTGAAGATTGGCGTACAGAATGTCGCGTCCGGCTTGCACCAACGAGATGTCGGTGCTGTTGTTGTGCACGAACAGACCGTTAGCATTGACGATGTCGCGCCCAGCCAGCACACGCGCTGCGGTGGCCGAGCGATACCAGACCGGGATGGTGCGCTCGGTGTAAGGAGTATACGTCTGCACGTTACCGTTGCTCAGACCAATCACATCGCCATTGACCGCGTAGAACAACGCCGCCGAGGGATCGCCAAGATGCAACGCAGTGGAGCCGATTGTATCGGGCCCGAACGCGAAGAGCGGGAAGCTGTTGGCGATGCCCAGGCTCGGCTTGCCACTGTAGCCGCCATCCTGGCTGAGTGTCCCGTTCAGACTGAGATTGGACGATCCGGCAATCAGGGCGCCATTCGCAGCAAAGCCGGCAAACGCAGGATTGAACGGCGTCGGCAGCGGTGCATCGGAACCCGACATGCTGACTGGATATGCACCGCCGAACAACGAGGTCCCCGCCAGGAACTCAAGTGCGCCGCTGGCTGAGGGCGCCAGCACCAGCGACTTCGTCGTCGGCGTGCTGTTCGATACCGGTGCGGCGGAGTAACCGTAATAGATGCTGCCGGTGGCTGCCGTCGCACGCAGAATCGAGGGGTAGACCAGCACGATGTCGCCAGGGTTGCTGTTGCCGATCGAAGAACCCTGGTTGGCGACATCGGTGCCGGGCGTCAGATTGCCGCCAGCCGCGAACAGATTGACGGCCGTGCGCGGCGTCCACAATGAGAACCAGCTCTGGCCGCCGCCGGCATAGCGGTTGCCTGCCGCGGTGAAAGCCGTTGTGTTGGTGCTGAACACGCGACCGGGGTCGGCGGCGGTCGCCAGCACCAAGTCGCCCAGCGTGTCGAGGTAGACTGCCGAGTCGCCCGGCACCAGCGTCAGGCCGCTGCCGCTAAGAGCGATGGTTGAGGTAAATGCATCAATGGAACGGGTGTCTGCCGCATCGCCATCCGCCCCCGCCACCTGCGCTTGCAATTGGCGGTAACGCGGCTGAATGCCGCCGATGGCGCCGGCCGTCAGCGAGGTCATTCCGCGCAGATTGATCAGCGCGCCGTTGATGTCCTGATTCTGTATGCTGGCGCCGCTGTTGCCGTATTGCGAAACAGAGGTGTTGGCGTTCACCGCGCCGCCGACACGAATGCGCAGATCGCCGCCGCCGGTCAGCGTCAGTGTGCCATCCGCCCCGACCCGGCCGGTGCTGCCGACCGCCGCCACCAGCGCCTGGCTGCGTGGCGACGCCACCCCGGTTACGTCCCCGCGGCGCGTCAGGATGCCTGCATTGCCTCCGGCATCAATGCTCAGATTGCCTCCGCCCAGTGTACCAAATCCGGTAAAGCCGACCAGATACGGATCGGTCGAGTCCACATCGATGGACGGCACGTAAGCGCCGAAATTGATCCACCACGCGGTCGGGATGGCGTCCGTACCGCTGGCGGTGCTGCCTGTGCCCTGGCGCCACAGCCAGTTGCCGACGCTGGCGCTTGGAGTCTGCGAACGTTTGACTCCTTTGAACGCGCCCCAGGTGTCGCCGGTCACATCGCCGCCGACATTCACGCTCAGGTTGCCGCCCTGCTCCGGATACCAGGCCTGATAGCTTGCCAGCGCGTCGCTGTAATCTCCCGCAGGAATACCAATCGGGCTGCCGTTCTTGAGACTGCGCGGCTGGTTGTACGGATCGGCGCCGCCACCGTTGGTCAATGCCGCCGAGCGCGTTCCTGCAGTGTAGACGCCGAACGGCGACTGCATGAGCAAGTCGCGCGCCGCGTTGATACCCAGGTCGGCGCTGCCGGTGCGGATCACGCTGAACATCGGCGACTGCACGGTGTAAGCCGTGACGTCCTTGACCGGATTGATGAACTGGGAACATGAATTGGGGCTATAGCTGCAATAGTCCATGAATAAAGGGTCTACCGGTTGCCCCACTACGAAACTCGGATCCCACTTCGTGCCGTCAACGCCCCATACATAGCTGATGCGCTTGGGATCGATCGCACACAATCCTCCTCCTGCAGGATCGCAAACTCCAAGGTCGATATACAGTTGATCAACCGGGGCGCCGGGCTCCAAACCACTATCCGCAGCAGCGTCCGACCAGACCAGTCCGGTGCCGCCGAGACTGACTTCGACCTTGGTCATGGCATGCGTATCGGCCAGCACAACCGATCCCTTGGAGGTCGGTAGCACGGCGCGGCGATCCGCCGAGCCGAGATCGGCGCCGGCAGTCAGCTGCAATCCCCAACTGCTCGAACCCTGACTCAGCATCGGCGCCACCGCCCAGTTCCGGCCTTGCACGCCGCCGTTTGCCGGGCGCAGGCTGACCGGCTCATCGTTGAGCAGTTCCACCTTCGTCATCGCGGGAATCAGGGCGCCACGCGCCAGCGCAACGCTGCTGCTGGCGGTCATGTCGACCGGCAGCGCCACGCCTTTGGGCCAGGTCAGTGCGGCGACATCGGCGTCGCTGCGCAGCACATTGCCAGCGCCCAGTTTCATGCCGCTGCTGAGGACGACATTGCTGCCCAGTACCGTTCCGGCCGCCAACGCGACGCTGCCGTCGGCGTTGTAGACGTTGGCGCCCAGCACCGTGCCGGCCGCCAGCGTATGGCTGCCGTTGAGCGTAACGTCCACCGGTAGTACGGTGCCGCCAGGCAGGATGGCGCCGGCGACAGGTACGTCGTAGTTGAGGGTGGCGTTCTTCGGGAACAAGGTGCCGGCTTCCAGCACGATGCCATCGACCGGGATCACGATATCGCCGCCGAACGGCGTCTCGCCTCTGCCCGCGGCGTTACGGCCTTCGGTCAGATACCAGCCCTTGTCGTCGGGTGTCGCAGGCGGCGGCGCAAAGCCGTCGTTGATGCTGCCGTAGACATTGATGTTGCCGCCGGCGCGCAATACCAGCATGCCGGGCTCGCCGTAGCCACGCAGATTCGGATCGAGACGGTTGGCGCCCGGCCCGTAGCGATAGCCGGACAGATCCAGGTCGCCCGATACGGTCAGGTCGCCGCCGGGGTTGGTGATCTTGTTGCTGACGATTTCCACGCCCGGGCGCAGATGATAGCTTCCCAGTCCCGCCAGGCGACCGGCCAGATTGGTGTTCGCCAGTGCTGCGTTGATGTAAGCCTGGCTGTCGACGTCGATGCCGTCCAGGTAGGCTTGCGTCACCAGTTGCGGCGTATTGCCGGAGATATCCGGCAACGGCGCCAGCGGCGCGTCGTCGTAGCTGCGGAAGGCATTGACGGCAATGGTCTTGGCGCCGTTGATGAGCGGCGCACCGTTGACGGTGACAGCGACATCATTGGCGCCGGCGCCCGCGCCGCCTGCACTGCCGCCCAGGCGCGGCGCATTCAGGCTGAACGTGCCGCGCGCCGCACCATCGTTGCCTTGCGCGGTTGCGGTGCCGGCGCGCAGATCGACCGCGGCATTGGCGCCCAATGTGAGCATGCCGGCTTGGGTGGTCAGGTCGACGATGGCGCGGTTGACACTGTCGATGATCTTGCCGTAGCTGTCCACCCGCAAGCCGGTGGCATGGGCGTCCAGCACGCCGTTGACGGTCAGGTCGTCCCTTGCCGACAGCCGGATGGCGCCGACCTGGAATCCGCTGGCGTCGATGCGGCCGTTGACGGTCAGTTTGCCGCCATCGACGGTCACTTCCACCTGGCGCGCCTTGACCTCGTCGCCGATGACCAGGTCGCCCTGCTTGATCTGGAAGCGGCGCGCGCCGAACACGTCGCCGCTGTTGAGCCGGGCGTTGAGTCCGGCGAAATCGTTGAGCGTCTGCGCGCGTACGGTCACTTCCGCCGCGTCGTAAGGCACGATGGTGCCGCCGGCGTCGTAGCGTCCGCTCGCCGCGCCGCGGATGCTGCCGGCCAGATCGACGTGGCCCGCCACCGCGCCCAGCGCGGTGGCCTTCAAGGTGCCGCCGCGATTGTTTTGCGCCGAGAGATCGATGATCGATCCGGCGCCCTGCACGATATTTCCGTTAGTGCTGTTGAGCAGCAGGTCACCGCCCCAGCTATAGCGGGTCTGTTCAAAAAACCTGATGGCGCGTCCTGACAGATCGATGTGCGCATCATCGCCCAGCGTCAGGTCGTCGGCGGCGTTCAGCGACAGCTTGCCCGAATGCAGGGCAACGGCGGTATTGACGCTGATGCTGCGGCCGTTCAGCTGCAGTTCGGCGCCGAGCGCATCGTTATTGGCCGCCGTGGAAACACCCGTCGGCGCCGACAGCGCGATGGCGCCGCCGGCGGTGACGCGATTGACCGAGCCGGCCTCACCCGTGACCATCGGCGCGACGATGTTGAGGTCGCCGCCAGTGTATTGATAACCCTGGCCGGCAACATAAGCACCCTGCTGGTGATAGACCTTCAGCGTGCCGGTGCCGTTGGCGGTGACGCGCTCGCCGGCGTTGAAATTGACCGCTCCGAATCCCAGCGCCAGGCGATCGGCGGAGACACCCGCCAGCGGTTGCGAGTTCGGTCCGTTGCCGAACACGATGCGCTGTGCCGAAATATTCAGCGTGCCGTCACCCAGCAGGCTGCCGATGGCTGCGCCCGGCAGGTCCGGCGTGTACTGTCCGGAGCCGTTGCCGGTGCCGGTGACGACCTGCGACGACGTGGAGCCGGTCCAGACGAATTCTTCCGTGAGGATGTTGGCCTTGTCCGTCGCGGAACCATAGCCATAGATCGCCGGCGTACCGACCACCAGGCGCTGGATCGAGGACTTGCCGCTGACCGGATTGCGTGTATCCAGATCAACCGATCCGTACATGTTGACCGACTCGCGCACGTTGAATATCAGCGACTCGACCGCCGGCACGCCGACGCCGGCATTGCCGGCCAGCAGACGATTGAGCACGCCCTGATTGAGCGACAAGCCCGCCGGCAGCATGCCGTTGGCCGCGGCGTTGCCGAGCGCGGCATCGCTGCCCATGTTCAGCGATGACACCGCAAGCAAGAGATTCCTGCTGCCGTAGCGTGCGTTCTCGGCTATCGTCAGCGCCTTGTTGGTGGCGATCGCCAGCGTGCCTTCGCTGTACAAGGCCGCGGCGCCGCTGCAGGCGCCGCCGTTGCATGCGCCGACATCAATGGCGCCGCCGCTCGATCCGGGCACGTTGGTCGGCAACAGATTGATCCAGCCGTTGGACAACCCGAGGACGCTGGCCGCTCCTGCGGAAAACACCACGCCGTTGCTGGAGTCGTAAGCGGCTGCGCCACGGCCCAGCGTGCTGACGGACGCGCCTTGTTCGACGGTGATGCCGCCGGATGCACTGCCCGTTACCATGAACACTTCCGGAGCGCTCAACTGCGCCCCGCTGCGCACGACAAGACTGGCGGCGTCGCCCTTGAAGGTGGCGAAATTATCGCCATACTGCAGCTCCAGCGATCCGCCCAGGATCATGCGTGCCGGGTTGAAGGAATTCAGGTCCGATGCGTACAGGGACGCGCCGGTGAAGCCCGCCGAAGGCATCGCGCCGTCCGCCAGCACTTCCAGGTTGTAAGCCTTGGCGCTCAGCGTGCCGCCGAAGCCGCCGCTACCTGCCTTCGGATTGAACAATGCGGTGCCGTCGAATTGCAGCATGCGTACGCCGGGCTTGAGACGTACATAGCCGAAGTCCAGCACCAGGCCGCGGGCGTCGTCGCTGACCTCGCCGCGCATGCCGCCGCGCCGCGCCGCATCGGCGACGACAAAGGCGTTGTAGTCGGTTTCGTTGTAAGTGGATTGCTTGCGCACCGCGTCGGCAGGCGTCAGCACCAGTTGATTCGGCAGCGATGAACGTATTGCAGTATTTGCCACGCCGAGATAACCCGACGCGACATAGGAGCCGTTGCCGGTCGCGACGACACCGCCTCCCGGCGTGAGCGCGGCGCCCACTTCGACCCGGAATGCCCCCGGCAGCAGCGCATACGTCGATGGCATCAGCGTATAGGTACCGGCTTTCAGACCTGCGACATCGCTGTCGATGGTGATCTGCCGGCCGATCATCGGATCGGCGGCGCCGGCGTCGGCCGCTACCGGCGCATAGGTAGCGCCTGAACCCGGCACGATGGCGTAGACGGCGTTGCCGGACTTGCTGAAGCCCGAAGTTGGATTGGCGTTGACCAGCGGCGTGCGGAGGATGTCGACGGAACCGCCGCGGCCGCTGATGAAACCGGCTCCGGTCAGTTCGCCGCCACCCGACAGGTCAAGCACCGAATCGCCGTGGCCGACAACACTGTCGGCGCTCATTGTGATGCCGCTGGTGCCCAGGGCCCGCAAGGCAATCGGTTTGCCTGCATAGTCATACGTCACGCCGTCGATGGTGCCGCCATACGGCATGAAAAGACCGGCACCGCTGACCGAGGTCAGACTGCCGGGCAACAAGTCGACCAGGCTCGCATGTGCGGTGGAAGCGCCGCGGCCGTCCGTGCCCAGCGTGATGCTGCCCAGCGGTGCGCGCACGACACCGCCCTGGCGCACAGTGTCGGCGCCCAGCATCAGCGAACCGAATACCGAGAACGGCGCCGCCGCATTGGTGCCGCCATAGCGCCGGATATCGAGCACACGGCCCGTGTCATAACCCGCCATGATCTGTGCGCTGGCGTTGGTGGCCGGATAAATCTGCGCCGCCGTGATACGCATGTTGCCGGTCGTCGCCAACTCAGTCGTGAGGCTACCCGACAAACCGAGTCCGGCGGTACCGCCGAGCAGGCGCAGATCGCCACGGCTGACCAGATCGACCGTATCGAAGCCGCGCTGATCGACGTCGACCAGGCTGTTGTTCTGTTGCCGTATCTGTCCGTGCGCGCCAAATCCGACACGATCCCGGACATCGATCAGATCCGCCGTCGCCGTGAACACGGCGTCGCTGGAACGTGTCGAGGCGCCGTTGCGCCAGGTCACGCCGTACATCACCTCAAAATCTTTGGCGGTGCGTGTGGCCGCACCCAGGCGCAAATAGGACGACGCCAGTCTTACCTGCGAGTTGGCCGCCGCGGTCTCCGCCAATCCGTAGCTGCCGGCATACAAGCGCATGCTTTGCGACGTCGTCAGATTGACGTCGCCGGCAAAACTCAGCGCGCCGTCGACCAGCAGCGACAGATTGCCGAACCCGCCATTGACCACTTGATCGACGCCGAGCCGTCCCGTCCCATAGACCAGCGCCGGATCGGTCTGGCCCGGCTGCAATGTCGGCGACAAGCCGCTGCCCTGCTGTGTTTGCGAAAAAATGAATTCGCGCTGGGCGCGCACGGCGTCGTCCGGCGGAGCATTGCTTGCGAACGCAAGTCTCTCCAACGCAATCGCCAGGGTACCGCCTGCCGCACCGGCGCCGCCTGCACGAGCGCGCAAGGTGCCGTCGAGATACAGGCTATGCGCCGATTTGAGAATGATGCTGCCGCCGTTGCTGGCGACATTGACCTGGTTCATTTTTCCCGCTGCCGGGAAATCCAGTACGGCGCTGCTTCCCGACGCGTCCAGCAATGCGCCGGGACGAATGATCACGGCGATATCGGATGCATTGGCTTCGCCTTTGCCTTCCCAATCCAGCGTGCCGCCGATGGCAATCGTGCCGCCGTCGCGCACCGTGCCGTAACGCCGTCCGTTCGCCGCCGTCGCGGTGACCGCGCGCGCCGCGACGTCGAGCACGGCGCTGTCGCCGATCCAGATCGAGCGCTGATGCGCGTGCTGCGAGGTGCTTTGCAGGCTGGTGGCCAACGGCGAATCGATGCCGATGGCGATATTGCCGCCCCATGCATTGAGACGTCCATCCACCACGATATTGCTCATGCCGCCGCCAAGCAGGCTGATCGAACGGCCGGGGTCAACAGAGATCACCGCACCGGCGCCGATGGCGATGTCGCCGCCTTCATTGAGACGCCGTTGCGACCGCAACGTCAGGTCGGCGCCTGCGCGTTGCACGATGCGCTGATTGAGTACGTCATCCTGCTGCTGCGGCGGCGTCCACACAGTCAGCAACGCACCGGCTTGATCGCTGCCGCTGAAACGATAGACCGGCATCGCGACATCCAGCTGCGCGCCCGCCGCGACCGCCAGACCCTGATGGCCGTTGATGTCGATGCTGGAAAAACCGGATTGTAGGCGTGAGGCATCGATGTTCAGCGCAGCCGGCGTCAGCGCCGGATCGCCTCCGATCACAACGGCATTGCCTGTCTCGATCTTGAACGCGCCGCCGCCGCTGACGCCGTAAGCGCGAACTTCGCCGTCCAGCCGGAGTGCCCCGCCATTGCTGGCGCCTGATGCGGCAGAATCGGCAATCAGCGATACATTGCCGCCCTTTCCGCCTTTTTGTTTTCCTTTGACCAGGATGGCCGCACCCGAAGAAACATCAATCACGCTGCCGCGTTCGATGCTGACGTCGTTGGCGGATTCCAGCGCCACCGAACCGCCGTCGACGTAAGCCGACGTATTGCCATCGCTTGTCACAGCGCTGCTCTGACGGCCGCGCAGGTCCAGCGTGGCGCCATCACGCAGCGCAATCAGCGAAGCGCCGCCCTGCGTCAATACCTGTGTGGTCGAACCGGCAACCCCCGACAAGAACAGGTTGCCCGCGCGCAGGCTGCCGCCATGGACGGCGACGTCGGCGCGGATGTCGATGTTGGCGCCGGTCAGGTTCAATTGGCCGCCGTCGGCCAGCGTCAACGCGCGGTCGATCACGATGGCGCCGCGCGTGCCGAGATCCAGTCCGCCCAGCGCCTGTGCGCTCAGCTGTTTGCTGTCGAGCCAGACGGTGCCGTTGCGCGCGGGATCGAGTGCATCGCCGGCGCCCATGCCCAACGTGGTCTGCGCGATTTCACCGATGCGCACGTCGGTATTGAACAGATCGGTCCTGCCGATCGCCGAATAGTTTCCCAACGCCAGCAGCGCCGCACGCGCGGCGCTCGACTGCGACAGCTTGTAGCCGTCGCTTGTGGCGACTGACCGCACCGCGGTTTGCTGGGGACCGTTGTAGACATCGGCAACGATATTGCCTTCGATGACGGCCGTGGGCGCATTGATGATCAGCCGGCCGGCATCGCGGCCGACGGTATAACCGTTCTGCAACAGCCGCTGCGGGCCGATCAGCGGATTGTAGTAATACGCGGTGGCGTTCTTTCCCCAGCGTACGTGTTCGTCCTCAAAACCCTTGTAGACACCGGTGTACATCATGTTCGCCGAAGCCGTACTGGCGTTGTACAGCTGGCCGTCGGCGCCCTTGAGCCAGCTCTGGTTGAGATAGCCGGTCTGGACATTGAGCGTGCCGCCCGACAGGTTAACGCTGGAGCCCGCCTGCGTGACGACTTCGGCGCCGCCGAGCATGATCGAACCGCCCTGCTCCGCCCACTCTCCGGCACGATGTCCCTGGTTGCCGAGATAGCCGCCGACCTCCAGCAAACCGCCGGCCGTATACCAGCGGTCCGACGCATAGCCGCCCGTCCCTGCGGGAACATAAATCAGCTGACGCGTATCGATCCACAGATTGCCGTTGAGCAGGCTGCCGAGGTCGCGGTTCCCCGGCGCATCGCGCAATTCGTTGCCTTGTACATTGATCTTGATGTTGTTGACGTCCATCGCCAGGTTGACGCCCACCGTGCCGGAAACGTCAAGCGTCGCCTTGTCGGCGACGAAGCTGCGTTTGACGGCGCTCACGGCGATCTGGCCGCCGGTGGCCAGTGTGGTCGAACCGCCCTGGAACTCGACGTCGCCGCCGCTGACGATTTCGATGCGCGACTGATCGCGGCGATCGGAGAGTTTCGCCAGATTGTCGAAGCGCCCGGCGACGCTATTCGCGCGCAGAATATCCTGCGCTGCGGACTCGCTGATCAAGGCGTCGCGCTGGCTGTTGAGCGCGGTCGTCACGCCGTCGTCCTCGATCACAATGGCGGTGGTTGCGCCGGCGCCGAGCGTGACCTTGCCCTGCGCATCGCCGGCGGAATTGAGCAGGTGGATGGTGCCGCGCGTATTGACGGTGGTGCTGGCGACGGCCACGCCGTTCTGCTGCACGTCGCGTCCCGCCAGGGTGACGTCGCCTTCGCGGGCGACAATCAGTCCGCTGTTGTTGACCTTGCCGGCGCTGCTGCCTTGGTTGAACTGTGGGGAAATCTCGTTGCCGCGCGTGGTCGAGATGGTATTGCCGTCGGTTCCGACACCCTTGCGGATGATGAAGCTGTCGCCCGCAGCGAGTTCGGCCTGGCCGCGATTGGTGGTGATCTGGCCGGCATTGCTGACCTCAGTACCGAGCAGCAGCACGTAGCCGCCGCCTTGCGTGACTGAGCCCGGATTTCTGGTGGCGATCTGCGCGCCGGCCTCGACGATCAATTTGCCGTTGGCGTCCGTGAAACTGGCGGTGGTCTGATTGGCGCCGTACAGACCCGTGGTGAACTGGCTGTCGCTGATGTTGGCCGCTGCCGCCACCAGGTTGCGCGTATCGATCTGGCTGCTGCCGCTGAAAATGATGCCGTTGCGATTGACGACCATCACCGTACCGTCGCCCTTGATCCGCCCTTGAATCTGGGTCGGTCGCGCCAGCGGATCGTTGACGCGATTCAGTACCGCCCAATGCGGCAGCTGCAGGAAACTCAGGATGGTGTTCTTGCCGACGTTGAAGGTTTCCCAGTTCAGGATCGCCTTCTCGGCGGTCTGCTGGATCACGACCGAGGTCTTGCCGTCAGCCGTGGTCTGCGTCGGCGCGGTGGCATTAAGCCAGCCTTTGGTAAGGCTGTCGGTGTCGACTTTCAGACCACCATCCACCAAGCCGTCGGGCACGTCGGCGCCGTTCGTCGCCGCCAGTCGCGCGGCCTGCTGTGCAGCTTGCTGGGCGGCGATGCCGCGTGCAATGAGCGTCAGGTTATTGAGGGAAGTCTGGAGCTGCTGGTTGGCCTTCTGTTGCTGCAAGGCCGGATTGGTGAGCGACGACGCCGGCATGCCGTTGGGAAGATAGCCGGTGCTGGCTGCCGTGCTTTGCGCTGCGCCCTTGGCGGCAAACCACGCGCTGCTGAAAGCCTGCTGCGCATGCGCGCTGTGCCACGCGCCGGTAGCAATGATCAAGGCCACTGCATGGGCCAGCGGTGCAGGATGAAAGTATCGTCGGTTGTTGCGTGTAGCGATACGTGCGTGCGCGCTGCGGCTGCGTGTATTCATGTTGAGTCCCGTAGATGGCTGAATCGTTCCCCGAGCAGCCATCCGCCCAAACGGCCGGCTGCGTCCGATAAAGTTTGCCGGTTGCGTTCTGCGGCATTTCTGCTGCATCGCAACCTGTCTCTACAAGGACGACGACCGGTTCTCAAAACCCCCAACTATTTTTCTCTGCGCACCGGCCAGCGGTGGCGCATCTTTTTTTTTAACTCAATACCAGCACGCCGCCCGGTAGACGGCGCGCATTCAGATCAAAGGAATGCTGCAATTGCAACAAGGCGCCATCCAGCGCCGCAATCGAAAAACGTCCGCTCACGGCGCTGTCACGCAGCGCGTTCGTCGCCAGCACAACCCGGCCCGGACGATAGCGATTGATTTCGTCGATGACCTGTTGCAGCGGCGCCTGGCGGAAAATCAATTCGCCCTTGCGCCAGGCTGAAATGCCGGCCGTGTCGACGTCTGCGACGCGGCCGAGCGCATCGGCATCGTAAATGGTCTGCTGGCGCGGCTTCAAATCGACAGCGCCACGCGGATGCTCCACACGCACGGCGCCCTGGATGCACGTCACGCAGACGTTGCCATCCAGATTCCGTACCTCGAACTGCCCCTCCAGGGCGGTACTGCGACCGACGCCGGCAACCACGTTGAACGCCGCGCCGCTGCCACGCAAATCGATGGCCGCCTCGCCCGAGATCAGATCGATCCCGCCGGTTTCGCCTGCCAGGTTTTCCGTGCGAATGCTGGTTTGGGTATTCAAGGTGATATTGATGCGCTCGTTCAAAGCCAGATCGCGTTGTTCGCCTTTGCCCGTACGCGCATCGGCCTGCCACTCGTTCAGCGACGGCCAGAGTTGCAAGGGCGGATGCACGATGACAACACCGACTGCCGCCGCTGCTGCGCCTCCGGCCACCCGCAGGAACATCCGACGCCCGGAATGAACAAGCCCGCCGGATTGCATGCTGCGTTCATGCAATCTTGCTGCATCGCGGTTGCCTTGCAGCAGCTTGCCGATGGCCGGCCGCATGGCCTGCCACTGACGCCTGGCGTCGTCGAAAGCCTGCTGATGCGCCGGACTGGCCTGCTTCCAGCGCTTGAACGCCTGCGCATCCCATTCGGTGACGTCGCCTGAAGTCAGCCGGCGCAACCAGACCCGCGCTTCTTGCGCGAGCACGTCAGGCAGGTCGGAACGATCCTCAGGGGCTATCTTCACAGTCAGGCTTTCCACGGCCGGCGACAAGACCGGCGCTCAAAGGGCGCCTGTATTTCCGGCTCGGTATAGAGTAAGACGTTTGTCGACATGGAAATCCGCAATTAATTTTTCTCTTCCAGCCTGGCAACACAGAAATCATGCGCGCGCTTGAGTTCGTGTTCGACGGTGCGCAGCGAGATATCCAGCTGTTGCGCGACCTCCTTTTGCGCCATGCCTTCCCAGCGCACCATGATCAGAATCTCGCGGCGGCGCGGCGGCATCCGCTCGAGGATACGCGCCAGCGCCTGCGCTTCGGACCGCGCTTCAGCGGTTTGCTCGGGGCCGGGCGCGCCGTCCGACAACTCCAGCAACTCATCGATCTCGCCGGGCGGTAGCGCCCTGCTCTGGCTGCGCCGGTTGTCGACCGCGATATTGGCCGCCATGCGCAACAGGAAGGCGTGCGGATTCAGGATCGGGCTCTGCCCTTCGAGACGCTGCAGGCGCAACCAGGTATCTTGTAGCGCATCGCCGGCCAGATCATCGCTGCCGAGCACGCGCGTCAGCCGCCGCTTGAGATCGGCGTAGCGGCTGGTGAGATGCGTAAGCAGCGTGGCGCGGACGTCTTCGGACATATCAGCGCGCCTCCGCAGGGCAAAGCCGCCCCGATATCTTCCCCTGCGGAAGCATCAGCATGGTCAGCGGCTGCATCAGGTCTGCCGGCGGCGGCAGACCAATGCCGACGTTGGCCAAGGTGTCGGTCAACATGCTGTCGCGACGCGCATCGCCGGTCGAACTGACCAAGCGCGGCTGCCATATGCGCCCTTGCGCGTCGATGCGAAACCGCAGCAATGCCCGATAGCTCCCCGGCGCCGTATGCGCGTCCTTGCATAGCGCTTCCCACACCCTTGCCTGCACCAAGGCATCGTAGCGTTCGGAAACATGGCGTTTCGCTCCCGCACGCGCGGTTGCCTCGGCGACGTCCGCTGCCGACAATTGTTTTAACGCAAACGTATTGAGCCCGCCTTCATGCAGCTGCTCGGCGGCCAGGCCGGTCCCTTGCAACAGGAGTTCCAGTGCGGCGCCGGCTTCGAGGCGGCCGCGGACGGCGGAGGAGCTCCTGCCCGCGGCCAGCTTGCTGGGAAACAGGACGGGGTTGCCCGTGATGACGGCATAGCGATCCAGGGCTGAAGCAAGAGATTGGTTCGGAATATCGAACTCAAAAGACGATGATTTTTCAGCGGTGTCGGCCGCAGCGGCATGGATTGCGGAATCACCGGCTTGCAGGGATTGACCCAACGCCTTCGCCGCTTGGGCGAAGGATGGACGTACCGCAAACAGGAGGCCGGCAGTGGCCAGGCATCCCGCCAGCGCAAGCACACTGACTGATGCCGGGCTACCTGTCATAGTTCGAATAGAGTGCAACCAGTTGGAATGGAGTCAAGCGGAAACAACAGACTTAGAGCCGCGACTATACCGGTCAAAAATTACATATCCGTGACATGAGGGAGGACGTCCGGCGCGGGCGTTGTGACGGAAGCAAGAGAACGTCGGGGAATTACATCGAGTCGGGTCTTTAAACGCCCAATGAACATGCCGGCGTGAACAACGGTGACTGGCGCATGAAAGAAATCCGTTCCCGATTAGCCGCTTATCATGGAAATGAACAAATTACATTGGGGACTCGTCAAATTACATCCAATGTTTATTTTGTTCACCAGCGCCCGTAGTCGTCCGAGAGCTCTAATTAAATCTATGGTCCGCATGCATCTGCTTGAGACTGCGCTTTTGCTTTCGAGATTTGGCGGATTCGGTTTTTAAGCCATGCGGATAGTTGAAATTTCGATCGTTACTTAATTTATGTAGAGCACTGCCAAATCAGTGTCTAGTGTTGAGCAGCTAGTGTCATGTTGTTGGGTTCTCCAGCCCTTCCACCAGCGCGTTCAAAGCTGCATCCAAGGGGGTCAGCCCCACCTTCTCGGGCACCAAGAGCCCATCGATCGCAAGCATGGTCATGCCGTGGACGAGGCCCCAACAGGCCGCCGCCTGGCCTTCTATCGGCCGCTTGCGAATACTTCCCGTGGCTTGGCCGCAGCGGAGGATTTCGAGGACAACATCGAATACCGCCAGTGCCCGCTCATTCAGGTGCATTCCCACTGCTTTTCCCTCCTCCGCGCTAAACATCAGGCGGTAGAGAGCCGGATTGCTCGTTCCGAACGCGACGTAGGCATGAGCTATCGACGTAAATTCGTCGCGCAGAGTTTTGGGCGCATCAGGCTTTGCTGCCGATAGGGATTCGCGCAGCCGGTCAAAGCCAATCATAGCGAGCTCTACAAGCAGCGCGGCCTTATCGGGAAAGTGTTTGTAGGGCGCTGCGTGGCTTACGCCAGCCCGGCGGGCGACTTCCCGCAGCGTGAACTGCCAGCCTTTCTCCTCTCGAAGCATATCCAAGGCGGTCTCGAGAACAGCACGACGGAGATCGCCATGGTGATAGGGGCGGTTGGATGTGTCTGACATGTAATCTCAAAAGTTGTTTGTGAATATATGTTGACAATGCCTACTTACGCACCTATAGTCAAGGCATAAGTTTCCACTGTCTACATTGGAGTGACCATGAACGCCATTGCAAAAATCACCGACGCTGATCAGCTACGCGGCCTCCTCGTCGGCCAACGGGTTGCCTTCCTTCGTGACGGGGCGCCCTCGCTGGCGCAGCGACGCGCTGATCTGTCGAAGTTCAGGAACATGATAATCGGACACCGCAGGGAAATCGAAGATGCCATCAATGCCGATTTTGGGTATCGCTCAAGGCACGAGACGGCGATCATGGAGGTTGGCGGGGTCGCCGAGGGCACGAAGTATCTGATCAGCAACCTTCGCAAGTTCATGGCTCCGATCCGCCGCCACGTTGCGCTGCACATGCGGCCCGGCAATGCCCGCATCGAATATCAGCCGCTTGGTGTTGTCGGCGTGATGTCGCCGTGGAACTATCCGGTGAACCTCGCGCTGATGCCGGTCATAACGGCCATCGCTGCCGGGAACCGGGTGATGCTGAAGCCTTCTGAATTTACACCCGCCACCAATTCGTTGCTCGCGAGAATGCTGGGCGGGATCTTTTCCGAAGACCAGTTCGCCATGGTGACCGGCGATTCGGACGTGGGGGCAGCGTTCTCTGCTTTGCCGTTCGACCATCTCGTCTTCACTGGCAGCACTGCGGTGGGGCGGTCGGTGATGAAGGCCGCTAGCGACAATCTTGTCCCTGTCACCCTTGAATTGGGGGGCAAATCACCGACCATCATCGCCAAGGGCCACTCCCTCGACCGGGCGGCCGCGTCCATTGCTTTCGGTAAGCTGCTCAGCGCTGGCCAGACCTGCATCGCTCCCGATTACGTACTCGTCCACGAAAACGACATCGACTCGTTCGTCGGATCGTATGACCGGAAAGTGGCGTCCTTTTATACGGACGGTCCGACAAGCGAGCACTACACCTCAATCTTCAACGAGCGGCATCACTCTCGGCTTCAGAGCTTGATCGACGATGCTCGCGCCAAAGGGGCGCAAATCATTGAGGTTGGCAATCGGCCCGGCGATGCTTCTCGTCGTCCCAATACGATGGCGCCAACCGTGGTGCTTGGCGTTACAGACGACATGCGCATCGCACATGAGGAAATATTCGGCCCAATACTACCGATTTTTACCTACCGCGATGTCGAAGAAGCAATCGCCTATGTAAATGCCCGTCCTCGGCCGCTCGCGCTCTACTACTTCGGTGCTGATGATGAGAACCGCCGCAAGGTGCTAAGCCGAACGATGTCCGGCAACGTCACCATTAACGGGACGATCATGCACATCGCTCAGGATGACTTGCCTTTCGGTGGCGTTGGGCCCAGCGGCATGGGCGCTTACCATGGCGTCGAGGGTTTCCGCACCTTCAGCCATGCCAAGGGGATCTATGAGCAGGGGCGCTGGAACCTCGCCAACCTGCTCCACGCGCCCTTCAAACAGCCGATCGATACCATTCTCAACATGATGCTACGGTGATCGAAATGCTATTCCCAATGAAACTAAGGATCATCTGCACATGATTGCCGACACATCGTTGCCATTACGCGGCGCCTGCGAATGCGGCGCTTGCTCATTCGAGTTGCATACGTTGCCGAAAGCCAGGTTCCGGTGCCACTGCCTGATCTGCCAGATCTTTAACGACAAACCGTTTGCGGATGTTGTTGCCGCTCGCGCCAAGGATGTCGTTCTGAAAAATGCTGGGAATATCTCATTCAAGAAATACCGTCTGCCCCCGAACTTCAACCGTGGAGTCTGCCGGACTTGCGGCAAGCCGATCGTGGAGGTTGCAGGCTTCGGGCCGTTCAAGGTGATGTTCATCCCGGCCAGCAATTTTGAACTAGTGGCGCAGTTGCCACCGGTTCGACTGGACATCTTCTATCATCGTCGTGTGCAGGACATGCCGGGTAGCCTGCCTAAGTACAGAGGCTATTACGCAAGTCTTTTGGCGGTCGGTAAATTGATCACGGGTGGGTTGTGAAATGGCGAGTCGGTCTATCTGGCTAGCGTGCACCAATTAATCTCTTGAACTGGGGTTCTTCAGTAGACGTTTTTAAATGATGCCGAACAATTTCGTTGTCCGCCTGGCTCATGCCACCTCCCCTTGATCCCCCTGCTTTCCGACAGTCGCTTCCTACACAACCTCGGGCGCTTGGCCGATACCGCGTCCGTTGTCGGGAGCGCATCATCTCTTCACAATCTGTTTGTGTTCAGGAGCCAGTGATGACCAAAGATCATACCGACGCGACATCTAGTCCCAATGAAATCGTTAGTCGTCCGGAAGCGGAAATTCCAGGCAAGGAAGGCACGCTCGGTGGTGCCGCCCCGCTCGACGCGCGCCCGGGTGTCCAGAGCGCGCGCAAGGATGGCGTGCTTGACGTTGTCAACAATGCAGGCGGCGCCACCGGGAAGCGCGAGGAACGTGCCGGAGGGCCGGCCCCCGCGCATCCGTCAAAGACGGAATGACGGTCGGCGTGACCGTCACACGAGCGGCAGGCTAACGAATTTCCCGGGCGTCCTGACCTTTGGGAAATTCAAACTTTTCGTCGGAGTGCTTTGTGGAAAATTTTTCCGCCTTGACCTGTGCCTGTGTCGTTTCGGGCGCTGAATCGGTATCGGTTTTCGTCGGAGGCGTCGTAGATAGTGCAGGTAGTCCATGTTCCACCCGCAATCGATTTTTGGCTTCGAATAACTGACTTCCCAATTCGATCAGGTCAAGCCCGGAATCCCGGGCTTTCGGAAACATTTCCTTCTCTTCCTCTTCCACGTGGTGCTCGATCTGTTCGCCGAGGACTTTGATTTTGGCGTCGAACATCGGATCGCCGGGCTTGAGTTCTCCAATTTGCTGGATGAGCGATTTGGCGCCGTCATGCTCCACGAGCGCTTCATTCATCAGATCGGCATCGTCTATTTTTTGACGCACGCGCGGGTAGAATATTTTTTCTTCGATTT
>Ga0308165_1000813_pt1 | contig 49263 bp, 37 predicted proteins | sample PhyWR2_FD_201032 | JGI IMG/M metagenome (GOLD analysis project Ga0308165, IMG submission 201032) | Phyllosphere microbial communities from UC Gill Tract Community Farm, Albany, California, United States - DLSLW.R2 | ecosystem: Host-associated > Plants > Phyllosphere > Unclassified | place: USA... | reverse complement strand
CGGCTTGGCCAGTTGGTCGGAAAGCTGCTTCCAGGCGGCCAGCCCCTGTTGCTCATAGGCCATTTGGTCCGCGCTGCTGGCAAGCGCGAGGCGGGCGATCCGCGTTTGGCGGTTCAATGAAATGTGGTTGCTGGCGCTTGTCGCACGGTAGAGACCCAGGGTGCCGGCCAAGGCAACTGCCGCTGCGAGAAGCCCGATAGGCAACGCAACGTGCTTCGCGAAATACCGACGAAAACTCGTCGGGTCTGCCGGCGGACGGGCCAAATGATGCTCCCTCGAATCCGCCCTCCCACGAAAGGTCTATGCGCCATTCGTTTACAAACGTTTTATGGAGATATGGCGGGATTGCCCTTAAACAGGTTCAGGCTGCCACCAGCGCAAGCGCATCCAGGAATGTCCGTTTGAAGCGTGCTGCCCAGAGTTGGCATACATCATCATCGGCAAGAAGATCTTGCCGCACTTCGATTTCCGCATAGCGCAAGCCGCGCGCGAAGGCGTGCAGCGGCACCGTGTAGTCTGTGTCGTCCATGGCATAAGGCACGTTGTCGCCAACGCTCAGATTGTCTTCGCAGCGTAGTTCCTGCAGCAGGGCATGCGCAAAATCCGTCCTGCCCGCACCGTGCAGAATGCCCACATGCCAAGGGCGCGACATACCGTCCATGGCAGGCGTGAAGCTGTGCAGTGACACAAGGACGGTTTCGCGCCCCGCCTCTTCGCGCGCATCGATTATCGCCGCGATCCGCGCATGATAGGCACGGTGGATGGCGTCGATCCGGGCCGCCCGCGCATCATCTGCCAGCCGTTCGTTCCCGCGGATCAGGGTTCCGTCCGACACCTCCGGGATGGCATCGGAGCGGCCTGGATCGCGATTGCAGTCGATGACGAGGCGCGAATACGTCTGATGCACGAATGGCGCATCGAGCTTTTCTGCAAGCGCGTGGCCAAGGCCGAACACGCCGATGTCGACGGCGATATGCCGCTCCATCTCGCCCGGCTCCAGGCCAAGGTCACCCAGCACGCTGGGGAGGGCGGAGCCGGCATGGTCGCCGATCAGCAGGAACGGGGAGGTTCCTTCTGCGTTGAACAGACCAACCGGCGCCGGATCTTCCGGACCCAGTAGCCCATTCGCCGTGCGCCCGGTCATCAGGATCTGCCTCCATGCCTTTGCTGACGATCCATCATGTAACGGCTTATCGCTATAAGCAGCCGGTGTCCCTTGGTGAGCATCGCATCATGATGCGCCCGCGAGAAGCCTTTGACCAGCGCTTGCTGTCTGCCCGTCTCAGCATCGACCCGCAGCCCGGTGAACTGCGGTGGGTGCATGACGTTCTCGGCAATTCGGTGGCCATCGCCTCGTTCGAGCGCCGCGCTTCGCAATTGGTCGTCAGTAGCGAAGTGACACTGGAACACGCGCCTATTGCCCAGAAGCAGGTGGACGTCGAAGCCTATGCCCGGCTTTTCCCGTTCACCTATTCGTCGGAGGACATGCCAGACCTGCTGCGGTCGATCGAGCGTCAGCATCTGGACCCGGGCAGAGTGGTAGACAACTGGGCGCGCGCTTTCGTCAGCAATGACGGCAACACCGGCACGATTGCCCTGCTGACCCAGATCGCGACCAGCATCCAGCGCGATTTCACTTACGTCCCGCGCCACGAAAAGGGCACGCAGACGCCGATCGAGACCCTGAAGAAGCGGCAGGGCACTTGCCGCGACTTTGCCGTGCTGATGATCGAGGCGGTGCGCGCACTGGGCTTCGCGGCGCGTTTTGTCTCCGGCTACGTCTACAATCCGTCCCGGTCCGAAGGGGTGGTGGGCGGCGGCAATACCCACGCCTGGGTGCGGATCTTCCTCCCCGGCTCGGGCTGGGTCGAATTCGACCCGACCAACGGGATTATCGGCAATCGCGGCCTCATCCGCGTCGCCGTCGCGCGCGATCCATATCAGGCGCTGCCGCTTTCGGGCACCTGGTACGGGTTGCCCGCCAGCTTTCTTGGGATGGACGTGACCGTCGACGTGCGCCGCGCCGACCCCGCCCAGTTCCCGCTTACCGATCATGGTGCCATCAACAGCCGATCCCTCGGCGTTTCAGGAAAGTAACCCCCATGCTGATCCGCTGCGGATACGACATTCGATTTGAAAGCGACACGAAGACCGCGATGATGGCGATGCTCAGCCTTCATCCCTCGCGCCATCAGGACTTGCAGACACCGCAGCGCCTGTTCGCCGACCCGGACATCCCGCTTTACCATTTCGAGGATGGCTTCGGAAACGTCGCCACGCGGTTGGCCATTCCGCCCGGCGGGGTGACCCTGTCGTGCGATTTCGTGATCGAGGACAGCGGCGAACCCGATGCCCGCGCACCCGAAGGACCGCAAACGCCTGTCGAAGATCTCCCGGATGCGGTCATGCCGTTCCTGCTGGGAAGCCGGTACTGCGAGACGGATCGCCTGATGGACGTGGCCTGGAGCAATTTCGGAAATCTGGCCTCGGCCCGCGACCGGGTGGATGCCATCGTCACCTTCGTGCACAACCACATCGAGTTCGGCTATCACTACGCCCGGCCGGACAAGACCGCCTGGAACGGCTATCAGGAAAAGCAGGGCGTGTGCCGCGATTTCGCGCACCTCGCCATCACCCTGTGCCGCTGCATGAACATTCCTGCGCGTTACTGCACCGGATACCTGGGCGATATCGGCGTGCCGCCGGTCGATGCGCCGATGGATTTCAGCGCCTGGTTCGATGTCTACATCGACGGCGAGTGGTATACCCACGACGCGCGCCACAATAAGCCGCGCATTGGCCGAATTCTGATGGCGCGTGGGCGCGATGCCACCGATGTCGCCTTGACGACGGCGTTTGGTCCGGCGAACCTGGTACGCTTCGAAGTGATCACGGATGAGGTCGAATCCATTGACTGATGCGCTCGCCAATGTGCTGCTGCGCCCTTGGGACGGGCCGCTTGGCGCGCCGCCCTTTGCGGCCGTGCGCCCCGAGGACTTCCTGCCCGCCTTCGAAACCGCGATAGCATGGCACCGTAAGGAACTGGCGGCCATTTCCGCGCAGACCGAACCCCCGACGTTCGACAATACGATCGCCGCGCTCGAACGATGCGGCGAAGCGCTGGGGCGGGTGCGGCGCCTGTTCTGGACGCTATCGTCCGCACACGGCACGCCCGCGATCCGCGCGATCGAAGCGCAGGTTTCCGCGTTGCTCAGCGGCCATTCGACCGCCATCAGTCATGATCCCGCTCTCGCGCAGCGCGTTGCCGCAGTCCATGCCTCTCGCCATGAAGCGGGGCTCGACGAGCAGCAGGTTCGCCTGGTCGAAACCAGTCACGCGGGTTTCCTCCGCGGCGGTGCGGGCCTGACGCCGGAACAGAAGCACAGGTTCGCCGAGATCGATGCGCGGCTCTCCGCTCTGTCTGTCCAGTTCGGTCACAATGTTCTGGCGGCGATGTCCGACTGGGTGATGGATCTGGGCGTGAAAGATCTGGCCGGGCTTCCTGCCGGGCTCTGCGACGCAGCGAAAGCGCGGGCGGGGGCCAAGGGGATGTCCGGTCGCTATCATGTCACGCTGGACCGGACGGATTACGAGAGCTTCCTGAGCTTTTCGGAGCGGCGGGACCTGCGCGAAACCCTGTGGCGCGCCTTCACCGACCGCTGCGACGGCGGGCCGCATGACAACTGGCCGGTCATCGCCGAAACGCTAGCGCTGCGGCAGGAACGCGCAGTCATGCTGGGTTATGCGGACCATGCTCGGTATGCGCTGGAAGACAGCATGGCGCACACCCCCGATGCCGCCGCCGACATGCTCGCCCAGTTGTGGGAGCCGGGCAAGCGCCGCGCTGCCGAGGAGGCGGCCGAACTGCAGGCCATGATCGATGCCGAGGATGGCGGTTTCACGCTCGCTCCGTGGGACTGGCGTTTTTACGCCGAGAAAGTCCGCCGTTCGCGCTATGCCTTGGACGGCGCCGCGGTGGCGCAGCATCTGCGGCTGGATGCTGTCCGGCAGGCCGCGTTCGACACTGCCGGCCGCCTTTACGGACTGTCCTTCACGCACCGGCCCGACATTCCCGGCTATCAGAGCGATGTCTGGGCATGGGAAGTGCGCGATGCCGCGCAAGCGCCCGTTGGCCTGCTTTTCACCGATTATCTTGCGCGGCCCGAGAAGCACGGCGGGGCATGGATGGGCAGCCTGCGCGTGCAGGAGACTATGGACGGGCAGGTGCTCCCGGTGGTCTACCTCGTCGCCAATTTCGCCGCCGCGCCGCCGCCGGATATTGCCTCCACCCGCCTGTCGATCGACGAGGCCCGGACGCTGTTCCATGAATTTGGCCATGCCCTGCACGGGCTGCTCTCACGCGTGACCTATCCCAGCCAGTCGGGCACGGCGGTTGCGCGGGACTTCGTTGAATTTCCCAGCAAATTCATGGAAAACTGGATCGTCAGCCGCGAGGTTTTGTCCGGGTTCGGCGTGCCCGATGGGCTGATCACTGCCATCCGCAACGCAGAAGCCTATGGTCAGGGTTTCGCGACGGTGGAACTGATCGGCTGCTCGCTGGTCGACCTTGCCATGCACCGTGCGGCTGGGGCCGCCGACGATCCCCGGACTTTCGTGGAAGCAGAACTGCAAAAGCTTGGGATGCCGCAGGAAATCGGCCTGCGGCACCGCTTCCCCTACTTCACCCATATTTTCGACGGCGGTTACGCAAGCGCATACTATAGCTATGCCTGGTCCGAAGCGCTGGACGCGGATGCATTCGAAGCGTTCGTTGCATCGGGCGATATCTTCGATGCGGCGCTTGCAGAACGTTTCCGCACTGAAATCCTCGAAGTGGGAGATACCCGCGACCCGATGGACTCGTTCAAAGCATTTCTCGGCCGTGCGCCCGATGCGGGTGCGTTGATGAGGGCAAGGCACCTTGTAGGCGCCTGACGTAGCGGTCCAAAGACATGCGCGACAAGCTTGTTGAAGGCGCGGCATTCGCGATGAGCGTAGAGGACCGGATCGGAAAGCCGCGCCTGCGCACCCGCTCATGATGTACCTATTCCACCGGATCGAAGATCGACTGGACGGCACGCCGTCGATGATCCTGATCGACGAAGGGTGGAAGGCGCTGGATGACGAAGTCTTCGCGGCCCGCATTGGGCCTTGGCTCAAGACCTTGCGCAAACGCAACGCACTGGTCGGCTTTGTGGGTGGGTCGGCGCGCGAAGCGCTCTACAGCCGGGCTGCCTCGGCCTTGGTCGAACAGACGGCGACGATGATCTTCACGCCCAATAGCCGTGTCCGCGCTAAGGATTATTGCAACGGGTTCGGCCTTACCCGGCGTGAACTCGGCATCATCCGAAATCTTCCTGCGCACAGCCGATGTTTCCTGGTCTGGCAAGCCGATACGTCGGTGGCGTTGCAGTTGGATCTTTCCGCCATGCCAGAGGTCTTTGTAGTCCTTTCGGGCCGTTCCGCCAGCCCCGGCCCGCCCGCCGGATCGCGTTGTGCTGGTGCTCGGGCTGCCGATCTGGCACGGCGCCCGCACTGGCCAACGGAAGGTGTCGAAACGCGTGGGGAAGTTTTCTGTCTGGCATATCGCCTGCATGTGCGCCGCAATTCTCGTCGGCGCGCTCTGCATGCCGGGAGCCTTGTCGACGACGGCGCGGGCAAGCACGATGGCCTCGGCGCAGGAGCGCACGCGCATGAAGGATGCGCTCGCTAACGATGCAGCCCTCCCCAGTATTGCCCCGCAGGGCTACGACGTGACTATCGTCGTCTTTTCGGATTACCAGTGCCCTTATTGTCGCAAGCTGCACGGGGACCTGAAGCAGCTTCTGGCCGCAGATCGCAAGGTGCGCGTGGTATACCGTGACTGGCCGATCTTCGGCGGTGCTTCGCTTGAGGCGGCACGGGCCGGGATGGCGTCCCGCTACCAAGGCAAGTACGCCGCGTTCAATGATGCGTTGATGAGCGGACCGGTCAAGATGGACCAGGCGGACATTCGCCAGGCCGCGGTGCGAGCGGGTGTCGACTGGCCGCGCCTGAAGGCGGATATGGCGCGCAACGCGGCCGTCATCGATGGTGCGCTGCGCAAGACGAACCAGTTGGCCGAGATGATCGGCCTTACCGGAACGCCGGGACTGGTCATCGGAGACTACCTGATCCCCGGCGCGGTCGACGCTGCCACCTTGCGCGGCACCGTTCAAAAAGCGCGCCAGAACGCCCGGACTGCAGAGACACGCCGCTGACCGAAGCGAAGGTTGGCACCTGGAAGGGCAGGCGTGGCGATCATCATCACCCCTCCGGCGCGTCTAACGTTGCGGGCGAGGGGGGTAGCGCCGCGTGCTCGTCTTTGAGAGCAGTTCCGGTAAGGCGGCGGCGGCGGGCCTGGGTCATCAGCCAGGCGAGCTTGTCTGCGGCTTGATCGGGGGTCAGGCCGTGGGGCGGGCGGATGTTGGACACGCAGTTGCGCTCTGCATCGGAGCGGCCGATGCGCGGAGCCCAGGTGAGGTAGGCGCCGAGACTGTCAGGTGAACTGAGGCCGGGGCGCTCGCCGATCAGCACCAGCACCAGGTCTGCCGATAGCAGCGCGCCGATCTCGTCGCCTACCGCAACGCGGCCCTGCCGCACGATACCGATGGGTGCCCAGTTCCAGTCCGTCAGTCGCATCTGCAACGCGCGTACGAGCGCAGGCGCGTGGCTTTCCACGGCAGTGGCGGAAAGTCCGTCGGCGATGACCAGCGCGACATCGCAGGCGCTGATGCCGCGCTCTTTTAGCAGCAGACGTGAAGCTTGGTCGAGGCGGCGGCCGAGGTCGGGGCGGGCGAGATAAGTGGTGCGGTCTCCTGCGCCGGTCGCGAGGAGGAGCGGAGACGGAAACCCGGCCTGCACCAACGTTGCCGCCAGCGCATCGGCGTCCAGCGGGGTCTGCACGGCGTCCCGGGCAAGGGCATGGGCCATCTGGAATTCCAGCATCGGCGCGGTGGGCATGCCCGCCCCGGCGCGGCCCAGGCCGATGCGGGCAGGCGTTGCGCGCCGCAGCCGCGACGAGGGAAGGTCGGGCACGTCGCTCATCGGATCGCCTCGGGCAGCGCGAGCAGGGCCGGCGCGCGGTCGAAATCGACGGGGCGGATGCGGCCGGCGTCGTCCAGCAGGCCCACTGCGCCCAGCCATGTCTCGAATTCGGGGGCAGGGCGCAGGCCCAGCGTATCGCGGGCATATAGCGCGTCGTGGAAGCTGGTGGACTGGTAGCCCAGCATCACGTCGTCGGCGCCGGGTACGCCCATCACGAAGTTGACGCCGGCCACGCCCAGCAGCGTCAGCAGGGTGTCCATGTCGTCCTGATCGGCTTCGGCGTGATTGGTGTAACAGACGTCGCAGCCCATCGGCAGGCCCATCAGCTTGGCGCAGAAGTGGTCCTCCAGCCCGGCGCGGATGATCTGCTTGCCGTCGTATAGGTATTCCGGTCCGATGAAGCCGACCACGGTGTTGACCAGCATCGGCGCGAATTCGCGCGCCACGGCATAAGCGCGCACTTCCATCGTCTGCTGGTCGACGCCGTGGTGGGCATTGGCCGAAAGCGCCGAGCCTTGCCCGGTTTCGAAGTACATGACGTTCTGGCCCACGGTGCCGCGCTTCAGCGACAGCGCCGCCTCGTGCGCCTCGCGCAGCATGGCCAGATCGATACCGAAGCTGCGGTTGGCCGCCTCGCTGCCGGCGATCGACTGGAACACGAGGTCGACCGGCGCGCCGCGATTGATCGCGGCGAGAGTGTTGGTGACGTGAGTAAGCACGCAGGTTTGCGTCGGGATGGCGTGGGCAAGGCGCACCTGATCGAGCATGTGCAGCAGGGTGCAGGCCGCATCCACGCTGTCGCTCGCGGGGTTGATGCCGATCACGGCGTCTCCGCAGCCCATCAGCAGGCCGTCGAGCACGGCGGCAGCGATGCCCAGCGGATCGTCGGCCGGGTGGTTGGGCTGGAGCCGCACCGCCAGTCGCCCCTTGAGGCCCAGCGTGTTGCGAAAGCGCGTGACGACCTCGATCTTGCGGGCCACGGCGATGAGGTCCTGGTTGCGCATCAGCTTGGAGACGGCGGCCACCATCTCGGGCGTCAGGCCGGGGCTGACAGCGGCGATCGACGCGCCGCCGGTGGTGTCCGCCAACAACCATTCGCGAAATTCCCCGACCGTGAGGTGCGAGAGCGCAGAGAAGGCGGCAGCGTCATGGCCGTCGAGAATCAGCCGCGTCACTTCGTCCGTTTCATAGGGGAAGAGGGCGTCGGTGAGCAGGTCGGCGAGCGGCATGTCGGCCAGCACCATGCGCGCGGCGACGCGTTCGAGGTTGCTGCGCGCCGCCAGCCCGGCAAGCGCATCACCGGACCGCGCCGGACTGGCCGCCGCAAGCAGGACGGCGAGGCTGGCGAACGTCTGGCGAACGGCGCCAAGGTCGATCCTGTACATGGTTTCAGCTATCCAACAGCAGCATGTCCTCGGATCTGAACGCCGGTGTGACCGGCCCGGTTTCAAACCGGCCCTCGGTCTTAGCGCCGATGAGGATAGTATAGGCTTTGCGCACAGTCAGGAAGGTGCGGCGCCATCGAGATCATCGGTTTAGCGTCTCAGCAAAGCGCGTCGTAAAGTTTCGGGGCAAGGTAGAGGCGGTGCGTCGCTCGCGTACAGGCCACATAGAGAAGGTTGATCTGCTGGTCAGCCTCGACGGCCTTGGTCGCATCCTTGAGGCGGCGTGCGGCGAGGTCGGCGGGATCCTCGAAATCGTCGAGGACGACGACGGTGTCGAATTCGCGCCCTTTGGCCTTATGCGCGGTGGAAACGATCAGCGCGGCATCGCTCTCGCGTTCGCGGTGCAGCGTGCCCAGGCGCGAGAGAATGCCGGGCAGGCGTTCGCCGTGACGGTCGACGATATCGCGCAGGCGGCGCGCTTCGCCGTCGCCGCGGTCGGCGGCATGGTCGAATAGCGCCCATGATGTGAACCGCGCGACGCCGGGATCCACAACCTGATGATGGCGGCGTTGGCGCAGCGCCAGCGCAGATGAAAGCTGGCGTTGCAGGTCGGTGACGCCGCCGATCAGGTGAAACGGCTGCTCGATGGCTGCAAGGCTCTCGAACAGGCGCGCATTGGTGCGGGCGAGGATGGCGGTGCCTGGACGCGGTTGTAGCTTGCCGGCGTAACGCAGCACTTGCGTCTCGCGGTCGGGGTTGCCGTGCAGCTTGTGGCGCGGCGGCCTGGAATTGCGGCGCAGGATGCTGTTGGCGAGTGCGGCGACCTCGGGGCCAAAGCGCCAGCTTTGCGTGAGCGGCAGTTCGGCAGCGTCGAATTCGTCCATGGCGTCTACTGCGCCGCGAAAGCGGTAGATCGACTGATAGGGATCGCCGACCACGATCGTCGGCAGAGCGGCCTTTTTGGCTATCGAGATCAGCACCGGGTTCAGGTCCTGCGCCTCGTCAAGAAGCAGGTATTTGAACCCGCCCTCGATCTGATGCCACAGCTCGAAAGCCTTGAGATAAGTGTCGTGGGTAATCGGCAGGTCATGCTTTTCGAACTTGAGCAGCTTCTTGACGATCTCGCGAGTCATCCCGCGCACCGCGATCCTCTGCGACTTGCTGGTGAGGTCGCAGTGGTCGGGGCGGATTTTAGAGCCGGCGTCGATCAGGAAATTGTCGATCGTGCGCAGGATCGCGGCGCGCACCTGCCAGTCGCTCAGGCCCGGCACCGGATCGATCAGGGAAGCGAAGGCGCGCAGGTGCTCCTGCCGATAGCGGGGAACCAGTTCTCCCTTGCGGTTGCCGACATCGAGCGCCCGGTGCGCGAAGCTGTGTGCGGTACGCGTCTGGATGATCGGCGCGAATTTCCGGCCCGCTTCATCGGCGATGGCGCGGTTGAAAGCGAGGTAGAGCGCGGGCGCGGTCCAGCGCTTGCCGTAATGGACGAGCGTTGAAGTCTTGCCGCATCCTGCGCCGGCGACGACTTTGATCGTATCGGTGGGCGGCCGGTCGAGAATGGTCTGCTGCTCGGGCGTCGGTATCATCGCCGCCTGATCGCGAGGTGGGAGCGAGACGTCAAGCGGCCCGCATCTGCCCGTGCACGGTGGAGATTGTCAGGGCCTGAATGCCTGCCTAAGCTCGGGTTCGAAGAATGCGAGGGCATTGATGGCGATCGGTCGAGATATATTGCGTGCGTTTCTCCCAGCGCATTTCACGCAGACACCTGACATATGATCGTGCGCACCGGGATCGGCGAATGACGTTGGAAGCACAGGCAAGAGCAGCGCTCAAACGCGGCGACCTGCCGGCTGCCGCTGCTGCCGCGAAGGCGCTTGCCTTGAACAGCCCGGATCAGGCGGCAGGCTTCTTTCTGCTTGGCGTGGTGGCTGCAGAGGCGGGGCAGATCGCAAAAGCAGTTCCCTTGATCGAAGCCGCCGTGGAACGCGGTCCAGAGGCCGAGCATCTGGCCCAGCTTGCAAGGCTGCTTATTCTCCTGCGGCGTGATGGCGAGGCTGCCGATGCCGCGCGCCGGGCCATGGAACTTTCGCCCGCTGACGCGCTGACGCTGGATACCATCGGGTGCGTTCTGGCCCGTCTGGGCGATCACGAAGCGTCGGTCATTCCATTTGGTGCAGCGGTGGCGGCTGAGCCGGACAATCTGGATTATCGCTACAATCTGGCGGCGGCCAGCGGCTTTACCGGTCGGGTGGCGGATGCGCGTGCGCATTATGAGACCATCCTGGCCAAAGAGCCCGGGGATGCGCGCGTTCACTATGCGCTCGCCATTCTTTCCCGGCAGACGGCGCATGCCAACCATGTGCCGCGACTGGAAACGGCTTTGGCCGGTGCGCGCAGGCCCGAGGATGCGCTGCGCATCCGCTATGCCCTGGCAAAGGAGTTGGAGGACGTCGGCAATACCGCCGGCGCTTTCCAGCACCTGTCTGCCGCCAATGCCGCGCATAAGCAGGCGATCCGTTATGACTTCGCGCAGGACGCTGCGATATTCGACGGGATCGAGGCAATATTCGGCAACTCCGCCACTGCCCTTGCTACCGGGGCGAAAACGGTAAGCGCCGCGCCCATCTTCGTGGTCGGCATGCCCCGTACCGGCACCACTTTGGTCGATCGCATCTTGTCCTCACACCGCGATGTCGAGGCGGCGGGGGAGCTTCAGGCCATGGCGCTGGCGGTCAAACAACTGGCGGGCACGCCATCGCGCAGTGTCATCGACCCCGCTACGATCGCGGCGAGCGCAGATGTCGATCCCGCCATGATTGGGGAAGCCTATCTGGCGCGCGCTGCCCACCACCGGCGCAGCGATAAGGTGCGGTTTACGGACAAGCTACCGGCCAACTTCCTGTACATTGGCCACATTGCGCGGGCTTTGCCGTATGCCCGGATCGTCTGCCTGCGCCGGAACCCCATGGATACGATCTGGAGCAACTACAAAAACCTCTTCGCAAGCCAGTCCGCCTATTACGCTTATTCCTACGACCTCATGGATACGGCCCGTTACTATGCCCGCTTCAACCGGCTGATGGCCTTGTGGGAGAAGATTTTCCCCGGCCGGGTGTTGCAACTGTCTTATGAAACGTTGGTCGCCGACCAGGAGGGGCAGACGCGGGGGCTGCTGGAGCATTGCGGGTTGGAGTGGGACGAGGCGTGCCTGTCATTTCATGAAAACAGCGCGGCCGTGGCAACGCCCAGCGCGGCGCAGGTTCGCCGGCCGATCAACGCCGATGGCGTGGGGAAGTGGCGGTGTTATCAGGAGGAGCTGGAGCCGGTGCGGGCCTGGTTGCAGGCGCAGGGCATCGAGACCGACTAGCAACGTCATCCATAACGGAAGCGAGGCGCTTTCCCCTTGTCGGGAGAGCGCCTCTCTTCTTTAATGGCAGGTATCAGTACTTGAAGCGGGCTTCGACGCCGAACGTACGCGGGTTTACGATCGTTTGGCGGTAGTAACGCACGGCAACACCGTCGTTCACGCCGATGCGTGAACGATCCTGGCCAACCGAAGCCACCGCGTACTTGTCGAAGATATTGTTTGCGAACAGGGTGATGCTGTACTTGTCGGTTTCATAGGAAAGCGCGGCGCGGTGCAGCACGTAACTTGGGACCTTGACGCCATAGCCCCGGTCCCAGCCCAGCCGTGACACCACATTGCCGCGGTAGGTTGTGGTCCAGTTGGCGATCAGGTTCCCGTCCATCATCGGTATGGTGTAGGTGGCGCCGAGGCTGCCGGAGTTCTTCGCCGAGCCGGGGAGGCGATCGCCGTCCAGCGCGTCGAGTTGGGTGAACTTCGGCCGTCCGTCGTAGTTGTTCGGGGTGGTGCGGACGGTGATGATGCCGGGCACATCCTCGGTCAGCTTGGCATCGGTGTAGGAATATGTCCCTTGGATCGACAGCTGGGGAATGGGCTTGAACTGGAACGAAGTTTCGAAGCCCTGGGATTTGGCTGCGCCGCCGTTCACGGTGATCCCGGTCACGCCATAGAACGTCGCGGAATCGACCTGGATGCCCTCCCATTTGATATGGAATACATCGAAGTTGAAGGTCAGTTTGCGATCGAACAGCTGCATACGCATGCCGATTTCGGCATTTTTTGTCTTGTCCGGGCCATATTGAATTTCGTTCGGCAACGCGCAGGCGTTCTGCTGGTTGGCCGGCACCGGATCGGGGCAGGGCGCTACGCGGTTCGGGCCGCCGATGCGATAGCCTTTGCTGTAGGTGGCGTAGAACATCAGGTCAGGCGTAAAGTTATACGAGGTATTGAACTTCCAAACCCAGCCGTCCTGCTTCGCCTTGCCGCCCGACGGAGTGAGGTCGTAAGGGCTGAGCGGATCGCCCAGCAGTGGAAGAACAAGAGCGCCCTGGACGGTAGAAGTATACTTGAAATACCGCGCGCCGCCGGTGACCTGCCACTGCGGCGTGACGCGGAAGGTGCCTTCGCCGAAGATGGCCTTTTCCGTCACCTTGGACTTGGTGTAGCTGACGTATTCGAGGTCCTCGGGGTTGTTTGGAACACCGTAAAAATCCGAAAGGCCCGGGACGTGTTCGGCATAGTCGTTGTGGTATTTCTGTTCGTTGTAGAAGCCGCCCAGAACCCAGCTGAACGGGCCGCCGTGGCGTGAAACCAGGCGAACTTCCTGGTTGAACTGCTTGCGACGGTTGTCAGTTTCGTTCCAGCTCGAAAACGCCGGGAACAGTTCGTAGTCGTAGTCCAGGTCTAGCAGCAGGTCGGTGTTGTCCGTCTGCGAACGCCCCCGGACGTTGGTATAGGCGCTTGTCGAGACGAGGTCTGCGATATCCGCGATGTTCGCGTTGATTTCCATGCTGGCAAGGTGAGCGCGGCGGTTGACCGGCTCGGCATAGCGGCTGGCGTTTTCGTACTTGCCCGTCCCCAGCACGCCGGCGCTGTTGGACTGGGCGCCATCGGTCTTTGTCCGCTGGAAGGCGTAAGTGAAGATTACCTTGAGGTCTTCGGTTGTCTGGACGAGCAGCTGGTTGCGCGTGGTGAAGGTCTTCTCGAAGTTGAGATCCTCGCGCTTGTGCAGGTTGGCGGTGTAGTCCGCGCCGGTCGGACGATCGGTGCCGCTGGGTTGGGGCAAGGATACGCCGGGCTCGTTGATGAGCAGCGGATAATCGATGAAACCGGGATCGTAGTAATAGCCGGTGGCGGACCGGAAGGCGATGTGATCCTTCACGATCGGAATGTTGATCATCCCGTCGACCTGATAGCCGGGCTTGCTGCCATGGTCCTTGCTGTAGAAGCGGCCATGCATTTCGCCTTCGTATTCATCCACGTTCGGGCGGTTCGGGATATAACGGATCGCGCCTGCCAGCGTGCCGAGGCCGTAGAGCGTACCTTGCGGACCGAGCAGCGTTTCCACGCGTGCGATGTCGAGCAGCTTGAAGTCGTAGTAGAGTGGAACTTCGCCCAGATAGACGCCAAGGGAGTCGTCGTAGCTGGCGCCATTGGAGCCCACGTCGGAAGCGTTCAGGCCGCGCAGCACGATCGATCCGGTTGAGCCCGGCCCTGTGTCCGAAATCGTCATACCGGGGGTGAAGTCGGCGAGATCGCGCACATCGTCGATCCGCTGGCGAGCGAGTTCCTCGGAACCGATTGCCTGGATGTTGATCGGCGCATCCATGATCGTCGTCGTACGGCGGGTGCCGGTCACGACGATGGCATTGCCGTCATCGGAGACTGCGGCGTCCTGCGCCATAGCGGGCGTTACGAATGCTGTGCCCGTAAACACGGTTGCCGATAACAGCCCCGCTCTCAGTTTTGCGCGATATGACATATGCTTCCCCGTTCATGGTTAAGATTTTTGCCGCGCCTTGGACTGCTCCTGCCAGAAGCCGAGGGGCGTTCTTTGCTTTTATCGATGCGCCGGCCACCGCTTGACGGATGTTTTGCAGACGCACTTCTTGCTCTCGACGTTCTCGGGAACTCGTCGAGGTGGTTGCTCCATTATTGATTTCGAATGTCCGCTGCGGATCAGTGGGCGGCGGACGCGTTACGCATTTGCCTGATCCTTGCGATCAGGGGTTGGAACGGGAACATGAACTGTTCCAGGATCGACAGCCTCCTGCACTCGTCCTGCCCGACAACAGCCGCTTCGCCTTCGCGGTAGGTGCCGAAAACACGGTCGAGGAAGATCAGCGAATTACCGTAGTTGCAGCGGGTGCTTTCGTAATCCGTTGAATGATGCAGGCTGTGATGGCGGATAGTCGTGAAGAAGAACGAATAGAACTTGGGCGGATCGGCGCGAACATTGGCGTGGGCGAAAGTGGAGACCACCCCAAGGACGTTGAATGCGCAGAACTTGGCCGAAAGCGGAAGATCGAACAGCGCCAATACGCTGAGGCTGATAAGGAACAACTCGATCGGATTGCCCACCGCGCCCTTCGCGGCATTCAGCTGCGTGATGTGATGATGCGGGGCGTGGGTCAGCCAGAACGGGGTCCAGTTATGCATCAGGCGGTGCATCCAGTACTGGCCGAACTCGATGACGAAAATCACGAGCGCGACTTGCACGATGAACGGCAGATGCATCGCCCATTGAGTAGTGATGCCCAGCGATGTCTTGAATGCAAGCAGCGGATCTTCTGCCAGCGTGGTCGAAACCCAGGAAATCACGGTGGAACTCAAAACCACGTAAAACAGGTCCGTCGCGAATTCGCGCTTGTTCATGCGCCAACCCGGATGCCGTTCATGGACCAGTTCAAGTCCAAGCACGATCAGGGTGGTAAGCGAAGAGGCCAGGATGATGGACCAGCCATTGTCGACCCAGGACTTCGGTGCATAGGCCCAGAACAGTATGACGGCCGCCACGAAGGCAGGCGGGACCAGATGGAACAGGCGGTCCTTCAGGGAGCCGTCGGTCTGGGCGGCCGCAATATGCAGGCGTGAGGAACTGTACGCAGACGCGGGATTTGCGTTGGAGTTAGCAGCGCCGGTGACTGATTGCTCGTCACTCGAAAGAACCGCCTTGTCGACCGTCAGTTGTTCCATCGAAAATCCCTCATCCAAACCGGCGAAGCGGTTTGCCGTTACAGATTTCCTTTCCCTGTTGTCATCGCTCTGATCGGCGACATGGCATACGGTATGGATATTACCTTTCTCGTCAAGAGTATTATTGTCACGAGAATGCCTTTTGACCATGAGGCGCTGAAGGTGTGGGAAAACTGCCATCTGTTCGCCGCTGCAAGGGCGTTTTGCGGCACGCGATTTTTCACTTCGGCGAACGAGATCGCAGGCGTGGTAATAAATCCGGCGGCCTCATCGCCGCCGACTCGTCGCTACCTCAGGTATAGCGATAGGGGTTCTTGTCGATCGTCGTGGTCCCGCGCGTCTGGTTGCACAGGAAAACCGTACCGGTGAAATAGATGCCGGGCTCGGTGATCGTCTGAGCCATGGCAAACGCATCGCGAAGTTGCTGGACCGTCATCTCCACGGGGGCCTCGTCAGGCTGGTAGGTCATGCCATAGGCATAGTCCTGACCATCCTTGCTGATCTCTACATGGCAGCCCATCACATGGCTTACCGGATGCGTATCACAGAACGCGATCAGCCGTTTCATGCTGTCGAACCAAGGCTGCCAGAAACTGATGTAGCAGCGCCCGCGGTAGAACATGTCCCCGGTGTAGAGGATCTGGGTGTAGCTGTCGTAGTAGGCGAATTCCGAAACGACATGGCCGGGCGATCCCCAGATCAGGATTTCGCGCCCGCCCAGATCCAGCGTTACCCGCTCTTCCGGGAAATTGGTCATGCCCCAGAAGCCGACCATCTCATCATGCGTAAGCCCCATGTAGCGGGTATTCGGGCGATCCGCGAACTGGTTGGTCGCTGCGTAATGGTCGGCATGGAGGTGGCTGAACGCGACCAGCAGTTCCAGGCTGGCGGGATCGCGGCCGTTGCGCGCGCACCATTCGGCGATGCACTGGTCCACGGTGCCGCGCAGGTCCCAGTCGTTACGCAGTTGCACGAAGCCTTCGTCGAGCAGCAGTACGCGGTCGTTGCCGAAATAGAGCGGCGCGAAGGGCGCCTCGTAGCTGTACCCCTTGTTCTGGCGCAGGATCGCCGTATGCGGGTTGTACCAATGAACCTGTACCGGCGGATCGGTGTTGTCCATGCACGACGAGGAACCGCAAATCCACCGCTTGGGGAAGCTGCCGAGTGCCGGGACGTTGCTTGTGAAATCGACAGGGGCCGGGCGGACCGCGGCGGATGCCGCTTCGGTCAGGCCGGCAAGCGCGGCCCCGGTCAGCGGGATTGCGGCGACCGCCGCGTTGTAGCTCAGGAATGCGCGGCGATCCACGACTGCTCTCCTTATCGTCAGAAAGGACGCGGGGGATTGATGTTGGGTACGCCCTCGGGCCAGACCTGCGTTCGCTGGTCGGGACTGACGCCGTTGAAGAGCGCGAAGTCGGGGCGGATCAGCATCATGTCCTTGCCTTGCACCTCGCGGGCATACTGGAGCGCCTCATCGATCAGTGCAGGCACCATTTCCAGCACACGCTCGTAGGGTTTGTAGGTGGCGAAGCGCGGATAGTATTTTCCGGGCACGAACATCATTTCGACGTGGCCGCCAAGGAGCCATTTCACCCCGTGCTTGCCCGCGAATGCCTTCAAACGCTCAAGCGATGCAACGAAATCGCCATCGTTGCCGATGTTGATCTTACCGGGGAACAGCAGGTCACCGGTGAAAAGGAACTGGCAATAGGGATCGTAGAAAGTCACGCCGTCTTTATGCGTGCCGGGTGTCGGGACGACCTCGATTACCCGGTCACCAAGGTCTATCCTGCCGGTGCCCGAGGGCCAACTGCCCTGCAGTCCGTAGAAGCGCTGCATCACGGCCAAAGGTTTTGGCACGATTGTGGTTTCCGCCCGCCCGGCGAACTGCGCTAACCCCTGATTTTGCGCGATGTCTTCGCCAGAGGTCAGGGCAATGGTCAGGGGAACCTTGCTGCGGCCACGCGCCTGCCCCCAGCGGGTGATGATGGCGTCGACCGTCTCTCGCAGCGGGTAATGGGCCGGCGTGGGGGTAGCGCCGGTGTCTATCAACAAGGCGCCCTTGTTGCCGAACAACAGGTAAGTGAACGGCGCTTCCCAGTGTACGCAGACATTCTGGCGCAGCACGAAGGTGTCTTCGTTGTACTGCACGACCTGAACACGCGGATCACGGTTCCTGGCGGCCACGTTGGAGCCGTAAGTCCAGCGGAAGCCCAGGTTGCCGGGTGCGGGGCCGTCACAGGCGTAATCATGAACCACCGGCGCCTTGCGGTGCAGAGGCACAGCGCTGTCGGTATTGCGGACGCCCGGCGGGTTGTAGCCCAGTTCGGGATTGCCGTTCGGATATGCCCGTCCCGTGGCGGACTGAGAATTACCGGATAATGCTGGATTATAGACCGAACCCTGCGCCACAGAATTCTCCAAATCGACTTCGAGCGGCAAAATTCCGCTCGAACCACCAAAACGATATCGATATTACATATTTGCGCAATGGTAATATTACGGATTTGGCATGGCACTGTTGACCGGCGCATTCCGCTCATCCCATGGCGGCTGTCATAATCGTCGGACATGATATAGGGGATGGCCTGATACCCGTGCACGGAACCGGCGCAGCATCGCAGCGATCTGTCCGCGTCCTACCTGGTTCACCGGGATGGACGAACGTTTTTGCGCTGTAGGATTTAGTGATGATGGTTGAGAGGGACGCAGCTTGAGCACCGACCCCGGCAGTCTTGCCCGGCTCAGTATGAGCCTTCCAGCCGAGTTGTTTCGCCAACTGGACGTCATGGTCGAAGAACGCGGGCTGCCTTCCCGTTCGCAGCTTATCGCCGAACTGATCCGCCATGCCCTTGCCGAGCATGAGGCGCAGACCCGTCCCGAAGAGATGCTCGCAGGCACGATCACGCTGGTCTACCGGGGAGACCGGGGTAGGGTTCGCCAGCAGCTCGCCGAGAGTCAGGCTGAGTATCTGAAGGAAGTCATCTCGTCCCAGCACGTCTTTCTTGAGGATGACCAATCGCTTGAAGTTTTGCTGGTGCAAGGGCCGGCAACCCGGTTGAAAGACCTGTGTGACGCACTGCGCAGCATTCGCGGCGTGCATCAGCTTCAGCTTGTCACCACCACCGCGCTGCTGCCGCCGCTCCACGAGCAGGAAGGCCGTGAGCACGAAGATGCCGTGCGCCCCCGAAAGCAGCAACCCAAGAACGAAATCGCTGCATGACCGGACGCCGGGTTCTCGCGGGGCCGGAACCGATCTTGCCGATGTGATTGCAGAGATATCATCCTCGCGCCTTGTGTCGATGCGGATTGGCTCTGCGACGGGCATAACGCCCGTTCAGTATTACAGACTCGTAGGGTCGTAATATTTTCTGATGGACAACCTTTCGAATCGCGGCGATGTTGCATTGCGAAAGGGGACCCGAGTCATGATCGTATCGATCCGTAGAATAGCCAAGGTCGCAATGATGGCCGGAGCGCTTTTCACCGCCGGTTGCTCGCAGACATCAGGCGATGCCTCGGCAAAGCGCACCGAATTCAATATCGGATGGTCGATCTATGCCGGGTGGATGCCCTGGCCCTACGCCCAGCAGGCGGGGATCGTGAAGAAGTGGGCCGACAAGTACGGCATCAAGATCAACATCGTCCAGGTCAACGACTACGTCGAATCGGTCAATCAATACACTGCCGGCAAGCTTGACGGTGTAACGGTTGCCAACATGGATGCGCTGACGATTCCTGCCGCTGGCGGCAAGGATACCAGCGCCATCATCGTCGGCGATTATTCGAATGGTAACGACGGTATCCTGATGAAGGGCGCGGGCGACCTGAAGGCCATCAAGGGCAAGCAGGTCAACCTCGTCGAGCTTTCGGTCTCCCACTATCTGCTCGCCCGCGGCCTGAGTTCGGTCGGCCTGTCCATGAGCGACGTCAGGACGATGAATACCGGCGATGCAGATATCGTCGGCGCTTTCGCAAGCCCGGACGTTACCGCAGCGGTTGCCTGGAATCCGCAGCTTTCCACCATGAAGGCCCAGCCCGGCGCGAAGGAAGTGTTCAGCTCCGCAGACATTCCGGGCGAAATTCTTGACCTGCTGGTGGTCGATACCGCCACGCTCAAGGCCAATCCCAATCTGGGCAAGGCGCTTGCCGGCATCTGGTACGATACCGTGGCGCTGATGAAGCGTCAGGATGCCGAGGGCAAGGCTGCCCGCGCGGGAATGGCCAAGCTGGCAGGCGCAACGCCTGAGGCTTTCGACAGCCAGCTTACCACCACGTACCTTTACGCCGACCCCAAGGCGGCGGTGGCGGCCACTTCCGCCCCGGCACTGGTGACGACGATGACGCGCGTGCGCGACTTCAGCTTCTCCAAGGGTCTGTTCAAGGGCGCCGCCTCGGCCGACGCGGTGGGCATTTCGTTCCCGGGCGGCAAGACGCTCGGCGATGCGCAGCATGTGACCCTGCGCTTCGACGAAAGCTACATGAAGCTGGCAGCCGACGGAAAGCTCTGACAGCTGTAATCCCGCTTCCTAGAAATGGAATGACGATATGCGTTGGGTGAATCGTCAAATCGGGCGAGGCGACCGTGTGATGCTCGGCGCGTTGCCGATCCTGGTCCTGGCGGTGCTTTACATCGTCATGGCTGCAAGTCGTCACGCCGCGAACCCGGCAGACAAGATTTTGCCGCTGCCGGGCAGCATGGCACAGAGCATGGCCGCGCTGATCTTCCAGCCGGACCAGCTTACCGGACAATTGCTGTTCTGGGCGGACACGCTGGCGAGCCTGCAGCGGTTGGGCATCGGCCTGGGTATATCCACGGTCCTGGCGATCGTGATTGGCCTTGCCCTTGGCGCCTTGCCGCCGGTGCGCGCCACTCTGGGGCCGCTGGTGACGGGCATTGCGGTCGTCCCGCCAATTGCCCTGCTGCCCATCTTGTTCATCGCGCTGGGGCTGGGTGAGACGGCAAAGGTCGCCCTGATCGTCGTGGGTATCGCGCCGGTCATGATCCGCGACATCGCGGCCCACGTGGCGGCCCTGCCAAGGGAGCAGATCATAAAGGCGCAGACCCTAGGGGCGAGTAGCTGGCAGGTTATCATCCGCGTAGCGCTGCCTCAGGCCATGCCGCGACTTCTTCAGGCGATGCGCCTGTCGCTTGGCCCGGCATGGGTGTTCCTGATCTCGGCGGAGGCGATCGCTTCCGATGTCGGCCTTGGATACCGGATCTTCCTCGTTCGGCGCTACCTTTCGATGGACGTGATCCTTCCTTACGTAGCCTGGATTGCGATCCTGGCGATCGTCATGGACGTGACGCTGAATTTCCTGAGCCAGCGGCTATTCCCCTGGGCGCATGGAGAAAGCCATTGAGCACGTTACTCAGCCTTCGCGACGTGTGGGTCGAATACGGCGACAGGATCATTATCGAGAAACTCGATCTCGATATCGAGGCTGGCTCCTTCGTCTCGATCATCGGACCGTCAGGCGCGGGCAAGAGCAGTTTCCTGCGCCTGATCCTCGGGCAGGAAGCGCCGACGCGCGGCACCATCCTGCTCGACGGGGCGCCGCTGATACCGGAATGCGGGCCAGATCGAGGCGTCGTTTTTCAGCGCTACTCAGTGTTTCCGCACCTCTCGGCGCTGCGGAACACGATCCTCGGCATGGAATGCGCGCAGGCCCCGCTTACCGGGCGCCTGTTCGGTGCCGCGCGCCGCGCCGCCAAGGATGAAGCGGCGGCGATGCTTACGGCGGTGGGGCTGGGCGACAGCATTCACCTTTTTCCAGCGCAGATGTCAGGCGGCATGCAGCAGCGCCTGGCGATTGCCCAGGCGCTGGTGAAGCGCCCCCGTATCCTGCTGCTGGACGAGCCGTTCGGTGCGCTCGATCCCGGTATCCGGGCCGATATGCATGCGCTTATCCGCGGTTTGTGGCGCGACTATTCACTGACCATCATCATGGTGACGCACGATATTCGCGAGGCGTTCACTCTGGGAACCCGTGTGCTGGCGCTCGACAAGCGCCGTCACGACCCACATGCCCCTCACCGTTTCGGCGCTACCGTAGTCTACGATCTGCCCATGCGTGATCGAACTGAAAATTCTCTCGACAACCACGCAGTATTACCATTGACTGAATAGGTAATAATTGAGAGACCCTCTCCATGAGCTCCGAATCCGCAAGCCTTGCCAGGCTCAGCATGAGTCTCCCGGCAGACCTCTTCCGACAGCTCGACACGATGGTGGCGGAACGCGGCCTGCCTTCTCGTTCCCAGCTCATCGCCGAGCTGATCCGCCATGCTCTTGCCGAGCATGAATCGCTTACCCGTCCGGACGAGATGCTCGCCGGCACGATTACCCTGGTTTACCGCAGCGAGCGCGGCCGCGTTCGCCACCTGCTTTCGCAGACGCAGGCAACGTATCTCAAGGAGGTCATCTCCTCGCAGCATGTCGTGCTGGAGGATGACCAGTCCCTTGAAGTCCTGCTGGTGCAGGGGCCAGCCGTAAGGCTGAAGGAACTGTGCGACGCCATCAGGCGGGTGCGGGGAGTTCAGCAGCTTGAGCTTGTAACCACGACTTCGCTCCTGCCGCCGCTGCACGAACAGGAAGCCGGCACCTCCAAACCGATCGGAGTGATTTGATGACCGATACTCTGGCGAACCCGCTTGCTGCCCGCGATCACGCGCGGGGCATGGAAGGCACCGTTACCGAGAGCATGCCGATCCTGCCTCCGGTGGCGCAGGACCTGCCGCCCGAAGTCGCAGCCGCCGACCTGCTGTGGGAAGAAACTATCGCTGCCGGCGGCTATGCCACGCGCCGGCTATCGCGCGGCGCCCGCCTTCGGTTGATCGACGTTAAGGGCGATGCCTGCGCGTCGCTGCTGGTCTTCAATGCGGAAATGCCGGCCGAACGGCTCAACGTGGCGGATACCGTCAAGGTTCAGTGGAACGCCTATCTGGGCGCCGGCAAGCTGCTGCTGTCGGACATGGGCCGCGTTCTGCTCAGCATCCTGGAGGACGACGCGGGTACGCATGACACGTTCTGCGGCACGTCCAACGCCGCGACCAATGCGGCGAAGTACGGTGATGGCAGCAATAGCGGCAGTTACCCCAGCGGGCGCGATCGCTTCCTGCTGGGCGCCGCCAAGCACGGCCTGGGCCGCCGCGACGTTCATCCTTGCGTGACTTTGTTCAAGGGCGCCTGGATCGAGGCTGACGGCACGATAACACCGCAGATCGGACCGTTTGCCCCCGGGCGCAGCGTGGTGCTGCGCGCGGAAATGGACGTCATCGTAGTGATCGCGAACTGCCCGCACGTCCTCGACCCGCGCGAGGACTGGACAGTGACGCCGCTGCGGGCCTCGGCCTGGCGCGGTGCGGTGACGTCGCACGACGACCCTGTCCGCACTGCCACGCCGGAAGGGCTTCGCGCCTTCCAGAATGCCGAAGACTACTTCCGTCGCTGAATAAGGACAGGCTTCAATGACCGCCGATCCCCATCTGTCCAGCCTTGCCGGCGCCGTGATCCACGACGTGGTCGTACCTGCACGCGCGCCGTGGCTGCACCACATCGCTGCCGGCCAGACACTTCGCATCGTCGATCTCGAAGGTAACCAGGCCGTCGATTTCCTGCTCTATTCCGCCGAAGACGATGCCGAGCGTTACAGCGCTCAGGACACCGTTTCCGCTCAGGGCAACCTGTTCCTGCGCGCCGGAACAGCGCTGCTGTCCAATGAAGGGCGGCCGATGATGACCATCGCGGCGACATCGGTCGATTATCACGACACCATCGGCGGCGCCTGTTCGTGCGAATCCAATACCTTGCGCTACGGACATCACACCAAGGCTGAACATGCCTGCGTAGAGAACTTCCTCGAAGCCAATCTTACCGAGGGCCGGGGCAAGCGGGACATCGTCTCCAACATCAACTTTTTCATGAACGTACCGGTAGAGCCGGACGGGTCGCTGGGCATCGTCGACGGTATTTCCGCGCCGGGCCTGACTGTTGACCTGCGGGCGGAAATGGACGTCGTCGTCGTCGTTTCCAACTGCCCGCAGGTCAACAACCCCTGCAACGGTTTCAATCCCACGCCCGTGCGCATGATCGTTACCGCCGCATGAGCTTCGACACCGTTCTGATCGCGAACCGGGGCGCGATCGCCACCCGCATCATCCGCACTCTGCGGCGCATGGGCCTCAAATCCGTTGCCGTCTATTCCGAGGCCGACGAGGGATCGAACCACGTTTCCGAAGCGGATGAGGCTGTCTGCATCGGCGGCGCGCGGGCATCCGATAGCTACCTGAACATCGCTGCGATCCTTGAGGCCGCTCGCAAGACGGGCGCAGGAGCGATCCATCCGGGCTACGGGTTCTTGGCAGAGAACGTCGAATTTGCCGAAGCGTGCGCGGCAGCCGGCATCGTATTCGTCGGTCCCACAACGCAGAACATTCGCACTTTCGGTTTGAAGCATAGCGCCCGCGCGCTGGCCGCGGCCCACGATGTTCCGCTGGCGCCGGGCACCGGCCTGCTTACCGATGAAGATGAAGCGGTGCTGGCCGCGCGCCAGATCGGTTTCCCCGTGATGCTGAAGGCAACGGCGGGCGGCGGCGGCATCGGTATGCGCGTGTGCGAGGACGAGGAAGCCCTGCGCGAAGGGTTCGCCGCCGTGGCGCGGCAGGGCCAAAGCAATTTCGGCGATGCCAGCGTCTTCCTTGAAAGCTACATCAGGCGCGCGCGTCACATCGAGGTCCAGCTTTTCGGTGACGGCGAGGGCCGGGTCATGGCGCTCGGCGAACGCGATTGCTCGCTGCAACGGCGTAACCAGAAGGTCGTTGAGGAAGCACCCGCGCCGCTCCTGCCAGAAAGCGTGCGGGCACAGCTTATCGGCGCGGCGGTCCGGCTTGGCGAAGCGGCGCAGTACCGTTCTGCGGGAACGGTGGAGTTCCTTTACGATGCCGACCGGGAGCAGTTCTTTTTCCTGGAGATGAACACTCGCCTGCAGGTGGAGCACGGCGTCACCGAGGCGGTGATGGGCATCGATCTGGTCGAATGGATGGTGCGCGGGGCTGCCGGCGACTTCGCATTCCTCGACCGTGAAGCTCCTACGCCGCAAGGCCATTCGGTACAGATGCGCCTTTACGCCGAAGATCCGTCGCTCGACTATCGGCCGACTTCGGGCACATTGACGGCGCTGGAATTCCCATCCGACATCCGTGTCGAGACATGGTGCACTTCGGGCAGCACGGTCAGCGCCTGGTACGACCCCATGCTGGCAAAGCTGATCGTCCACGCGCCTACCCGCGCCGAGGCGGTAGAGGCCGCTCAGGCAGCGCTTGACGGGAGCCGGGCGGATGGCATCGAAACGAACCTGCGCTGGCTGCGCGACGTGGTGCGCTCTCCGGCATTCGTCAGCGGCGAGGTTTCGACCCGCGTGCTGGACGCCATTGCCTACGAACCCCGCTCGATCCGCGTGGTGAGCGGGGGGACCGCGACCACTGTGCAGGACTGGCCAGGCCGCCAGAAGCTTTGGGCCGTTGGAGTGCCGCCATCGGGGCCGATGGACGATCAGTCGTTCCGCCTTGGCAACCGGCTGCTCGGCAACCCGGAGGGAACGGCAGGTCTGGAAGCGACCGTGACGGGGCCGACGCTGGCCTTCGTGGCACCTGCGCGGATCTGCATCATGGGTGCCGATTTCGGCGCCGCTCTCGACGGCGCGCCGGTTCTGCGCGGCGTTCCCATCGATGTCGGCGCCGGGCAGACGCTGGCCATGGGCCGCGCTTCTACCGGCGGCATGCGCGGATATGTACTCTTTGCAGGCGGTCTCGACATCGCGCCTTATCTGGGTAGCCGCAGCACCTTCGAACTTGGCCAGTTCGGCGGCCATGCCGCGCGCCGGCTGCTGGCAGGCGATACGCTTCATCTGGGCGGAGAGGGCACCGACGAAGCCCTGCCTTCGGTTGCCTTGCCGGAAATCTCGACTGACTGGACCTTGCGCGTTCTTTATGGTCCGCATGGCGCGCCGGACTTCTTCACGGATGATGACGCCCAGTCGTTCCTCGCCGCCGAATGGCGTGTACACTACAACAGCAATCGCACGGGCGTCCGCCTGATCGGCCCCAAGCCGCGCTGGGCCCGCACGGATGGCGGAGAGGCGGGCTTGCACCCGTCCAACATTCACGACAATCCTTATGCCATTGGCGCCGTTGATTTCACTGGCGATATGCCGATCATCCTGGGCCCCGATGGTCCCTCACTAGGCGGTTTCGTCTGCCCCTTCGTGGTGATCGCTGCTGACCGCTGGAAGATCGGGCAGCTGACCCCCGGCGACCGGCTGCGTTTCGCGCCGGTAGATATAGCGGACGCGACCGAAGCGGATGCGGCGCAGCGAAAGCTCGTCGGCTCCGGCGCCGTGCCCGCGCCGACCCAGGCGCGCGCGGTGGAAACGCTGTCGCCCATTCTGGCCGAGATAGCGGAAGGGCCGGGCCGGCCGCGTACCGTCTACCGCCAGCAGGGCGACCGGAACATTCTGGTCGAATACGGGCCGATCGTACTCGATATCGAGCTGCGCATCCGCGTTCAGGCCCTGATGACGGAGCTGGAGCGACTGGCGTTGCCCGGCATCATCGACATCGTGCCCGGCATCCGCTCGCTGCAGCTGCACTTCGATGGCGAAGCGATGGACCCGCGATCTGCCTTGGCAACGCTCATGGGCGCCGAGGAGCGACTGGGCGATCTCGAGGACTTCACGATCCCCTCGCGCATCGTGCACCTGCCGCTAAGCTGGCGAGATCCGGCGACGATCGAGACGATCGAGAAATACATGGCGACCGTGCGCGACGATGCGCCGTGGTGCCCGGACAACATCGAGTTCATCCGCCGTATCAACGGGCTGGACGATGCCGCCGCCGTGGAGAATCTGATCTTCGAGGCGAACTATCTCGTTCTGGGTCTGGGCGACGTCTATCTCGGGGCGCCGGTGGCGACCCCGGTCGATCCCAGGCACCGCCTTGTCACCACCAAGTACAACCCGGCCCGTACCTGGACGCCGCCCAATGTCGTGGGCATCGGCGGCGCTTATATGTGCATCTACGGCATGGAAGGGCCCGGCGGTTACCAGCTGTTCGGCCGGACCATTCAGGTCTGGAATACGTACCGGCAGACGGATGCCTTCACGGAAGGCAAGCCGTGGCTGCTGCGCTTCTTCGACCAAATCCGTTTCTATGCGGTGAGCGCTGAGGAACTTGCCGACTGGCGCCGCGAATTTCCGGCCGGGCGCCGTTCGCTCCGCATCGAACCGTCCGAATTCCGCCTTGCCGACTACCGCGCCTTTCTGGCCGAGAACGCAGAAGGCATCGGCGAATTTCAGGAACGGCGACAAGCCGCCTTCGATGAGGAGCGCGCCGAATGGCAGCGGCGCGGCGAGTTCGACCACGCGGCCGATCTGGGCGAGATCGATGTGCCGGAGGAGGCCGCGATCGACCTTCCCGATGGATCGGACCTGGTCGAAGCGCCCTACGGGGGCAGTGTCACGCGGCTGCTTGTCGCCGCTGGTGACGAGGTAGAGGCGGGCGACAAGATCGCAGTCATAGAGGCGATGAAGATGGAAACTTCGGTTGAAAGCCCCGGCAAGGGCACGGTCTCGGCTCTCTACATGCGCGAGGGGCAGTCGTTGCAACCCGGCGCGCCAATGCTGGCGCTAAGGCGGCACGCATGACCGGGCTGGACCCTGCGCTAAAGCGCCTCAGCGCGGCCGGGATCGCCGCATCCATCAATGCAGGACGGACCAGCGCCGTCGCCATAGCCGAGGATACTCTGGCCCGCGCCGCCGCCTATGACGCTGTCCAGCCGCAGATATGGATCAGCCGGGCGCCGCGCGAGGACCTCCTTGCCGCCGCCCGCGCCATCGATGCCCGTGTTGCCGCCGGCGAAACCCTGCCGCTGGCGGGCGTACCCTTCGCGGTGAAGGACAATATCGACGTTGCGGGCTTCGAGACGACAGCTGCCTGCCCCGCCTTCGCTTATCGCCCTGAGGGCTCAGCCGGGGTGATCGAACGCCTCTTGGCCGCCGGAGCGCTGTGCATTGGCAAGACCAACCTCGACCAGTTCGCCACCGGGCTGAACGGTTCGCGCAGTCCATACGGCATCCCCCGTAATGCCTCCAACCTTGCTTATGTAAGCGGGGGTTCCAGTTCGGGATCGTCCGTCGCGGTCGCCGCCGGGGTCGTGGCTTTTGCGCTGGGCACCGACACCGCTGGTTCGGGCCGCGTGCCTGCCGCTTTCAACCATCTGATCGGCTTCAAACCGACCAAGGGCAGGTGGAGCACGCGCGGCCTGGTCCCGGCCTGCCGCACGCTTGATTGCATCACCGTCTTCACTGACGACACCGCCGACGCGAGGCTTGTCGATCAGGTCGTTGCGGGCTTCGATCCGGCCGATCCTTACTCAAAGCCGCTCGCCAACATTTCGCTGGGGCAAACCCGCATCGGCGTACCGCGCCGTAGCCAGCGCAACTGGTTCGGCGATCCCGAATCCGAATATCTATACGATCGTGCGCTTGAAAACCTGGCAGCGCGGGCGGAACTGGTGGAGATCGACTACGCCCCGCTGCAGGAAGCCGCGCAACTCCTTTACGGTGGCCCCTGGGTGGCGGAGCGGACCGCTGCCATGGCCGACATTCTGGCGAGCGATCCCGATGCCATCGACCCCGTGGTCCGCAGCGTCGTCGAGCCGGGCGCCGCTGTGAGCGCGGTCGATCTGTTCGGCGGCATCTATCGCCTTGCAGAGATCAAGCGTCACGCAGACGAGCTTTGGAAGACCGTCGACATTATGGCATTCCCGACGACCGGCGCGACGTACCGGGTTTCGGAAATGCTGGCTGCGCCAGTCGCCCTCAACAGCAATCTTGGGGCTTATACCAACTTCGTGAACCTTCTGGACATGGCCGCGCTGGCCGTGCCGGCGGGGATACGCGCCAACGGCACCGGCTTCGGGATCACGCTGATCGGCCCGGCCGACAGCGACTGCGCCCTGCTGGCAGCGGCCGATGCCTATCTTGGCGCCGCAAACCTTCCGTTTCCACCACCACTCGATCTTGAGGGAAAGATGCAAACAGTGAAACTCGCCGTCGTCGGCGCCCATCTGAAGGACATGCCGCTCCACTGGCAGCTCACCTCGCGCGAGGCTAAGTTCGTGGGGGCTTTCGATACCGCGCCCAATTATCGCCTTTATGCGATGGCGGAAAGCGTGCCCCCCAAACCGGCACTGGTGCACAGCGAGGATGGCGCGCCGATCAAAGTGGAGGTCTATGAAATGGGCGTCGCCGAGTTCGGCAGCTTCGTGGTGGACGTTCCCGCGCCGCTTGCGATCGGCACCGTCACGCTGGCCGACGGCACCAGCGTGAAGGGCTTCGTCTCCGAACCCCGCGCGCTGACAGGCGCTGAGGATATTACCAGTCTCGGAGGATGGCGCGCCTATGTCGCGCGCGGGGTGTAATACAGGCAACTTACTTCAGGAAACCAAATGGGGGAAACATGCGCAAGTTCGAACTGATGGTTCTGGCGGCGATTGCCGGGATCGCTGCCATTTCACCTGCCGCTCATGCCGAGGGTGAGCAGGTCATCACGGTGCCGGGCTTCGCGGATTTCCTCGCGGTGGATGGCAAGACGGTCTGGGCCACCAACAAGGGGCGGGTCGAGCAATGGTCTCGTCACGGCAAGATCGCCGACGTTGCCATGGATCACCCCTGCGGCGCCATGACCATCGCGCATGGTGCGCTCTGGGTCGCCGATTGCGAGAAAGGCACGCTCAACCGGATCGACATACGCACGGCCAAACTGACCGCTGCGATCCCTACCGGCATCGCCAATCCCAAAGGTGAGCTGAACGTCGTGGCGGGGGACGGGTCGATCTGGGTCGCCAGTGACGACAAGGGCATGATCGCGCGGGTCGACCCCGTCAGCAACAGCGTCACGGCCTCTGTCACCGTTGACCCGGGCACCTGGTATCTCGCATTCGGACACGGATCGCTGTGGGCCGTCAGCGCCTCCCAGCAGTCCTTGCAGCGTATCGATCCCACGACGAACACCGTCGTAGCAAAGACAAGCCTTGGGAAAGAGCCCGGCTTTCTCGCCGCCGGCGAAGGCGCCGTATGGGTGCAGGAGCAGGGCGATGGCACCGTTGCCCGCATTGATCCTGCCAGCGGCGAGATGACCGGCCGTATCAAGGTTGGAGATAACCTGAAGTGGGGCGATATCGACATCGGCGGCGGGAAGGTCTGGCTGCGCACTACCGACGATCAGGTCTTTGTAATTATCGACGCCAAAACGCTGGCAATCGAGCAGCGTATGGGCAAGGCGGCGGGAAGCGGCGCTCTGCGCTATACCCGTGCAGGCCTGTGGACCTCTGCTCATGACGAGCACACCCTGTCTTGGTGGCCGAAGTCTATGTTCAAGTCCAAGCCAGGGCATTAACGCCGTTCTTTCCACACTCGGAAGCACTCGAACTCTCAGGGCATAATGAAAATGCCGCAGATTTGCGCAATTCCATCAATTTGACCTATGACTAGGCGGCAAGGTCGGATTCCTTCGACCAGGATCGGCAATAGTCCTCGCGAAAGCAGGGTTTCGCCTTAGTGGGATAGATGCCGCATGAGCGAACGAACGCCGTTGATCGACGAAAAATTCGCAAAGCGTGTCGACTGGAACCTGCTGCGCACCTTTGTCGATATCGTCCGGGCCGGCGGTATCGGGGCTGCGGCAAGGCAGCTCAACAAGCAGCAGCCAAGCATAAGCGCCGCGCTGAAACGGCTGGAGGACCATGTCGGTGCCACTTTGCTGCACAGGTCCGTCAACGGCGTTGAAATGACCGCCGCCGGCAAGGCGCTGATGGCGCTTTGCGAGGACATGCTGGAGGCGGCGCGTATGGTGCCGCACCAGGTTGCCCAGGCGACCCGACGTGTCGAAGGCATCGTTCGCATCCAGATCGTATCAGGCATCGTCTCCGATGAATTCGACCAGGCGCTGGCGAGCTTCCACAGGCGCAATCCGAACATCCACATCGAAATCCGCGTCTCGCCTTGGCGACAGGTGCTCGATGCGTTGGAACACGGCGAGGTGGAAGTCGGCATCGGCTATGACAGCAGTGTGCGGGGCAGCCTTGCCTACGAGCCGCTCTTCGTGGAGCGGCAGCAACTTTACTGTGCCCGCAGCCACCCTCTTTTCGGCTATCGCATCAGCCAGCCCAAGGAGTTGAAAGACGAAGGCTTCGTACTCACTGGCGAGGACGAGATCGAGACGATCGCCCAGCTGCGGCGACGCTACGGGCTGGGCACGCAAGTGACCGGGCTGGCCGAGGATATAAACGAGGCCCGGCGGCTGATCGTCTGCGGTGTCGGCATCGGCTTTCTGCCGGTTCCCGCCGTGCAGGCCGAAGTGGCAAGAGGCGCGCTATGGCCGCTGCTTCACGCGGATTTCGAGCCCTCCTACGACATTTTCCTCTTGGCGCGCTCCGAGCCGGCTCGCGATACCGCAACGCAACTTTTCGTAGACGAGGTGTTCCGGCGCATTCGCGCACAGCGCAGGTCATAGACTCCATCTATGTTTGCCATTGCGAATTTGCCTCTGCCTCGATGACCTTTCCTTGCCCAGTCTCGAACGATGCCGAGCAAGGGAAGGCCGCACATGAGCCCTAGGGCGATTTTCCAGTCCATAAGCAAAAAGCGCCTCTCCAGCAGCGCCGCGATGATTGGCGCATTCGGGCTGAGGACTATTATTCGTGGCATTGAAGCCCGGGCGCAGGCCATTAGCGGTGCTTCCAGTCAAAAGCGAGACCGCTGATGCGGGCAATTCGTCGCGATGCCAAGGTGCTGGCAGCAGGCGGTGCGGCGTTGTTCATGGTCTTGGCGCCCGGCGCGATGGCTGCCCCGGATGCCGGCACGAAGCTGGTTTCATGTGGTAAGGCAAGCTGCCTCCTCGTATCCGGTCGCCGTGAGGATGCGGGATCGCGGGTCAGCATCAATGGCCATTCGGTTTCGGTAAAAGGGCGGCAGGCCTGGCGGGTAAGCCTTCCGGTAGAAACGGTGTGCGAATGGTCGCTGCCAAGAGCGCGGACAATCCAGGTGTCGGTTCTCAACCCGAAAACAGGTAATGAAACAACCAGCCGGGCGGGTCTGCCGATCGGTTTGCTGGGCCATGTCACGGATTTTGCAGCGCTGGTCATCGGCACTCGATAGGTTCTCAGCTTAAGCGATTTCTTATTCGGATGCCGATCATCCGATCATCTGATTGTCAACTTCTCAGCCTAGCGCTATGAGGGCCGGTCGCCGTTAGAGCGGTCCTCGATATGTGTTCAGGAGAAGATGATGAAGATTGGTCTTATGGCCTTGGCCCCTTTTGCCTTCGCCGCCGCAGCGTCTGCTGCCCCTAACGAAAATCCTTTCGCTCAGGACCGTGCTGTCGTCCAGCTTCAGGGGCTCGATCTTGCCACGGTTGACGGCCAGCAGCGTTTGTCTATCCGCATGGATCAGGCCGCACGCGCCGTTTGCGGTGAACGTCTGGCGAGTGTGCATCTTGCTCTCGAACAGCGCGCGAGTGAGTGCCGCACCGCCGTGAAGGCCGACATCAAGGCCCGGATCGAGGCCCGCATGGCGGATGCTTCTGGCGTTTCCAAGGTCCAGCTCGCCTCCGCACGCTGAGCTTCTCCGTGTCGGCGCCGAGATGGGTTTTGGCTTAGCTGCACCGGACCTTCATTGCTGATTGCCCGGCGTGCCGCATACGACGGCGACCCGCCGGGCAATCCTGCCAGTATTGATGGTATTGATGGCACCAGCCAGAAACCGGTGGATTCGACTGTGCTGTCCGTGGACGCGTGGGGGACGCGGAGGCGGGTCGCCGACAATGTGCGGATGACCGATGCCACGGTTACACGCTCTGTAGAGTGTCAATTATGGTGGTCCGCCACATTTTGTCCTGAACGGGCATTGCCCGTCGTACGAAGATATCGACGCCGGCTACGGAGAGCAGGCTTGCGGCGGTGCATGATGCTTCAAGTCTCTACCTGCCGCCATGGGTGCTCGGGCTTTCGCAGCGCCGCGCTGGATATCGAACTGCGCCGCCAGGACGAGGTCTGGCGCATGTACCGCGAAGACTGGATCGATCTGTTCATGGAACAGGGGGGCGTCTTCGGCGTGAAGACGTCTGGCGAATACAAGTTCCGTTTCCGCTTGGTAACTTGAAAGTCCAGCTCGAAACACCACCGACGCCTACAACTTTCCAATCGCGCATGATCTCTTTCCCGACGTTCACTACGGGGCCTGCATCAATGCGCGGGTAGCGTGTGCGGGCGGTCGGGTAGAGGGCTACGGCCTTGACCTGAGGCCCGTCTTGCTTAGGTTCTTTGCAAAGGGGGAGCGCGTCTGAAAAATCGCAATCGAATTTCGGGGCAGGTTTTGACGCGTGGATGAGCTGATTCGTACCAAGGTGGCGCCGCCGATCTGGCTCGGTAGTCAGATCCGCCGGGACTTTTTGTTGAGCCGGCTCGACGCAGCCCTCGCACGCCGCATGACGCTGATCCATGCGCCCGCCGGTTACGGCAAGACCAGCCTGCTTTCGCAATGGCGCGCGCTTTGCGAGGAGCGGGGAACGCTCATCGGCTGGCTCACGCTGGAGCGCGAGGAAGCCGACCTCCAGCGTCTGGCCCGCTATATTCTCCTGGCACTCGATGACGGGCTGGGGACCGCCGCCGCACCCTCTGGAGGCGCTGCGGGAGACGAAGTGGCTGCCGATCTACCGCCGCGTACCGCGCTATCGGCTATCATAAACCGCATCGCACGCGAAAGCTGCCCCGTCGTTTTGATCTTCGATGATTTTCACCGCGCCGAAGGGCCCGAAGTCAATGCTTTCATTGCCTCTCTGATCCGGTTGGCGCCAAGCAACTGCCATTTCGTGATCGCATCGCGCGATTACCCGTGGTTGGGACAGTCGGTGCTGGCGGCCGAGGAGCAACTGACCGAGTTCACGAGCGACGACCTGAAATTCAACCAGTCCGAAGCGGAAGCGATGCTGGACCGCGCGCAGGTCCCGGTATTGCCCGAGAAGGCTCTGTTGGGGCTTGTCCAGCGCTCAGAGGGCTGGCCGATCGCGCTGCAACTGACCTCGCTTTCGCTGAAACGTGGGATTGACCACGTCAAGCTGATGGAGCGCTTCAGCGGCTCCAGTTCCGACCTTGCGCGCTATCTGTCGGAGCAGGTGCTGACCTCGCTGCCGCCCGAAACGCAGGACCTCGTCCTGTGCACCGCGCTGGTAGACCGGCTGACCGGCGAGACGGTGAACGCGCTTTGCGAGCGCAGCGACGGCTGGCTGGTGCTGGACCGGCTTGAGCAGCAGGGCATGTTCCTGACCCCCGCCAGCGAGGCGCGCGAAAGTTTCCGCTACCACCAGCTTTTCGCCGAATATCTGCGCGACCGGCTGGCCCGGCAGGACATTGGCCGCTTCCGCCTACTGCAGGCCCGTGCGGCGCGGCACTTCGCCGCCCACGGCGCGATCTCGCCCGCGATCGACCATGCGCTTTTGGCGCACGACGGCGCCATTGTAGCCGAGATTCTCGAGGAGGGCGGCGGCTGGCGGCTGATCCCGCAAGGCCACCTCGCCATGGTGGAAACCGCGCTGGCCGGGCTTTCGCCGGCACAAGTGGAAAGCAGCCCGCGCCTTGGGCTGGCGGCGATCTACATCCAGATCAAGCACGGCCAGCTTACCGCCGCGCGCGATGCCTACGACCGTCTCGCCGCGCAGATCGGCGATGCGCCTGCGGGCCTGCGCGCCGAACTGCGCGTGGTCGGCGATACCCTGGCGGACTACGAAAACCTGCCGGTCACGCTGGACGACCTGCGCGAGCGCGAAGCACTGCTGCGCGCCCTGCCTGCGGGCGACCACCTCGTCCTCGCCAATTTCACCGAGACGCTGGCGGCGAAGTACCTCGAAGGCGGCTGGATCGAACGCGCACTGGACCCACTGCTAGACGCGCGCGGTCATTACCAGGCGCTGGGCTCGCTCTACAGCGAGGTGTTCACCCACTTTCTCGAAGCGCGCATCCGCCATGCACAGGGGCGCATCAACGATGCCGCCGCGATCATGGGCAACGTTCGCGGCGTGATCGAAGTCAACTTTGGTCCGCGATCCGATCTGGCCGCCAACAGCGCCGCTTTCGAGGCGGCGCTGCTGTATGAGCAGAACCGGATCGACGAGGCACAGGTCCTGCTCGACTGGGCTCTGCCGCACATGGAGCAGCAAGCGGACGCCTGGGTGGACGTGCTGGCCGCCGCCTACCTCACCGCCGCCCGCTGCGCCGCAGCGCGCCATGCGGTGCAGGACGGTTTTGCGATCCTTGAACGCGCCGAAACGGTCGCCGCCGTCCGCCGTTTCCGGCAGCTCAGCCTGCTAGCGGCACTGTGCCGGCTGGAACTGCTGATCGCCGGCACAGCGCCGCTGGAGGAAACGCAGGCCTGCGCCGACGCGCTGGACCTCGATGCGCTGGCGGACGGGATGGCGCTCGAAAACCCGATCTACCGCCCCGTCGCCACGGCGGCCGCCACCTGCCGCGCGGCGCTGCGCATCGCCTCGGGCGATCACGCCGGGGCGCTCGCCGATCTTGCGGTGCTGCAGGCTTGGGCCGCCCGCCACGGGGCCGGTCGCACGCTGGTCGATGCGCTGATCCTGCAATGCGCGGCAGGCGACGGGACGGACATGCGCACAACCTTTGACGAGGCGATCGGCATGTCCATGTTCCAGTCGCTGGTGCGCCCCTTCCTCGATTGGCAGTGCTTCACGGCGGCGGCGATCGACAGCGCCGGTACCGGTCCCGGCGAGGCCAACCGTTACCGCGCCCAGTTTATTGCTACGTTGTCGCGCGCTATCGCGGTGCAGGCCCAACCCTGTGAGGACGGCGCCCTCAACCAGGCGGAAGCGGAAATCCTCGGCCACCTCAGCCGGGGCTATGCCAACAAGGAAATCGCCCGCCTGATCGGCATGTCGCCCGATACCGTGAAGTACCGGCTCAAGTCGATCTTCCGCAAGATCGGCGTCGACAAACGGCGCGATGCCGTGCGCGTGGCGCAGGAACGGGGACTGATACCCGCGCCCGAAACTGGCGCTGAAACCGTCGCCCAAAGCCACTCAGGCACCAACGAAAACCCTGGCTGACCCTCGGCCTTCCGCCGCCTTACCCGTCAAACCGGACTGCTTACCCTGAAATTGGCGTGGCTGCGCGCCCAGCCTGTTGTTCAATGCACGGACAGCAGGAGGTGCCTCCCGAACGACGGAAAAACCGCGTCGGGATCAGGTCCACAACGGTATTCAAGGGAACAACATGAGCATGAGGGACATTTCGCTAGACCGCCGCCGAAACGGACGTCTGACCAAGGCGCTGCTTGCGGCATCCTGCACTTTCGCCGCCGCGCTGCCCGGCACGGTGCTGGCCGCCGAGACTGAGCCGAGCGACGATCCGATCATCGTCACCGGCCGCGCCTCTACCGGCACCAAAGTCGATACCGACATCATGGAACTGCCGCAGTCGGTCAGCGTCATCACCGCGCAGGAATTCAAGGACCGCGCCGCCGTCAACTTCCAGGACATCTTCCGCTACAGCGCGGGCGTCTCCACGGAAGTACAGGGCGTCGACACCCGCGGCGACTTCTTCGCCGCGCGCGGCTTCGATACCGTGCAGTACCTAGACGGCGTGAACCGCATGCCCGCCTTCATCTACGGCGCCCGCCTGGATATCTTCACGCTGGAGCGCGCCGAAGTGCTGCGCGGCCCGTCCTCGGTGCTGTACGGCGCGGGCGGGGCTGGGGGCCTGTTCAACGGCATGTCCAAACGCCCGCAGGAAACCTTTGGCAGCGAGATGGATGTCATCGTCGGCACCGATGCGATGAAGCAGTTCAACTTCGACGTGACCGGCCCGCTCACGGACGGCGTCTCCGCCCGTTTCGTCGGCGTGGCGCGCGATGCCAAGCTGCAGCAGCCCTCGCAGAAGAACAACCGCTTGCTGGCGATGCCCTCGATCACGTTCAAGCCCGGCCCGGACACCGATATTACCCTGATCGGCTTGTATCAGCGGGACAGGATGGGCAGCCAGACCTACCTGCCGATCAGCAAGACCATCGGCGCCGACAACGACAGCGTGAAGATATCGCCCGACACGTTCCTGGGCGAACCCGGCTTCAACCACACCGATACCGAATACAAGGCCGGCACCCTGCTGATCACCCAGCGCTTCGGTGACAACGTGACCTTCAGCAGCAGCACCCGCGCCTTCAAGGCCCATGCCGATTATGCGGAAGTCTACGGCCTTGCCAGCTACGCCGATACCGCGCGCACCTTGGTCAACCGCGCCTGGTACACCCGGCTTGAGCGGGACAAGGGCATCGGCACCGACAACCGCGTGGTCGTGAAGATCGATACTGGCCCGATCGAACACCAGCTGCTGTTCGGCGTCGATTACACCTGGTTCCGCCAGAGCGCCGACCAGGGCTGGGCCTACGACGCCCCCCCGCTCAACGTCTACAACCCGGTCTACGGCCAGCCGATCGAATCGTTCAACTTCTTCCCGACCAAGACCACCAACACGCAGCTCGGCTTTTATTTCCAGGACCAGATGCGCGCCTGGGACCGCGTTTCGGTGGTCGTAGGTGCGCGGCACGATACCGCCACCTCCAAAGCGGGCAGCGACAAGTTGCCCGACAACAAGGCCTGGACCTTCCGCGTTGGCGTGGTCGCCGACCTGACCGATACGATCGCGCCTTACGTCAGCTATGCGGAATCGTTCCTGCCGGTGTTCGGGGCCAGCGTCTACGGCGTGCCTTTCGTGCCGCGCACAGGCCGTCAGTGGGAAGCGGGCGTGAAGTTCCAGCCCTTCCGCGGCGCGCTGCTCACCGCCTCGGTGTTCGACATCGAGGAAAAGAACGGGGTCATGAGCGATCCGAACGACATTCAGAACCAGATCCAGACCGGCACCGTGGGGTCACGCGGGGTCGAGCTGGAAGGCACGCTGCGCATGCCGGGCGACGTCCAGGTCTCGGCCGCCTATACCTACCTCGACGCGACGATCCTGAAGGACACCACCGGCCGCCAAGGCTTCCAGGTCGCCAACCTGCCCAAGCACGCGGCCTCGATCTGGGCGTCCAAGAACTTCGCGCTGACGCAGGACATCGGCGCGCGGGTCGGCGGCGGCGTGCGTTACCAGGGCGAGAAGGTCGACAGCTTCGAGAACTTCACGACGCCGTCCTACACACTGGTCGATGCCATGTTCGAAGTCACTTACGATCAATGGTCGCTGGGTATCAACGCCAGCAACATCTTCGACACCACCACTTACACCTTGTGCAACTACGACGCCAGCGCGCCCGAGGGCTATTGCTACCTTGGCAAGGATCGCACGATCCTGGCGACGCTGCGCCGCACGTTCTGATACCCACCAGCCTCGCGGGGGCCGGCCTCTGCCGGCTCCCGCGTTTTTCGCGCCGGGCCTGCGCCGGGCAGCTATACGATGACATCATAAGGACCGCCGTCATGACCCGTACCTCGCACACTTTCACGCGGCTGGCAGCAGCCACGGCGCTGACGGCGCTCCCCCTCGCTGCCGCAACCGCCGCGCCTGAAGAAGCCGACGTCATCCTCAACAACGCGCGGGTCTATACCGTCGACACCGCGCATCCCTGGGCCGAGGCCGTGGCCATCCGCGCCGGGCGGATCGTCGCCGTCGGCACCTCGAAGCAGGTGAAGAAGGCGGCGGGCAAGTCCACCCAAATCGTCGACATGGGCGGCAAGCTGGTCATGCCCTCGTTCGGCGATGCGCATAACCATCCGGTGTTCGGCGGCATGAGCCACACCGGCTGCGCGCTGCACGATGGCCACTCGGTAGACGATTACCGCCGCATCATCGCCAAGTGCATCGCCGACAGCCCCGGCACGTCCGTCATACACGGCGGCGGCTGGGAGGACGGGCTGTTTCCGCCCAACGGCGTGCCGACCAAGGGCGTTCTCGATGCGCTATCCTCCACCCGGCCGCTGATTTTCGAATCGACCGGAGGGCACAGTCTCTGGGTCAATTCCAAGGCGCTGGAACTGGCGGGCATCACCAAGGACACGCCCGACCCCGCCAATGGCCATATTAACCGCGATCCCAAGACCGGCGAGCCGGTCGGCGGCCTCCAGGAAGCTGCCCAGGGCCTCGTCGCGAAATTGGTCCCGCCGACCTCCGCGCAGGATCTGCAGGACGCCATCACCTTCAGCGTGAAGCACTTCAACGCGCTGGGCATCACCAGCTGGCACGATGCCGGCGTGGAATGGCAGGCTGACGGATCGAGCGCGGTGATCGACGCCTATAAGGCCGTGGCCGACAAGGGCGCGCTGACCGTGGACGTCGCCATCGACCTCAAGTGGAAGAACGAGCAGGGTACCGACCAGCTTCCCGGCCTGCTCAAGGCATCCGAGCGGGCACAGTCGCTGGGCCTCACCGCGCGCAGCGTGAAGTTCTACATCGACGGCGTGATCCCGCAGCAGACCGCCTACATGCTCGCACCCTACGACGGCACCAGCGAGCGCGGTTCGACCCAGATTTCCGCCGCCACGCTCGCCGCCGCGACCACTGCGCTCGACAAGGTGGGGATGCAGTCGCACTACCACACCATCGGCGACGGTGCGACGCGCGAGGCGCTCGACGCGGTGGCTGCCGCGCGCAAGGCCGACGGCAAGAGCGACACCCGGCCGATGATCTCACACCTCAACGTGATCGACCCGGCTGACCAGCCGCGCTTCGGCGAACTGGGCGTCACCGCGATCTTCCAGCCGCTATGGGCCTGCAACGAGCCTTACATGGACCTCGCCAAGGAGCGCATCGGCCCGGTCCGTTCGCAATACATCTACCCGGCGGGCAACATCGTGAAGTTCGGCGGGCGCCTGGCCTACGGCGCCGACTGGTCTGTCGCCTCGGCCGATCCGCTGCTCGGCCTCGAAGTGGCGCTGACCCGTGTGGCGCCCGGCGGCAACCTGCCCCCGCTGGGCGCGGAGCAGGCCGTCTCGCTGGAGCGCGCGGTGCGTTCCTACACCCTCGACGTCGCCTATGTGAACCATCTCGACAAGGAAACCGGCTCGATCGAAGTGGGCAAGAGCGCCGACCTCGTCGTGCTGGACAAGGACATCTTCACGCTGAAGCCGGCGCAGATCCACGAAACCAAAGTCGTCGCTACGGTGTTCCGGGGCAAGACGGTCTACGGGTCGCTGGATGGCAGTATTGCACGCTGACGGCGGGCGATGTCTAGGTGCGGGACCGTCCCGCACCTATCTTCTTCAGGCGGCGTTGCGTTGGCGGCGTGAGGCGACGACGATACGGTCGCGCCCTTCTTCCTTTGCGCGCAGCAGCGCGGCGTCGGCGGTCAGGATCAGCGATTGCGCCGGGCCATGCCAGGGATAGACGGCCAGCCCGATCGAGACGGTGACGGGGCCCAGCGCGGTGCCTTCATGGACGAGTTCCAGTTCCCCGATCCGCTCCTTGATGAGAGCGGCGCGGGCCATTGCCTGCTGTTCGTCGAAGCCGGGCATCAGCATCAGGAATTCCTCGCCGCCGTAGCGGAACGCCAGACCCTCGTCGCGCATCACGCCGCCGAAAACGCCTGCGACCGCGCGGATGACAAGGTCTCCGGCATCGTGGCCGAAGCGGTCGTTGAGGCTCTTGAAGCGGTCGATATCCATCATCAGGCAGCCCAGCTGCAGGCCCGATGCTTCCGCGCCGAGGACCAGCTTGCGCAGTTTTTCGTCCAGGTCGTGCCGATTGCGCAAGCCGGTGAGGGAATCGAACAGCGCCTTCTCGTGCAGTGCCTCCCGAAGGTTCAGGTTGGCGAGGGCCAAGCCGACGGTTTCCGACATCAGTTCGATGTATGCGCTGGTGGATGCGTCCGGCTCTCGCGCCGCGACCAGATTTTCCAGGACGAGCAGGCCGATCGTCTCGCCTTGTGCGGTAAGGGGCACGCAGATCGTCGCCTGTGTGGCCTCGGATGCGACGTGGCCGCAGGGTACGTCGACCATCTCGCCGCCGGGGCTATGGATCTGCCCTCGGCGCAGTGCCCAGCAGCCGTCGGGCCCGAACGCCGCGTCCGTCCCGCGCGGGCCTTGCCATTCGGCGGCGCAGACCATCAGGTCGATCCGGTTGTCGAGGATGTAGAGCCGTCCTGCGAGGTCGGGCGCGATGCGCGGCGCGAAGAGGCGAACGACAGTGAACAGATCGCTGACGGATTCGCAGCCCTGCAGGCGCTGGGTCATGCGGGCGAGCATTTCGCGCACCTGCCAGTCGGCGTCGCGCTGACGTTCCAGTTTCTGGCGCACCAGTCCATTTTCGCGGAAGATGCGGATGGCCTGGGCCATGTCGCCGATTTCGTCGACTTGCGAGAACAGCGGCGTTTCCACCGCGTAGTCCTGATCGGCAAGCCGATTAATCACGTCGCTCAGGGTGACCACGGGCCGCAGGATACGGTGCTTGAGGATAAAGCCGAGGACGAAAAGGAACAGGATCGCGGTGATGGCCACCATGATTTCGGATACCGTCCGAAGCCGCTGCGAGGCGAAGCTGGCATCCTCTATCGCGTGGTCCGAGCGCTGATCCAGGACGTAGCGGAAATGGCCGAGGCGGGAGCGGACGCGTTCCAGTTCGCGTTCGTATTCCGGCCCGAACACCAATGCGCGCGCACGGTCGCCGTCGCCTGCAATCTTCGCTGCCATGGCAGCCTGCTGCTCGTCCTCCAGGGCTTTGGCGAGGTGCAGGCCTTCGTGCAGGGCCTGAAGTTCCTCAGCCCCGGCACCGTTGTCGCGCAGCTTGCCGACGCGTTTTTCCACCGAGCCCAGGCCGGCCAGCGTCCGCTGGTAGACGGCGGCATGTGCGGGGTCTGCCGATATGGCGAAAAGGCGCGCCCGGTCCGACAGCTGTGAAATGTCGTCCTCGACCTCGAAGGTCAGTTCGTCGAAGACATCGCGCTGCTTGACGGCGGCGCGCTCCACCCGGTCGGCGCTGGATGCCAGCACCATGGTAATCCCGGCCGCGATGGTCAAGCAGACCGTCGTCGCATAGGCCCAGTTCGTAATCGTCGCGATCCGCATAAGGGGACCATGACGCAGCATGGTTACTTTTTCGTGCGTATCGCGGCGAAAACCTACGAATTCGGACGCGAAATTTCGAGCCGCCGTGGCTTCAAGTCAGGGCCCATTGCCCCAGCGTGACATAGTCGATCTTGCCCGTGCCCAGCACCGGCAGCGCTTCAATGCTGCGGATGTCGCGGGGGACCATCAGTTCGGTCACGCCGTTGCCGCGCGCCCATTCCTGCAGGGCCTTCGGATCGGGCGATGGGGCGGTGGTGAACAGGATCAGCTGCTCACCCTTCTTCGCATCGGGCCGGGTGACGACGGCATGTTCCGCACCGGGCCAGACGGCAGCGGCATAGCCTTCGACTGCGGGCAGCGAGACCATTTCGCCGCCGATCTTGGCAAAGCGCTTGGCGCGGCCCCGGATGGTGACAAAGCCGTCATCGTCCACGGTGACGATGTCTCCCGTATCGTGCCACCCGTTTTCGGGAGGCTGGAGCCGCCCCGGATCGCTTGCCAGCAGATAACCGGCCATGACGTTGGGGCCTCGGATATGCAGGCGGCCGCCTTCGGTGATGCCGGGCACGGTATCGAGCCGCGCATCGATCGCCGGCAGCAGGCGGCCCACGGTTCCGGCCTTGAAATGCATCGGCGTGTTGACCGCGATCACCGGCGCCGCCTCGGTGGCGCCGTAGCCTTCGAGGATGCGCAGCCCGAACTTCTCGGCATAAACCTTGCGCGTTTCGTCACGCACCCGCTCGGCACCTGCAAAGATGTACCGCAGCGAATAGAAGTCGTATCCATGGGCCATGCGCGCATAGCCGGCGAGGAACGTGTCGGTGCCGAACATGATCGTGGCATTGGCATCGTAGGCGAGCGCGGGCACGATCCGGTAATGCAGCGGGCTGGGATAGAGCACTGTGCGGATGCCGTTCAGGAGCGGCAGCAGGGTGCCCCCCGTCAGGCCGAAGCTGTGGAACACCGGCAGGGCGTTCAGCACTACATCGCTGGCGTTGAAGTCGATCCGGGCGGCAAGCTGCGCGCAGTTCGAGAGCAGGTTGCGGTGGGTGAGGACGACCCCCTTGGGCGTGCCTTCTGAGCCGCTGGTGAAGAGGATCACTGCCGGCGCATCGGGAGAAATGCCCAGACGGCGGTGGCGCCCCGCGATCCGGCTTTGCAGCAATGCGGTGCGCAGTTTGGCGCCTGGGGTGATGGTGGCGGCGACATCCTCGAGATAGAAGACGCTGATGCCGCCGCTTTCCAGCGCGGCGATCACATCGTCCAGCTTGGCCTGTTCCACGAACGCGCGGGCGGTGATGATGGTGCGGATCTGTGCGGTTGCACAGGCCGATTTGAGGTTGGCGAGGCCAGCGGTGAAGTTCAGCATCGCCGCGACCCGGCCCTGTGCCTGAAGCGCGAAGAAGGCCACAGCTACGCCGTTCACATTGGGCATCAGCACCCCGACGTTCTCACCCTGCGCAGTGGTCCGGGACAGCTTGCCGCCCAGCATGTGCGCGGCGATCAGCAAACGGTCGTATGTAAGCGGCACACGCTTCACGTCTTCTACGATGGCCACTTTGCCGCCATGGATGTCGCGCGCCTCGCATAGCGCTTCGAATAGAGTGCGGTGCGTGTCGGTGGTGTCGAAGATCATCGCGCTCATCTCGTCGTAGAGACGGCGACCGGCGACGGCGCGGCGCTGGCGGGCGCTTATCTCGTTGCCATGTTCGTCGGCGATGGAAAAGCGGCGCTGCGGCAGCACGGTCAGCGTGATTTTTGGAAACCAGCGCTGGCGCACTTTGCCTTTGAGGTAAGAGAAAGGCGTGCGCTGCGGCCCGTCCAGGCGCAGGGGGACGATCGGGGCGTTGGCCTTGTCGGCCACCATGCCGGGGCCGTCGAACACCTTCATCAGCGCGCCGGTGACGGTGATCCGTCCTTCGGGGAAGATCACCAAGGTGCGTCCCTCACGTACGGCCTTGACCATGGCCTTGGCTGCCATCGGGTTGGTCGGGTCGACGGGGAAGGCTTCGAACAGGCCGAGGAATGGTTTTACCCACCATGCCCTGGCGATGTGGGTGTTGATCGCGAAAGTCGGCTTGCCGGGCAGGAACGCGCCAAGCAGCACGCCGTCGAGCAGGCTGAGGTGATTGACCACGACCACTGCGCTCTCACCGGGCCGGGGCATGTTTTCGATGCCCGATACCTCGACGCGGTAGAGCGCCTTGAGAATCGTGCGGATTACCCATTTGAAAAGGGTTGCCGGCAGCAGCCAGATGCTGACGAACGCGACGACGAGCGAGGCGAAGCCCAGCGCACCGATCAGGCCGGGCACGTCCATGCCGGATGCCAGCAGCCCGGTGATCGCCAGCACTGCGACCACGGTTACGGCGGCGTTGACGATGTTGTTCGCGGCGATGATGCGCGAACGTTCTTCGGGAAGGCTCTCGATCTGGAGGATTGCGTAGAGGGGGACGATGAACATGCCGCCGGCAAAGGCAATGACGCCCAGATCGATCAGGATGCGGATAGCGCCCGGCGTGGCGATGAACTGTTGCACCGAAGCGCCGGCAGTACGGACAGAAAAGCCGCTTGTGGACAGCCACAGGTCTATCAGGCCCAGTGCCAGCGCCAATGCGGAGACCGGCACGTAGCGCGCGGAAACCTTGCCGCCGAGCAGCTTGTTCACCGCGATCGAGCCGAATGCAATCGTTACCGAGAAGATCACCAGGAACAGCGTCGCCACTTCCTGCCGGGCTGCCAGCGTACCGCTGACGAGCGGCGCGAATTCCGATACCAGCACCGCGCCGGCTGCGAAGAACCAGCTGATGCCCAGGATCGAAAGCCATACCCCCCGGCCATGGCGCGCGGTCTTCAGGATGCTCATCGTACCGCGCCAGACGTTCCAGTCCACCGGGTGACCGCCTTTGATCGGGGGAGCGGCGGGAATGGCAAGCGCGGCGATATAGCCGAGCAGCGCGACGCCCATGGCCGCAAGCCCCGCCTCCCAGGCCGGGATCACGCCTGCCAGAAGCTGCCCGCCCAGGATTGCGAGGAAGGTGCCGGCCTCAATCAGGCCGGTCCCGCCCATGATTTCGTGTCCGCCCAGATGCTGCGGCAGAATGGAATACTTGACCGGACCGAAGATCGTCGAGTGTAGCCCCATCAGGAATAGCGCCGTCATCAACGCCGGGATCGACTGGAACCAGAAACCGGCAAGTCCGATGCCCATGATGCCGACTTCGGCCAGCTTGATCCAGCGTACCAGCCGGGCCTTGTCGATGCGGTCGGCCAGTTGCCCGGCCAGCGCCGAGAACAGGAAATAGGGCGCGATGAACAGGCCGGTGGCCAGGGCTGCCAGCATCTCCGCCTTTTCGGGCTCTGCTGCGAAAATGCCGAAGTTCGCCAGGAACAACATGGCGAACTTCAGCAGGTTGTCGTTGAAAGCGCCCAGAAACTGGACGACGAACATCGGCGCGAAGCGGCGTTTGCCCAGCAGCGAAAGGTCAGGTGCAGACACGAATAGATCCCCCAATTGCGCCGACGATTAGCAGGCAATGGTTAAGCGAAGACCGCGAAATCAGTCACGAGGAGTAGCCTAGGCCTTCGGCTATAGGCGCCGGCCCTCTGATTCGCCGACAATCGTGAAATCGCACATAAAAAGACGATGTTCAATTAAAGAATTGCACGTCGTTCAATTTTGGATTTGAAGGCTTTTGGAAGGGACTTTTCGGTCAACCAGACCCGGTTGGCTGGGGTCTAATCCGCGATTTTCCCAAAAGGCAGCAGCTTTCGGGAAATGGCCGCTGCAGCTTTGCCATCGTTGGTTCGTAGGGCGGGAAGGATGGCCAGCGCTGCGCGCTTCATCAGGGTATCCAGGGGCGTGGGGGTCTGTCCGGCGGCGGCGGCTTCGGCCCAGCGGCGGGCCTGGGCTACGTCGGTATCATCCCGGCGGATGGACATCATCGCAGCCAGTCCGGGGTAGAAGGCGCGCTCGCCGCCCAGCGCGACGGCGCGGTCCAGGGCGGCCTCGCCAACCTGGGCTTTTGCACCAAGTGCGGTGCGAGCCATGAAGGCGCCCAACTGGTCGATGGCGTCGAGGTGCCAGCCGGCGATGACCATCTGGGCTTCGGGGTCGCGCGGGTTCTGTGCTGCCAGCCGTTCGAATATGCCGAGAGACGTGCGCGCATCTGAGCGGCTGCGGGTGAGCTTGGCGCGGTAACCGATGGCAACGCCGCGCTGGAGCGTGGCTTCACGGTCGCCGGGACGCGCTGCCAATATCCGGTCGGAGGCAGTGATCGCCTGGCCGATCAGTGCCAGAGCCTTAGGCTTGTTGGGGGCCTGAAAAGCGGCGGCGGTCAGAAGTTCGCGCGGGGTGTCGGCCATCACGGTGGCCGGGGCGATGGCGACCATTGCGCTTATCGCGAGCATCATCGGGCGGTACACATGTTCTCCTGCCGGGTTGCAAAACCGGGAGGATGACCGATGATCCGGCCATAGGCCAGTACTTATCGTCGTTCAGTGCATGGTAGCAGAGGGGCGGTGATTGGCGCCCCGCAAGCTGCGGAGCGCCAGGTCACCTGAACGATCAGCCGTTCAGCTTGTCCTTGATCGCCTTGGCGGGCGCGAACGCCAGCTTCTTCGAAGCCTTGATGGTCATGGTCTCGCCGGTGGCGGGATTGCGGCCTTCACGCTCCGGGCTGTCCTTGATCTTGAACTTGCCGAAACCGTTGAGCGAGATTTCCTCGCCCTTCGCCGCCGCGTTGCCGATTGCGTCGAAAACGGCATCGACGATCTTGCGGGCGTCGGTCTTGGTGATGCCGGTGTCGGTGGCGATGACGTCGGCGAGATCGCTGTTGTTCATGATGGTTCTTCCTGTCGAATTGAGTTTATGGGAAATTACCCTGGCGGCTTGCGCAGGCACCGTCACTGTCAGGCCATTACCGCTCACCAAAGTACTTCCGCGCTCAGGCATAACGCTCTTTCCGGGTTGGTCCAGCCCGTCTGAGCATCAAACTGGCTGAAAACGGTGCGCATAGAGCGGTTTTCCCGAAGATTTGGCACGCCCAGAGGCGTTTGACGGCCGAATCACGCCGTCAGGATGCGACGGAAGCGAGCAAATGCGGATTGAGTCACCATCCGGAAGCAATTGCCTGAAAACGTACTATATGGTCCGGCGACGGGCAGCCAGGCCGGTCGGGGCAGCTGCTGGCGGCTGCCGCATTAAGGAGACGAACATGACGCTCAGCGGACGCGAACTGCGCTCGACCCTTGCCGAAGACGGCATCCTCACGATCTCGCTGGAAGATGTGATCGTCGGCGATCCGGGGGACGATGAAGTCGTCGTGCGGGTCGAGGCCGCGCCGATCAACCCCAGCGATCTCGGGCTGCTGCTTGGCCCGGCGGACATATCTTCGCTGAAGACCGGGGCAGGGGGCGGCATTGCCTTCACCGTTCCGCAGGAGAGGCTGGCAGGGGCTCGCGGGCGGCTGGGCCAGTCGATGGCGGTCGGCAACGAGGGTGCCGGTACGGTAGTCGCTGCGGGGCGGAACGTCAGCCATCTGGAAGGCAAGCGCGTGGGCATGATCGGCGGCGCCATGTATGCCGACTATCGCCGGATCGCCGCGCGAGACGTGATCCCGCTGCCCGAAGGCGCAAGCGCGGCGGACGGGGCTTCGATGTTCGTGAACCCGCTTACCGCACTGGGCTTCGTCGAGACGGCGCGCAGCGAGGGTCACAAGGCCATCGTCCATACCGCCGCCGCTTCCAATCTGGGGCAGATGCTGCAGAAAATCTGCCTTGCCGACGGGATACCGCTGGTCAACATCGTGCGTTCGGAGCAGCAGGCGCAGATCCTGCGCGAGATTGGTGCCACCTACGTGGTCAACAGCAAGGATGAGGACTTCATCGCGCAGCTGACCGACGCGCTGGAGCAGACCGGAGCGACGGTTGCCTTCGATGCCATCGGCGGCGGAACGCTGGGCAGCGATATACTCCAGGCGATGGAACGCGCGGCGATCCGCACCATGTCCGAATACAGCCGTTATGGATCGAATACGTTCAAGCAACTCTATATCTACGGCGCCCTGGACACCGCGCCGACAGTGCTGGACCGCCTTTCCTTCGGCTTCCAGTGGAGTACCGGAGGGTGGCTGCTGTTCCCGTTCCTGGGCAAGGCTGGGCAGGACGTGGCGGCCCGGATGCGGGCGCGCGTGGTCGATGAACTTACCACGACCTTCGCCAGCCGTTACACGAAGGTCATCGGTCTTGCGCAGGCGCTGGAGCCGGAAATCCTGCGGACCTACGAACGCAAGGCCACGGGAGAGAAGTTCCTGATCGACCCCACGCTGGGCTGAGGCGGACCGTATGGCAAACGAGACGGGGGCGCCTGCGCTTTTGAAGGACATTCTGGGAGCCCCGGCCTTGGCGGTGATCGCCGGGGCCGGGGCCGCCGCATCTCCGCGCTTTGACCGGGCGGCGTTTCTGGAAGCGGCCTCAGCCGGGCTGGGCGACCTTTCGATCATGCAGCGGGTGCGGCACATCGCCGATGCCCTGATTCCAGCGCTGCCGGATGATTATCCGGCGGCGCTGGAGATCATCCTTGCCATGGCGCCCGGACTGAACCACGGTTTTCAGGCGGTGGCGGTAACCGAATTCGTTGCACGGCGGGGGCGGGACCATTTCGACCTGTCGATGGCGGCGCTTGCCCGGCTCACCCGTTTCGGCACGGCGGAATTCGCGATCCGGCCGTTTCTTGCAGACGATCCGGCGCGGACCCTGGCCGTCATGTTGGATTGGACCGGCAGCCCGGACGAACATGTCCGGCGCCTTGCCAGCGAAGGCAGCCGGCCGAGGCTTCCCTGGGCCGCGCGGGTGCCGGCGATGAAGGACGAGCCGACCCTTGCCGCGCCGATTCTCGAGGCGCTCAGGGCCGATGGCAGCGTCTATGTACGCAAATCGGTGGCCAATCATCTCAACGACATCGCCAAGGACCGGCCCGAGTGGGTGCTGGACCGGCTGGGCACCTGGCCGCAGGCGGATGCCGGGACGAAGTGGATCGTGCGCCACGCTTTGCGCACGCTCATCAAGAAAGGCGATGCCGGCGCGCTGGCCTTGATCGGAGTGGCCCACGGCGCCGAGGTGGAGGTGCGTCTGTTCGCGGCCACGCCTAGCAGTGTGGCGCTTGGCGGGGAGATCACGATCGGGGCGCAAGTGGTGTCGACATCTGCGCAGGCGCAGAAGCTGGTGGTGGATTACCGTATCCGCTATGCCCGCGCGGGCGGAAAGACCGCCGCCAAGGTGTTCAAGCTGAAAACGTTTGAACTGGCTGCAGGTGAGACCGTCAGCCTTGGCATCCGGCAGACGATCCGGGATTTCAGCACCCGGCGGCACCATCCCGGCGTCCATGCGCTGGACTTGCTGGTCAACGGGCGGACCATGGCGCGTAGTGAATTCCTGCTGTTGGATAGGCCTGTTCCGGCGCAATCAGCCTCGGGACTTCAGACCGTTTCGACGTGAAGGCCCGGCTGCCCGGCTTCCAGCGAGAAGCGGGCGATGTCAGCGATCTCCGAATCTTCGCGCAGGGCATCGGCAAGGCCGCGATACGTCACGCTGCCGCCCTTGGCGTCGATATCCAGCCGGCCATA
>Ga0308165_1000811_pt1 | contig 49333 bp, 43 predicted proteins | sample PhyWR2_FD_201032 | JGI IMG/M metagenome (GOLD analysis project Ga0308165, IMG submission 201032) | Phyllosphere microbial communities from UC Gill Tract Community Farm, Albany, California, United States - DLSLW.R2 | ecosystem: Host-associated > Plants > Phyllosphere > Unclassified | place: USA... | reverse complement strand
AGACCCTGGCGTCCGGCCTGTTGATCGGACTTATTTATGCGCTCGTGGCAATCGGTTTGACGCTGATCTTCGGCGTGATGGACATCGTCAACTTCGCCCACGGCGAATTCCTGATGTTCGGCATGTACTCCAGCTTCTGGTTGTTCGCGCTGTATGCGCTCGATCCGATCTTCACCCTGCCGCTCACCGCGCTGTTCCTGTTCGGCCTGGGCGCGCTGTTGTACAAACTGGTGATCCGCAAGATCACCAATGCGCCCATGGTGTCGCAGATCTTTACCACCTTCGGCCTGATGATCCTGTTCCGCGGCATCGCGCAGTTCTTCTGGAAAGCCGATTTCCGCACCATCGAAAACTCCATGGTTGCCGGCCACGTCTCGCTCGGCGGCATCCAGATCGGTTCGCCGCAACTGACTGCCGGCCTCGGCGCAATCGTGGTGACCGGCGTGATCTACACCTTCCTGACCCGCACCAAGCTCGGCGCCGCGCTCGAAGCGACCGCCGCCGACAAGGAAGCCGCGCAGCTCATGGGCATCGATTCGCAAAAGATGTTCGCGCTGGCCTGGGGCGTCGGCGCCGCCTGCGCCGGCGTGGCGGGCGCGCTGCTGTCGACCTTCTTCCCGATCTTCCCGGAAGTCGGCGCCAACTTCATCCTGATCGCTTTCGTGGTGGTCAACCTGGGCGGCTTCGGCAGCGTGGTCGGCGCCTTGATCGCCGGCGTGCTGGTCGGCGTGATCGAAGTGATGGGCGGCCTGTTCCTGGGACCGCAATACAAGATGGCGATCGTGCTGGTGCTGTTCCTGACGGTGCTGATGTTCCGTCCGCAAGGTTTGATGGGCAAGGCCTGAGCCTGACCACACAATTACTCGGAGAGAAACCTCATGCTCAAAACTACCTCCAGCCTGCCGTTGACGCCGACCGCGTCCGCACCCGGCTTTAATAAAACGCACGGACTGCTGGTCGCGCTGCTGTTGCTGGCGCTGGCCTTGCCGCTGTACGTCACCAGTCCGTCGCACCAGAACCTGGCGATCCTGATCCTGATGGCCGCGCAGATCGGTGTGTCCTGGAACATCGTCGGCGGTTACGCCGGCCAGGTCTCGCTCGGCCACGTCGCCTTCTACGGCATCGGCGCCTACACCTCGGCGATCCTGTTCTCGGTCTACGGCGTCAACCCGTGGTTCGCCATGATCGTGGGCGGCGTCATCGCGGCGCTGGTCAGCCTGGTGATCGGCTGGTCCTGCTTCCGTCTCAAGGGCCACTACTTCGCGATGGCGACGATTGCCGTGGCCGAGATCATCCAGATCGTTTTCACCAACTGGGACTTCGCCGGCGCCGCCGTCGGCCTGACGATTCCGATGGGCGAGGGCGGTTGGGCCAGCATGATCTTCACCGGCAAGGAGCCGTATTACTACATCGCACTCGGCCTGTTGTTGCTGACGCTGCTGGCCAACTTCATCATCGAGCGCAGCTTCCTCGGCTACTACTTCCGCGCCATCAAGGATGAGCCGGACGCAGCGCGCAGCCTTGGCGTCAGTCTCAGCAAATACAAGCAGATCGCCTTCGCGGTGAGCAGCTTTTTCACCGCCATGGGCGGCAGCCTGTACGCGCAGAAGGAGCTCTACATCGATCCGGCCTCGGTGCTGGGCACTGGCATCTCGATCAAGATGGCGCTGGTGGCGATTCTCGGCGGTATCGGCACGCTGTTCGGGCCGCTGGTCGGCGCCGGCCTGCTGACCGCCATCGAAGAAGGCACGCGCACCCTGTTCGGCGGCTCCGGCCGCGGCACCGACCTGATCATCTACGCCGCACTGATCATTGTCATCGCGGTGTACTACCCGAACGGCATCCTCGGTTACATCAAGAGCATGTTCGCCCGCCGCAAGGCCGTCAGGGCGCAGGCAGAAACCGCCGCCAAGGAGGAATCCAAATGAGTTTGCTACGCGTAGAAAACGTCTACAAGAAATTCGGCGGCCTGACCGCCAACCAGGATATTTCCTTTACGGTCCAGGCCGGCGAGATCGTCGGCCTGATCGGGCCCAACGGCGCCGGCAAGACCACCATGTTCAACTGCATCGCCGGCTATTCGCCGCCGACCACGGGCGATATCTGGCTGGAGGACCTGAAGATTTCCGGCATGTCGCCGGAGCAGTGCGCACGCATCGGCATCGGCCGCACTTTCCAGGTGGCGCGCACCTTCACTAGCATGACGGCGCTGGAAAACGTCATGGTCGGCGCCTTCCTCAACGAGCGCGGCGTCGGTCCGGCGCGGCGCACCGCGCAGGAGCTGCTGGACTTCGTCAACCTCGGCCGCTTCGCCGACAAGCCGGCCGGCAGCATGACCATCAGCGAACAGCGCCGCCTGGCGGTGGCGCGCGCATTGGCGGTCAAGCCCAAGCTGTTGCTGATGGACGAAGTCATGGCCGGCCTCAACCCGACCGAAGTGCGCGAGACCGTCGACGTGGTGCTGAAGATCCGCGACCAGGGCATTTCCTGCCTGATCGTCGAGCACGTGCTGGAAGGCATCATGCCGATCGCCAATCAGATCGTGGTGCTCGACTACGGCAAGAAGATCGCCGACGGACCGCCGCACGAGGTATCCAACGATCCGCATGTGATCGCCGCCTATTTGGGAGATGAATGATGCTACAGGTGAGAAATCTGCGAGCCAGCTACGACGGCGTGCTGGCCTTGTCCAAAGTCGACATCGACGTCAAGCCGGGCAGCCTGGTGGCGCTGGTGGGCGGCAACGGCAACGGCAAGTCGACCACGCTGCGCGCAATCGCCGGCCTCAACAAGGTCGATGCCGGCAGCATCGTGTTCGACAACACCGACATCGGCAAGGTGCCGCCTTTCGACCGCGTCGGCCTCGGCCTGTCGCTGGTGCCGGAAGGACGCCGCCTGTTCGGCCGCCTGAGCGTGCAGCGCAACCTCGAGCTGGGCGCCTACACGCGCAGCGACAAGCACGAGATCGAAGAATCGATCGAGGACATGTATGCCACCTTCCCCATCATCAAGGAACGCCGCCATCAGCTGGCCGGCACCATGAGCGGCGGCGAACAGCAGATGCTGGCGATTGCACGCGGCCTGATGGCCAAGCCGCGTTTGCTGCTGCTGGACGAACCATCGTGGGGCATCGCGCCCAAGTTCGTGACCAAGGTGCTCGACACCATCCAGCAAGTCAACGCCAAGGGCGTATCGATCCTGCTGGTGGAGCAAAACCTGCACAAGGCGCTGGCGATTGCGGATTACGGCTATGTGATCCAGACCGGCCGCATCGTGATGGAAGGCACCGGCAGCGAACTGCTGCACAACGACGACATCAAGAAGGCTTACCTCGGAGGACTCTGACATGAAAGCAGGCAAGAAAACCGAGATCGCGCTCTCCGCCGCCGATTTGCGCGCGCTGTGTCGCACCGGCGAATTCGACGGCCCGACTTCCGGCTATGCCGACGGTCACGTGCAGGCCAACCTGATGATTGTGCCGAAGGAATATGCGTTCGACTTCCTGCTGTTCTGCCAGCGCAATCCCAAGCCTTGCCCGCTGGTGGAGGTGCTGGAGCCGGGCCGGTTCGAGCCCCGCAGCGCGCCCGGCGCCGACCTGCGCACCGACGTGCCGGGTTACCGGATTTTTGAACACGGGGTACTGCAGCAGGAGGTTGCCGACATCTCCGCGTATTGGCGCGACGACCTGGTGAGCTTCCTGATCGGTTGCAGCTTCTCGTTCGAAAGCGCCTTGGTCGAGGGCGGTATCCGGTTGCGCCATATCGAACAGCAGCGCAACGTCGCCATGTACAAGACCAACATGCCGTGCACGCCGGCCGGACGTTTCACCGGCAACGCGGTGGTCAGCATGCGCCCGGTCAAGAGCCGCGACATTGCGCGCGCTGTGGAAATCACGGCGCGCCTGCCGCAGGTGCACGGTGCGCCGGTGCATGTCGGGAATCCGCAGGCGATCGGCATCGCCGACCTGATGCGTCCCGATTTCGGCGATGCGGTCGAGATCATGGACGACGAATTGCCGGTGTTCTGGGCCTGCGGCGTGACGCCGCAATACGTCGCCGAACTGAGCAAGCTGCCGTTCTGCATCACCCATGCGCCCGGCAAGATGTTCGTCACCGACCGTCTCAACGAATAGCCATGTAAGCGCTATCCGAAGCGCCTGCATTGCGGAGCAATGCGGTGCGCGCAGATCCCATAGCGACGGGTCCGCCTGTCATCAACCGAGGAATTTTATGTTGACGCATAAATCCCTGTTGGAAGCGTACGTCTACGCAAAAGACAAATGCTGTCCTTCATTGATCCACGACATCTATGAACCGAACGCGGTGCTCAGCATCTCGACCTCGGCCAACGCGGTGGCGTTTCCGCCGCTGGTGGTCGGCGCCGACGGCATCGCCCAGACGCTGGTGACCGATTTCGCCAGGCGTTTCACGCATTGCCGCACGTACTACGTGTGCGACGAGCTGGAGGTGAACAACGGCCGCATTGAACAACTGCCGTGGCTGGTGCTGATGCGCGAGGAAGAAACCGCATCCTTGCGCATCGGGCGCGGTTACTACAACTGGCAACTGAACCAGCATCCGGAAGAGCTGTGGCGCGTCAGTGAAATGCACATCCGTATCGACCACATGATGCTGATGGCCGACGTCGCCGGCGACCTGCTGACGACCTTGCACTCCTTCCTGCCGTATCCGTGGTTGCCGCCGCGCGTGCTGGATTCGTCGTTCGGTTTCATCGGCGACAGCAGTCCGGCGTTCGCCTTCCTCAAGGAATTCAGGAGCAACAAGTTCGAGTTGCCGCGTGAACGGCTGACGGCATGACGACGAATTGAAAAGAATGGCGACGTGCAGCGGGGAGCAAGGCAAGGCTGCGCGTCCAGGAGTTCTCTTTGAACGCGCCGGGACAACGGCCATTGTCCCGGCGCCGCAGAGAGCAGGCGCATGCCGGCCAGCAGGAGGGCGCGCACAACATTTGGCCGGTACGCGGTTTATTGGGTTTGATGCAATTTCATTTATCGGGGAGTTTCAATGAAACATAAAGTCTTGGCTGCAGCGGCGTTTGCCGCAGTCGGCATCCAGGCAGTACCTGCGCTCGCGCAGTCGTCGGTCACGATCTACGGTCTGATCGACACCGGCATCGTGGTCGAAAGCGGCGGCGCAGCAGGTCACGTCACCAAACTGACCAGCGGCATCAGCGGCGGTTCGCGCATCGGCTTCAAAGGCACGGAAGATCTGGGCGGCGGCATGTCGGCGCTGTTCCTGCTCGAAACCGGCTTCCAGAACGACACCGGCGCATTGGGCCAGGGCGGTCTGCTGTTCGGTCGCCAAAGCTATGTCGGCCTGGGCGGCGGCTTCGGTACGGTGACCGCCGGTCGCCAGTACACGCCGCAATACCTGGTGCTGTCGGCCGTCGATCCTTTCGGCACCGGCTATGCCGGCGACGCCGCCAACCTGATGCCGAACACCGGCAACGGCGCCAGCCGCATGGACAACACCATCAAGTACGCCTCGCCCAACTTCGGCGGCGTGACCGGTGAACTGGCCTACGGCTTCGGCGAGACCGCCGGCAACACCAAGGCGGCCAGCCAGCTTGGCGCGGCCATCGGCTATGCCAACGGCCCGTTGAATGTGCGCCTGGGGTTCCATGGTCGCAACAACGACACGGTGACCAGCCAGACCGGTTCCGGCCGCAGCACGCTGCTCGGCGCGACCTACAACTTCGGCCCGGTCAAGCTGCACGCCGCGTACGGCGTCAACAAGGGACTCAACAGCTCGCCGCTGCGCAACACCGTCAATCCGTACGGCACCACGCCCATCGTGGCGTCGACCGACAGCGCCGACATCCTGGTCGGCGTGACGGTGCCGTTCGGCGTGCAGCACACGGTCCTGGCGTCCTACATTCGCAAGAATGACAAGACCGCGCTGAACCAGGATGCGGATCAGTTTGCACTCGGCTACCGCTACGCCTTGTCCAAGCGCACCGACTTGTACGCGATGTATGCCCATATCAAGAACAAGAACGGTGCGCCGTACACGGTCGGCAGCTCGATCGAAGCAGGCAGCGGCAACAGCGCCTGGAACATGGGCATCCGCCACACGTTCTAAGCGTCCCTCCGGCGATGGCGCCGGAAGCCGAGTGGTTCCTGGAAAAACACTCGGCGTCTGACGTCGTCAGCCGGGCCTGATTGCCGGCGGCTTTGAGATTTGTCGATTGCGGCGGGGCCGTATTTCTCGTCCCTCCCGCAAGCGGCCGATTCTTTCTTGAGGAAAGCCGCCGGCCAGGCGCACCAGCGCCAGCACCAGCAATAGCACTAGCGCCAACGCGCAGGCATGCATTTGCATCGTGAACATCGAGGGGTGGAAAATGAAGAAACTGTCTCACCTGAAAATCGGACAACGTCTCGGCCTCGGCTTCGGCGTTGTCATCCTGCTGATGCTCGGCCTGACCGTGATCGGCGTCTACCGCCTCAACCAGATCAACGGCAACATCCGCAGCATCGCCAACGACTTCTATCCGCGCACGGTCATGGCCAATACGGTCAAGGGTGCGCTCGACGAAACCGCGCGCAGCATGCGCAACCTGCTGTTCATGAGCACCGTCGATGAGATCAAGGGCGAGCTCAACGCCATCACCCGCGCCGGCGCCGTCATCGACGAGACGCTCAAGCGCTTTGCGCGCGATACTCCCTCGGCCGAAGGCAAGCGCATGCTCGACGCCGTCGGCGTGGCGCGGGCGCAGTACACGCCGGTGCTCGACAATTTCCTGGCGGCGGTCAAGGACGGCCAGGTCGAACAGGCGCGCGACCTGATCCTGCCGGAAATTGCGCCGTACCAGGCGGCGTATTTCAAGGCGCTCGACAACCTGATTGCTTTCCAGGGACGCGGCATGGAGCAGGCCGGGCAGGAGGCGGAGCGCGTCTCCGGCGCGGCCAGCGTGTTGATGATCGCAATGGCGACGATCGCTTCGCTGCTGGCGGTGCTGGTCGGCTACTCGGTCATGCGCAGCATCACGCGTCCGTTGAACGCCGCCATCAACATCGCCGAGCGCGTCGCCGGCGGCGACTTGTCGGTGCGCGTCGAGAGCAGCGCCCACGACGAAACCGGCAAGCTGCTGAGCGCGCTGCAAGGCATGCGTGACGGCTTGCTCAATGCCGTCACTCAGGTGCGCGACGGCTCCGACGCCATCTCGGTGGCCGCGCGCGAGATCGCCGCCGGCAACGCCAACCTGTCGGCGCGCACCGAGCTGCAGGCCAGCACGCTCGAAGAGACAGCCAGCTCCATGCTGGAACTGACCGACGCCGTCAACCACAACGCCGAGAACGCGCGCCAGGCCAACCAGCTGGTGATGAACGCCTCGCAGGTGGCGACGCAAGGCGGCGACGTGGTCACGCAAGTGGTCAATACCATGCGTGAAATCAAGGACAGCTCGCGCCAGATCGTCGAGATCATCAGTGTCATCGACGGCATCGCTTTCCAGACCAATATCCTGGCGCTGAACGCGGCGGTGGAAGCGGCGCGTGCCGGCGAACAGGGACGCGGCTTCGCCGTGGTGGCAGCGGAAGTGCGCGGGCTGGCGCAGCGCAGCGCCTCGGCCGCCAAGGAAATCGCCGGCCTGATCCAGAACTCGGTCAAGAAGGTTGACGCCGGCAGCACGCTGGTCGACCAGGCCGGCAACACCATGCAGGACATCGTGCGCAGCGTTAAACACGTGGCCGACATCATGACCGAGATCTCCGCCGCCAGCGACGAGCAGAGCGCCGGCATCCGCCAGGTCAACGACGCCATCGAACAGATCGACGACATGACCCAGCAGAATTCGGCGCTGGTGGAACAGGCCGCCGCCGCCGCGCAAAGCATGCACGACCAGTCGATCGCACTGGGCCGTGCGGTGTCGATCTTCAAGATCGAGGCGCCCGGCGAAATCCCGACCATCGGCGTCGGCGGGTCCCATGCCGCGCCTGCGCCCGCCAGAATTTCATATCAGGAACCAGCACCATGCCGACCGCAAAGAAAAATGTAAAAGCCACCTTCGCGCAGAACCTCGCCAAGGTACCCATCGTATCGTCGTTGCATCTGGCCTCGGGGAGAAGCAAGGAATTGAGCGAGTTCGAGTTCGGCATGATCATCGCCGGCAACGCCTTCAACCGCTGGATGGTGCGCTGCATCTCCGCCGCCGGCATGAAGGACATGACCGCCACCGACGTGCTGGTGCTGCATCACATCAACCACCGTGCGCGCGAGAAGAAGCTGGCCGACATTTCCTTCATCCTCAACATCGAGGACACCCACGTGGTCAACTACTCGCTCAAGAAACTGCATTCGCTGGGCCTGGTCAACACCGAGAAGCGCGGCAAGGAAGTGCTCTATTCGACCAACGAAGCGGGCCAGGACGTCTGCAAGCGCTACTACGACATCCGCGAGCAGTTGCTGGTCTCGGGTCTGACCGGGGACGAGACCGAGAGCTTCGAGCTGGAAGAGTTGGCGCGCTTCCTGCGCATCCTGTCGGGGCTGTATGAACAGGCGGCGCGCTCGGCGACGTCGATGTAGACAGGGCAGGGAGGCGGGAGAGGAAAAGGGCGCGACTAATTCAATGTCCCAGTGAAATCCGTATTTCTTGGCTCTGTCGGTGGCGACGGGCTTTCCTTATCCTGCAGGCTTGTCAACTCTGCCCGTAAGGATTTCCATGTCCAACAGTCCCGCTGTCCTGCGCCATGCCGACACGCCGGAAGCCCTGCGCGCCTGCTATGCAGTCATGAAGCAGTTGCGTCCGCACCTGCAAAGCGAAGCGGAATTCCTCGAACGCGTGGCGCGCCAGGTCGCCGAAGGCTACCGTCTGCTGGCCGAATGGCAGGACGGTGAGGCGATCGCGCTGGCCGGCTATCGCCTGCAAGAGAATCTGGTCTACGGAAAATTCCTCTACGTCGACGATCTCGTCACCACCGAAGCGGCGCGCGGCAGCCAATGCGGCGCGCGCCTGCTGGACGCGCTCAGCGACATCGCAGCGCAATCCGGCTGCCTGCGGCTTACGCTCGACACCGGCCTGGCCAACGCACTGGCACAGCGCTTTTACTTCCGCCAGGGGCTGTTGACCAGCTCCATGCGCTTCGGCAAGTCCATTGCTCCTGCCCGATAAAGAAGCCAGCTGCGAAATGTACCCGGTGCACTTGAACCCGGGGCAGCGAGGCGGCCAGCAGCCTATTGTCCGCCGCTCTAAATGCGCGGCTGGCGCGAGCCGAAGTTGTTGGCGTAGATCCAGGTGAACTCGGCGCCGAGCAGGAAAATCTGGGCCGAGTAATAAATCCACGCCAGCAGCAGCGCAAACGATCCGGCCGCACCGAAGCCGGAACTCATGCCGGTCCTGCCGAGGTACAGCCCGATCAGGTACTTGCCGATCATGAACATCACCGTGGTCGCCATCGCACCGATGCGCACGTCGTGCCAGGACAAGCTCACGCGCGGCATGAAGCGATAGATCGCCGAGAACAGCACGGTAAAGACGCCGAACGAAATGACGAAGTTGGCCACGTGCATGACGATGGTCCAGCCTTCGAACCAGCCGCCCCACCATTTTCCCAGGGCCGCCAGCCCGGCGCTGACCACCAGCGACACCATCAGCATGAACCCCAGGCCGAGGATCAGTCCGAACGACAGCAGGCGCGTGCGCACCAGCGTCCAGATGCCGTTCTGGCGCGCCACGGTCGGCATCTTCCAGATACGGTCGAGTGCGCTTTGCAACTCGGCGAAGACGGCGGTAGCGCCGACAGCCAGCGTGATCACGCTGAGCACCGTGGCGATCACGCCGTCCGAACGGGTGCTGACCGATTTCAGCAAGACTTGCACCGCAATGGCGCCGTCGGTGCCGACGATGCTGCGGATCTGCTCGACGATTTCCCCCTGTGCCGCGTCCTGTCCGAAGATCATGCCGGCAATGGCGATGGCAATGATCAGGATTGGCGCAATCGAGAACATCGTGTAATAGGCGATCGCCGCACCCATGCTCGGCGCGAAGTTGTCGAGCCAGGCGTTGATGGCGGCGTGGGTGAATTGCCAGGCCTGCCGCCACCACGGACCGGGCTCGATCTTGACGATGCCGCCGTCGGACGGATGCAGTCGCGACGAGTCCGCGGTGAGGGCCGCAGCGGCTTCTGCCAGTGCTGTGGATTCGCGGGTTTTTTCCAGCTCCGCCCGGGCCGCGCGCTTGCCTCGTTGGGCCTGCCACGAGGCGATCATCGGCAGCACCGTGGTCAGCAGCGGCGCAAGTTGTTCGACGAACGCCGGCGTGCGTACGCCTGGTTTTTTCGCTGGAGCCGCCTGGGTGGCGGGTTGCGGTGAGGGCCGCTGCGACGGCCGGGTTTTCCTGCGGCGCAGGCCGGCCAACAACAGGCCGAGCCCGGTCGCCAACACCGCGCCGGCGACGAGCTTGCCGGCCCTGTCGTGGGCTTGCTGCGTATCGATATCGGGCATATCAATTCTCCTGTTACGGCTTGCTCGGCTTTCCCTGTTTTTCCGGTTTTTCCATATCCCCTCGCGTGACCGGCTTGGCCGGCGCGGCAGTCGGTTCGGAGCGCGGCTGGGCGCGCGTCTGCGCGGTCTTCGCCAGCGCCAGGGCGCAATCGTCGGCGTTGTCGCGCTTGTCTCCCATGCTTACCAGCGGCAGCACCGCCGCCGCCGGGGCCACCAAGGCCAGGGCGCCGGCGGCGGCGGCCTTCAACGCCAGCGGACCTTTGTACGGGCCGATGTCGGGGTGCGCGAATGAGCCCTTGGCATACAGCGGCGTGCGCAGCGAAAAAATCCGCACGCCCTTGGCCTTTGGACGCACATCCAGGTCCAGCTGTTCCCGGTTCAGGTCGACGCCGCCGGTAACGTCGACGCGCGTATCGTCAGTGTCGAGCATGAAGCGGCGCATGTCGGCGCGACCGTTGTTGACGACCATGTCGCCGACCATGCAGTTGAGATGCACCGGCTTGTCGCCGAACACCTTGGCGAACACGGCATTGGCGATATTCAGGCCGGCCGCTTCCAGGATGAATTTGCTGACCGCGCCTTCGCTGACGACCGCGCCGATTTCGCCGTTCGAGGCGCCCAGCATGGCTGCGATGGAATTGCCATGGCCGGTCAGTGCGGCGTCGCCGTTGATCTCGCCGAAGCTGGCTTGCATCGACTTCAGTTTCGGAAACAACTCGCGCACCTTGACCTGGCGCGCGGCCAGCTTGATTTGTGCGGCGATTGGCTGACGCCGGCCGTCCAGCGAAATATTGGTGGTGACCTTGCCGCCGGCCAGGCCGAAGTTGAGCGGCGCCAGGGTCAGCACGCGGTCTTGCATGCGGATGACGGTATCGACGTCTTGCAAGGCGGCGAAGCTGCTGATGATTTTCTTGCCCGTGAAAGCGATGTCGGCGTCAAGCGCAGACCACTGTTCGGCGCGAAACTGCTTGTCCGGCAGCAGCTTGTCGCGTTGCGCTTTCCTGGATGCGGCGTCGGCGCCCACGGAGGGGCCGAGATCGGCAAGCCGCAGCTGTTGCGAGGCGATCGTGCCGCGCAGCAGCGGACGCGGCAGCTTGGGCTGACGCGGCAGGTATTGCGCCGTGCCGGACAAGTCGCTGTCGCCGACGCGGCCGGTGAATTTTTCATAAGTCCACAACCAGATGCCGTCGTTCTTTGTACCGATCAGGCGGCCGCGCGTTTCGTATGCCGGCGTCTGCGGCAGCAAGACGCCGGTGGCGGGATACAGGTCGCTCATGCTGTCGCCCCCCAGCGTCAGCTGCAAGTCGAGTCCGGCCGGCGCGCGCGGGTCGTTGACGATGCCGTCGATGCTGGCCTTGTTCTTGCCGATCAGCGCCTGCGCCTGGACCGGAAACGCCGAGTGCTCCGCCGTGAACGCCAGCAGCCCGCCGGCCTTGCCGTTGCCGGTCACGGACGCTTTGCGATAGGTGCCGGCGGCGTGGAACTGCAGGCCGAAGCGCTGGCCGCCGGCCGGGCCTTTGGCGTTGACGTCGTCCAAGGACGTCACCTTGGCCTTGAGGTCGAGCTCGAGCAGGCGATTGACGTACACCAGGTCGCCGTTGCTGAAGCTGGCGTGCAGCACTTCCAGCCGCCACGGCGACGGCCGGTCGGGGTCGCGCAGCCGCCATGAGCGGCGGCCCTGCGCATCGCGTTCCAGCGCCAGCATCGGTGAATCCATGGCCAGGTCGCTGAGCACCACCCGATGCTGGAGCAGCGGCAAGGGATGCAGCGCCACGCTGACGTGGCGCGCGGTGGCGAGATAGGGGCCGGTGCTGGCCCAGGCGGGGTTGGCGAAGCGGACATTGTCGCCAGAGATGCGCAGGCGCGGCACGTAGCGCTGCCAGCCCGGTTCGGTCGGCAGGCCGAGCGTGTAGCCGACGGTGAGGTTGCCTCCGATGGCGAATTCGCGTCCGGTCAGTTCGACCACCTTGCGGCTGATCCAGGGACGCGCCCCGTTCCAGTCCACCGTGGCGACGGCGATGAGCAGTGCGGCGCTGAACAGCAACAGGGCGGCGAGCACCCACAAGACGATGCGAAAAAAAATGCGCAAGCCCGGCCGCAACAAACCACGACCGGGCCCCCCAGGCGGGCGGGGAGACGGTGTGGGCGAACCTGCAATAGCGGTCGGGACGTCTGTCATTGCTTGGTCTTCTTATGGTTGTTGTCAGGCCGGTTTGTGCTGCAGTGGCGCCCTAGCGCCGATTTCCGATTCATTATGCCCGCCGCCGCGGGAAATTATCCGTCGATGACTAGCCGTTGATGATTTCGCCGCCGTTGGGGTGCAGCACCTGGCCGGTCATGTAAGACGCGCCCTCGGTCGCCAGGAACAGATAGGACGGCGCAATCTCATCAGGTTGGCCGGGGCGCTTCATCGGGACGTTGGCGCCGAATTTTGCCACTTCTTCGGCAGAAAAACTGGCCGGGATCAGCGGTGTCCAGACCGGCCCCGGAGCGACTGCATTGACGTGGATTTCGTGCTTGACCAGTTGTTGCGCGAGCGAACGCGTGAAGGCCACGATGGCGCCCTTGGTGGCCGAATAGTCGACCAGGTGGGCGCTGCCGCGATAGGCGGTGACCGATGCCGTGTTGATGATGCGCGCGCCTGACACCAGATAGGGCAGCGCCGCCTTGACCATGTAGAACATGGAGAAGATGTTGGTGCGGAAGGTCTTCTCGAGCTGCTCTTCCGTGATCTTTTCGATGTCGTTGGAGGGAAATTGCTGGGCCGCGTTGTTGACCAGGATGTCGAGCCGGCCGTATTGGTCAATGACGGCCTTGACGGCTTCCTGGCAAAATTTTTCCGAGCCGACGTCGCCCGCATACAGCATGCATTCACCGCCGGCCTCGCGCACCAGGCGTTGGGTTTCGACGGCGTCTTCGTGCTCGTCCAGGTAAATCACGGCGATGGTGGCGCCTTCCCCGGCAAAGGCCAGCGCCACGGCGCGGCCGATGCCGCTGTCGCCGCCGGTGATCAGCGCCACCTTCTGGCTCAGTCGCGTGCCGGGCGCCTGGAGGCGCGGAACGCTGTGCGGCTTGGGATTCATCAGATACTCGTCGCCGGGCTGGTGTTGCTGGTGCTGCGGCGGCATGGTGGTGTCGGACATGGCTGGTCTCCTCAAAAAACGGAGTGAACGAAGTGCGGGATGCTGAAGCAGCAGTGTTGTGCCGCCGGCGGTCGCCGGGTAGAGGAAAAGCCCGCCTTTGCTTGTAGGAAAAGCCCTGATAAGCGTATCCAGACGGTTGGTAGCGCTTAGCCGATGGCTGAATCCTGCATGCGCCGACATGGATTTCCCGCTTGTCCGACTGACCTTTTTCCACATGCAGGATAAGCTGAATTCTGGCTTGGACGGCTCGGCTGGCGGCGGCAGTTTCCGGCGGCGTACGCTTAACAACCAGCCATTCATCTTGCGATCCGTTTCTCCAGGAACGGCGCGTTCCCAGCCATCGCCAGAGGACATACCGATGACACCAGACGACCGCAATCTTGAGGCGCCGATCTATTACGATCCGGCGTATGAAGTGCTCGAGCCCGACGAGAAAGACATTGAGGCCGGCCTGATCGCGGCCCTCAGGGAAATCTCGGAAACCACCTTCAAGCATTCCGGTCATGCCATGCGCAGCGTCCATGCCAAGAGCCATGGCTTGCTGCGGGGGGAGCTGGAGGTGCGGGAAGGCTTGCCCGAGACGCTGGCGCAAGGGCTGTTCGCCCGCCCCGGCGTCTATCCGCTGGTGATGCGGTTGTCGACCACGCCGGGCGACATGCTTGACGACAAGGTATCGACGCCGCGCGGCATGGCGATCAAGATCGTCGGGGTATCGGGGGCGCGCCTGCCCGGTTCGGAAGCCGATGTGACGCAGGATTTCGTGCTGGTCAACGGGCCGGCATTTTCCGTCTCGAACGCCAGGAAATTCCTCGGCACGCTGAAACTGCTGGCCAAGACCACCGACAAGGCGCCGAAGCTCAAGCAGGCCTTGTCGCTGTTGTTGCGTGGAGCGGAGGAAATGCTGGAGTCGGCAGGCAAGCAGAGCAGCACCCTGAAGGCCATGGGCGGACATCCGCCCACCCACGTGCTGGGCGACACCTACTACAGCCAGGTGCCGCTGCTATGCGGTCCCTTCATGTGCAAGGTGTCGGTGGCGCCGGTCTCGCCCAATCTCACGGCGCTGGACGGGGCGCAGATCGAATTGCGCGGCAAGCCCGACGGGCTGCGCGAAGCAGTGTGCGATTTTTTCGCCGTCAACGACGCCGTGTGGGAGCTGCGCGTGCAGCTGTGCAACGATCTGGAGCAGATGCCGGTCGAAGACGCCGCCGTGGTCTGGCCGGAACACGCCAGTCCCTACGTCGCGGTGGCGCGTATCCGGGTGCCGCGCCAGGTCGCGTGGAGCGAAGCACGCTCGCGGGCGATTGACGACGGCATGTCGTTCAGTCCATGGCACGGCATTGTTGCGCATCGGCCCATCGGTTCCATCATGCGTATCCGCAAGGCGGCTTATCGCTTCTCCGCAGGATTCCGCGCGCGGCATAACGGCCAGTCCACGGCCGAGCCGATCGATCTGGGCAAATTGCCGGATTGATCATCCGCAACAGCGCAGCGGCGCGATGCAATCGGCTGTTGTCTTGTAGGACGGTGGCGGTAGCCAGATCGGCGTGCCGGCCTACATTCAAAAAGGCCGGGCTGGCGGATGATGGTGCCTGGGCCCGGGACCTGCGTTTTCCGTTCAGTTTGCCGGGTCGTGCAGGCACGTCAGGCACGTATATTGTGATACCGAACGGAGAGCACGGAGAAGCGCATGAAGACCGAAGACAATCCCGAGCAAGCAACTTTTACCGACTATACCAATGCGGCCGGCGGCTGGGGATCGGTGCGCTCGCTCGGATCCATTCTGAGGCAGGAACACGTGCTTGCCAGCGGTAGCCGGGTGCTGTTCAAGCAGAACAAGCCGGACGGCTTCGCTTGCGTCAGTTGTTCTTGGGCCAAGCCGGCCGATCCCCATGTGTTTGAATTTTGCGAGAACGGCGCCAAGGCGACGGCGTGGGAAATCACCGACAAGCGCGCCACGCCGGATTTTTTCGCCGAACACACCGTCACCGAACTCGAAAGCTGGTCCGACCTCGAACTCGAGGCCGTCGGTCGCGTCACGCATCCGATGTATTACGACGACGCCAGCGACAAATATCTTCCGATAGCGTGGGACAAGGCCTTCGATGAGATCGGCTCCGCGTTGCGTGCAGCCGATGCCGAGAAGGTCGTGTTTTATACCTCGGGCCGGGCCTCGCTCGAGACTTCCTACATGTACCAGCTGATGGCGCGCATGTACGGCACCAACAACCTGCCGGACAGTTCCAACATGTGCCACGAGTCGACCTCGGTGGCGTTGCCGAAAACCATCGGCGTGGCGGTCGGCACGGTCACGCTGGATGACTTCGCGGCGACCGACTGCCTGCTGTTCTTCGGCCACAATACCGGCACCAACGCGCCGCGCATGCTGCATTCGCTGGAAGAAGTGCGCAAGCGCGGCGTGCCGGTGATTACTTTCAATCCATTGCGCGAACGCGGCCTGGTCAGCTTCGTCAATCCGCAATCGCCGCTGGAAATGCTGACGCCGGCGCACACCGCCATCAGTTCGCAGTACGTGCAGATCAAGATCGGCGGCGATACGGCCGCCGTGATGGGCATGGCCAAGTGGCTCATCGAGGCCGACGACGTGGCCCGCGACACGCGCCAGCCGCGCCTGCTCGATGTCGGCTTCATCGCCGACCACACCGCCGGCTTTGAAGAATTCGCCGCCGCTGCGCGCAGCGCCGACTGGGGCGAGATCGAACGCTGTTCCGGCGTCTCGCGCGCCGAGCTGGCACAGGCCGCGCAGACTTACGCCAACGCCCGTTCCACCATGCTGCTCTACGGCATGGGTGTGACCCAGCACCGCGAAGGGGTGCGCACCATCCATATGCTGACCAACCTGCTCCTGTTGCGCGGCAATATCGGCCGGCCCGGCGCCGGCATCTGTCCGATCCGCGGCCATTCCAACGTGCAGGGCCAGCGCACCGTCGGCATCACCGAAAAGCCGGAGATGGTGCCGAAGGAAAAACTGAAAGAGCAATACTGCTTTGAGGTGCCGGAAAAAAAGGGCCTCAATACCGTCGAGGCCTGCGAAGAAATCCTCAAGGAACAGATCTCCGCTTTCTTCATGCTGGGCGGGAATTTCGTCCGCGCGGTGCCGGACCACAGCCGCATGGAACCGGCCTGGCGCAAGATCCCGCTGACCGTGCAGGTGGTCACGCGGCTCAACCGCAGCTCGGTGATTCACGGTCGGCGTTCCTATCTGCTGCCCTGCCTGGGCCGCATCGAGATCGACCAGCAGGCCAGCGGCCCGCAAGCCGTCTCGGTGGAAGACAGCACCGGGTGCATGCACGGTTCGCGCGGCATGGTGAAGCCGGCGTCGGAGCATTTGCTGTCGGAGGTCGCGATCGTGGCCGAGATCGCCAAGCGCATCCTGATGCCCAATCCGCGCGTCAACTGGAATGCCTGGACCGCCGACTACGCGCGCATTCGCAACGCCATCGCCGAAACCTATCCGGACATTTTCCATGATTTCAACGAACGCATGTGGACACCCGGCGGTTTCGCCCGGCCATTGGCGGCGCGCGAGCGCAAATGGAAAACTGAAAACGGCAAGGCCAATTTCATCACACCCGACAGCTTTGACGAAAATCCCGACATGCCCGCGGACGGCGCCGACGTGCTGCGACTGATGACCACCCGCGGCGACAGCCAGTTCAACACCACGGTCTATGGGCTCGACGATCGCTTCCGCGGCGTGCACGGCACGCGCCACGTGTTGCTGATGAATCTGGCCGACATCGCACGGCTGGGACTGGAGGAGGGCGACCTGGTGACGGCCTCGACCGTATCGCAGGATGGCATTCCGCGCAGCGTCGGCAACTTGCGCGTGCACGCGTTCGACATTCCGGCGGGGTGCATGATGGGCTATTACCCGGAACTCAATCCGCTGATTCCCTTGGCGCATCACGCCAAGGACAGCAAGGTGCCTGCCGCCAAGTCAATTCCGGTGCGCCTCACGTCCACACGCACGCGCATGCAGGCGCAGCCCGCGCAGCTTGAAGACCTCGGCATGGGAGCTCCCGCACCTTGAAGACTTTCCATTGCGATCATTGCAGCAAGCAGGTCTTCTTCGAGAATACCGTCTGCAATCATTGTGGCCGGATGCTGGGCTACCAGCCTGAACATCAGATCATGAGCAGTTTCACGCCGGTCGATCCGCCCGACGTCAACCCCGACGCTCCTGTCGGAGCCGCACCGCCGTCGCGCTGGCGCAGCGTCAATCCGCTCAACGCCGGCAAGCTGTTCCGGCAATGCAGCAACTACGCGCACGAACAGGTGTGCAACTGGATGATCGACGACCGCGACACGCATGCACTGTGCGCCTCCTGCCGCCTGACGACCGTCATTCCGTCGCTCGACGACGCCGGCAATCGCATCCTCTGGCATCGACTGGAGGTCGCCAAGCGCCGCCTGCTGCATTCGCTTTGGACCATGGGCCTGCAGCCCCCGCCCAAAATGGACGATGCCGGCAATGGCTTGTCCTTTGAATTCCTGCAGGACACGCCGCATGAAAAAATCATGACCGGTCACGCCGACGGCGTCATCACCATCAACATCGCCGAGGCCGATCCAGCCTATCGCGAGAAGATGCGCGAGCAGATGGCCGAGCCTTATCGCACTTTGCTGGGACATTTCCGGCATGAGAGCGGGCATTATTATTTCGACCGCCTGATCGCCGGCACGGCACGGCTGGATGCTTTTCGCACACTGTTCGGCGACGAGACCGCCGACTACGGCCAGAGCCTGCAACGGCATTACGACAACGGCCCGGCGCAAGGATGGGAACAACATTTCGTCAGTGTCTATGCCAGCAGCCATCCTTGGGAGGACTGGGCCGAAACCTGGGCGCATTACCTGCACATGTTCGACACGCTGGAAACCGCTTATTCCTGCGGCGTGCAATTGCGTCCGCAGCATCGCGGCGAGCAGCAACTGGTGATCGACGCGTCGCCGGTGGAGGAGGACCGTTTCGATGCGCTGGCGCGCGAGTGGTTTGCGTTGACCTACGTGCTCAACAGCCTCAATCGCAGCATCGGCATGCCCGATTCCTATCCGTTCACGCTGTCGACGCCGGTGCTGGAAAAATTGCGCTTCGTCCACGCCGTGGTGCGGGAAGCGGGTGCGAATCAGGAAGCGAGGGCATCGGGAATTTCCTGATACCTTTAACAACATCCTCCCCGTAAGCTTCTTCCATCCCGGAAAACAAAAGAACGGAGCTTACAATGAGCGGCAACAACGGCGGCACCAACAACGAAATTTCCCTGAGCTATTGCATCGCCAATTACGCGGTGACACTCGACATCCTGGCAATCCTTGTGCGCAAGAATTACCTGACGCGTGACGACGCTCTGGAGTCGGTCCAACGCGCACGCAAGCTGGCGAACCTTTCCAACGGCTTTCCCGGAGAACAGGACTATTTGTCCGCCGCCAAGGAATGCATGGAGTTGATCGATCAGGTCTTCAAGACCGATACCTCCAATCTCGCTTTCGTCAATCTCGGCCAGGGCCGCAGCGCCCTCGCGCAGGACCAGGCACAGTAAAGAGAGCAGGTCGGTTCGCAAACAAGAACGGCAGCAAGGCGCGAAGCCTTGCTGCCGTTTTTTGTCATCCGCACGCCGGTTCTTCAGTGCGAAAACAGCACCGGCAAGGTCATGCAATCGAGGATGGTTTTGGTGACGCCGCCCAGCAGCACTTCACGGAAGCGGGTGTGGCCGTAGCCTCCCATCACCAGCAGGTCGGCCCCGGTGTCGGCGGCGAGCGAGAGCAGCGCATTGCCGACGTCCATGTCGGTGGGCTGCAGCAGGACGTTGACCTTGACGCCGTGGCGTGCAAGGTAAAGCGCCACGTCCGCGCCCGGCTCCTGGCCGTGGACATCAGATTGTCGTTCGGGATTGAACAGCGCCACGTCGACGTTGCGCGCACGCCGCAGGAAAGGCAGGGCGTTGGTGACCGCGCGGGTGGCTTCCATGCTGCCGTCCCAGGCCACCAGGATATTGGTGCCGATCTTGTCGAACGCGCCGGCGTACGGAATCGTCAGGACAGGGCGCGCCGTGTTGAGCATCACGTATTCCGGCAAGTCGTAGACATCGCCGGAGTCGCGCTCGTGCGGATCGGTCTGGCTCAGCACCACCAGGTCGGCGTAACGCGCCTGCAGCACCAATGCGCCGGCGGGGTCGTCCTCGGTAAGGCGGCGTTCGAACGACACGCCTGCGCGGCGCGCGGCTTCTTCAAATTTCTGCAGGTCGTTCTGGGCACGCTCGCGCAAGCTGTCGATGATGCCGCCGATGAAGACGACGCCATCTGGATAAATGAAACGGGAAATACCAGTCATTGCTGCACCTGCCAGGTGGGCTTCATGGCTTGCGGCCAGTTGCGCCGCCAGGCGGATGCGCCCTGCGGCGTGGCTGGATTGATCGACATGGACGAGTACGGTTTTGTAAGTCATGAGTTCACCTTGGAGTCGGGACACGGGACCACTGATGCAGGACGTCCATCAGCACTTGCCGCCAACATAGCACCGCGCTCGCCGGCCTCGTTTGATGTACGTCAAGCGGCACTGCTGGCGGCGGCATTGCTGTTGCTGTACTTGGCACAGGGAAAGATGCGGAGAAGAAACGCGTTGTAGAAAGACCAAAAAAGATGCGCAGTATGTGCTGGTTGATCCAGATCATGGTGCGAGGGGGTGCTTTTGCTAGCATGGAGATCATCCGATTCCACTTGCCGGTGCGCCCACCATGCTCCAGACGAAACAATCCACAGTCTTCTTGCTGGCCAAGGCCGTGATTGTGCTGGCCTGCGGCCTGCTCATCGCGCTCGCCGCCGTCACCGACTGGCGCGGGCGCATGCAGCAACTGAAGGAGGCCGAGGCCACCAGTCGCAACATTTCGCTGGCGCTGGCGCGACACGCTGAGGATACGTTCAGGCAAGCCGATACGACCCTGATATTCCTGGCCGAAAGACTGGCGCACGACGAGCGCAACCCGTCTTCGCTGTACAGACTGGAAACGCTATTGACCCGGCAGGCAGCCGAATTGCCGCAACTCCACGGCTTGTTTGCCATCGGCCGCGACGGCGAGTGGCTGATCAATTCGCGTCAATTCAAGGCGGGCAACGTCAACAGCGTCGACCGCGAATATTTCCTCCATCATCGCCAGCACGCCGAGCTGACGCCCCACATCAGCATGCCGGTACAGAGCCGCGCCAATGGCGAATGGGTCATCACCATCTCGCGCCGCGTCAATGCCGCAGACGGCAGCTTCAACGGCGTCGTCATGGCGGCTATACGGATCGCCTATTTCAGCAGGTTTTACGAGAGCTTCGATATCGGTCGCGCCGGCGCGCTGATCCTCGGCAGCAATCGCGGCGTCTTGCTGGTGCGGCGACCGCTGTTGAACGATTCGATCGGGAAAAGCCTGGCGGACGCCGCGATATTCCGGGACCACGCAGCCGTTTCCGCCAACGGCGTCGCACGCATTCGCTCCGCGCAGGACGGCATCGTGCGCATCAACAGTTATCGTCGACTGGAGCGCTATCCGCTGTTCGTTGCGGCTGCCTTATCCGAACAGGAAGTACTGGCCGGCTGGCGTGCGGACGTAATGCTGCACCTCAGCGGCCTGGTGGTAATGCTGGCGTTGCTTGGCTGGCTGGGTAGCCGCCTGCTCAAGCAGATCGGTTTGCGGGTGGACGCCGAGAACGAAGCCAACCGCGTGCGCGAGCACGTCGAATACCTGAACCGGACGCTGCAGAATCTCGCCATGAAGGACGGCCTCACCAGCCTTGCCAATCGCCGTTGCTTCGACGATGAAATTGCGCGCGCCTTGCGCCGCTGCGCGCGCGACCACACCGCATTGGTGCTGATCATGTTCGACGTCGATTTTTTCAAACGCTATAACGATACCTACGGTCATCTTGCCGGCGACGAATGCCTGCGCAAGTTGTCTCAGGCGGTGCTCCAAGGGCAGAAACGCGAGGGCGACCTGGCTGCGCGTTACGGTGGCGAAGAACTGGCGCTGCTGCTGCCGGATTGCGACGGCGCCGATGCCGCGGCCATCGCGGAGGCAACCCTGGCGCGGGTACGCGCCCTGCAGATGCCGCATCAAGGCAATCCTTGCGGCATCGTGACGATCAGCGCGGGGGTGGCGGTACTGAGGAAGGTCGGTGAAGGGGATGCCGCCGAATTATTGATCGGCAAGGCGGACAAGGCCCTGTACCAGGCAAAATCAACCGGCCGCGACCGGGTTTGCGTCGACGGCCCTGCCGGCAGCGTTGCGCTGGCCTATGTGGCGGGATGACACGGCGCACGGGGCTGAGACAGGAAACCAGGCAATCGGGTTGATCGCCATTGCGGTCGAACGCATTTCATGCCCATGGATGACAATGCGTTGCGGCGCCTCAGCTGCGCTCGGGAGCAATCATTTCGGCATAGTCGTAGAGTGCGCCGAGGATCTCTTCGCCGCGTTCGTCGACCGATTCCGACAATTGGTCGATTTCCTCGAACAGGCCGTCCAGCGTGCGGGCGCCGCCCGCGCCGTCGAACAGGCGCGCGGCGCGGTGGTCTTCCCAGCGTTGGGTTTCTTCCGGCGACAGGGTCTCGGGGAAGTTGCGCGCGCGGTAGCGGAACAGCAATTCTTCCAGTCGCGCATCGTCGAAACTGATCTTCGACTGTGACTGCGCCAGTTGCTGGGGTGTCAATGCGCGCAGTTGCATGAGCTGACGGCGGTCATTGTTGCCGACGAAGCCGCCGTAGAGATCCTCATCGACATCGTTGGGCGCCTCTTGCGGACGCTGGAATACCTTGGCCCAGATTGCGCCCATCTCCGGCAATTCGGCGGCCGCCGCGGCGTTCCGCAAGGCCGCTTCGATGTCGAGATTGAATTCGGCCGCGCGCTGCGCCGTCAGCGTCTTCAGGCTGGCGATCACCATCGGCGACTTGTTCAGGTGGATGGTCTTGACCGGCAAGCGCGTGACGCCTTCGGGCAGGTCGTCGGTCTTGCTGAACATGCGCGTACGGATCGTGTCGGCGTCGAGGCCGGCGAGTTCGCGCGGATCGCGGCTGAGGTCCCAGGCGATCACTTCATTCTTGTTGGTCGGATGCGTGCCGAGCGGCCACATCACGGCCAGGCAGCCTTGCGCGGCGGGGAACATGCCGGACACGTGCAGGAAGGGTTTGGCCAGCGGCAAGCCGAGCTCGGCGGCGACGCGATCCTTCTTGTGCAGGGCCAGGCAAAAGTCGAACAGGCGCGGCTGCTTGTCACGGATCAGGCGTGCAAAGGCGATCGTCGCGCGCACGTCGGACAGCGCATCGTGCGCGGCCTCATGCAACAGGCCGTTGGCCTTGCTCAGGTGTTCCAGCTTGAAGCTGGGCGTGACACCGTCTTCCTTCTTCGGCCATGCGATGCCGTCGGGACGCAGCGCGTAGGTGGTGCGCACGACGTCGAGCAAGTCCCAGCGGCCGCAACCGTTTTGCCATTCGCGCGCATACGGATCGATCAGGTTGCGCCAGAACATGAAGCGCGTGATTTCATCGTCGAAGCGGATGGTGTTGTAGCCGACGCCGATGGTGCCCGGTTCGGACATGACCTGTTCGATCTGCGCCGCGAACTGGTATTCAGGGATGCCGCGCTCCAGGCAGATTTGCGGCGTGATGCCGGTGATCAGGCAGGACTGCGGATCGGGCACGAAGTCGGGCGCCGGTTTGCAGTAGATCATGATCGGATCGCCGATCTCGTTGAGGTCGGCGTCGGTGCGGATGGCGGCGAACTGGGCGGGGCGATCCCGACGCGCCTGGGCGCCGAAGGTTTCGTAGTCGTGCCAGAGGAAAGTGTGATTGGACATCGGGACAGTACGGTGACGGTTCGGTGGTTGCAGCACGGAGGCGCCGGCAGTGCCGGCAAAACTTCCGCGATTCTAACCGATAGCGCCGCTCATCCGGCCGCCGGCGTTACTGGACGATGCGCCGCTCATTCTTGTTGAGGATGCCTTGCAGCGTCTTTTGCAGGTCGCCGGTATGGACTGTGGCAGCGGCGTTGTTGCCCCCGCCGCCATATTCGATGTTGTCGATGACCCAGCCGCGCGCGTCGCGTGCGAGGATGACGCGGTCATTGGACTTGAACGGCGCTTGCAGCTTGGCGTCGCTATAGATCAGTTCGACCGTGCAGACGCCGCTGCCGGCGCCGCCCGGGCTGATCTCGCAGCGCAGCAGGCGATACGTCGAGGCGCCCTTGGGATGGGTGGTGAACAGGTCGCCGTCGACCAATGGCGGGGTCTGGTTGTCGGTCTGCGCCAGGTGGGCTTCTTCAGCGACCGAGACGTCCTTGAGCAGATCGAACAACGGCACCGACAGGAAGTGGCGGAAGGTGATCAGTTCCTTGAGCGAGAGCGCGCCGGCGGGGCGATTCGACTGGTGGGTCTGGTAGAAACTGTTGACCAGGTCCTTGGCTTCCTGCTCGCGGCTGGCGCTGCAGGCGGTCGCCGCGAGGGCGACTGCCACGATCATCATTTGCTTCATCATTGTGCCGAATTGCTTCACGATCTTCTTCTCCCCGGAGCGACGGCGGCGCGGGCGATTGCCCGCACGGCAAAGCCTGTGTTGTCATGTTGTCAGCTTCCCCTTTTTCCTCCGGGGAATGCAGCAAGCATGATAAATCAAACATCGGGCTTTGCGTCTACGTTGCAGATGCTGCAAGGAGGCTATCGGATGCGGCGGCGCATTTCTTTAATCGCCGGGCCGGCGATTAAACCTGCGCTGCAACGGCCCGGGCTGCCCAGGCCGCCCGGCTGCTCAGTTGAACTCGTTGATGATGCTGCTGAGGGTGTCGGTCAGGTATTCGCGCTGCGACGACTGGTCGCTGCCGAGGAATTCGATGTCGTCGATGCGCCATTGTTTGTCTTCCCTGACCAGCAGCAGCTTGTCTTTCCACTTCTCTTCTTCGTCAGCCTTGCCGCCCTTGTAGCTGAACCTGACCTGGCAGGAGGCGTGCGCGTCGTCGCTTTCGCAACTGTCGACCTTGAACGCCGTGGCGCCTTCGAACAGCGAGGTGAACAAGTCGCCGTCCACCAGCGGCGGCAGCGGGTCGGTGGCGGCGGCATGGTATTTGACTTCGGTTTCGGACGCCTGGCTGAGCAGCTTGAACAGCGCCTGCGAGACGAACGGCTGCAACTGTTTCAGCTCGTCCGCGCTCGGGATGCCGGGGCTGTGGGTCTTCAGGTGCTGCTGGTAAAACCCGGCAATCACTTTCTCCTGCAGGTGCGTATCGTCAGGCGGTTCGCCACAGCCGGCCGCGACGGCGACTATCGACACAACGGCGAGGCGGGTAAGGATCTTCATGCGGTGGGTCCGGGTAAATCGATGCGGGAATGCATTGTCGTTCTCAGGTCGGGCAATGCGCGTTGCGCCCGCTGGTTGTGCGCTGGCGGTACCTTGCGGCAGGATCGCCTGCCGCAATGACATGCCGATGACAGGTGAAGGCGTCTTACGTCGAGCCGCTCAGCAGCGCAAAGTGTTCGACGGTCGGCGCCCCGGCGAAGAACGGGCCGACGATGCCGCGCCATTCGGTGAAAGCGGGCGATTCACGGAAGTCGACGGTATGGTTCTCCAGCGTTGCCCATTGCACCATCAGCAGGTAGCGTTCCGGCGCTTCGATGCCTTTTTGCACCTGGTGGCCGAGATAACCCTTGGCCTTGGCGATGGTCTGCGCGATGCCGCGCTGGATGGCTTCGTCGAATTCAGCCTGTTTGCCCGGTTGGATGCGGATGTCGGCAAGTTCCAGAATCATTGTTGTCTCCGTGTGAACGTGTGAGTAAGTCTAAGCAAGTGTAGGTATGTGAAGCGGGGCTTGATTATTACATTTTCCCGGCGGCATCGCGTGAGCATGCTCGCGCGGCTGCTGAAAAACTTTCAACGCCGACACGGCCAAATTGGGGCAGCGCCGGTCCACGGCGAGGAATTCCGCACCGCGACAACGCAAGCCTGGCCGGAGGCACATTTTTTTTGCGTTTTTCTCTCGTTTAAGGCGTGCGGGCAATTGTCATTTGGACGTTGCCTCAATACACTAGCGGTCATTCCACAACGAGGCGCATCTTGGCTTTCAGCCGATGAGCGGCCCATAACAACTACAACTTCAACTTCAACTCGGAAGGAAATTCATGGCAGGTTCCTATTTCCCACAATGGCGTGTGCGCAGCGGCACGTCGGATGGACAAGGGCAGGTCATCGCAGCCGATGAGCGCCTGCCGATGCCGCAGACGGTCGCCATGGGCGTGCAGCACGTGGTGGCGATGTTCGGTTCGACCGTGCTGGCGCCGCTGCTGATGGGCTTCGATCCTAACCTGGCGATCCTGATGTCGGGCGTCGGCACCTTGCTGTTCTTCCTGCTGGTGGGCGGCCGCGTACCGAGCTACCTCGGCTCCAGCTTCGCCTTCATCGGCCTGGTGATCGCCGTCACCGGCTATGCCGGATCAGGTCCGAACGCCAACCTCGGCGCTGCGCTGGGCGGCATCGTGGCCTGCGGCGTGGTGTATACGCTGATCGGTTTCCTGGTCGGCATCGTCGGTACGCGCTGGATCGAAACCCTGATGCCGCCGGTGGTGACCGGTTCGGTGGTCGCGGTGATCGGCCTGAACCTGGCGCCGATCGCGGTCAAGGGCGTGACCGGGAACAACTTCGACGCCTGGATGGCGCTGGGCACGGTGTTGTGCGTGGGCCTGGTGGCGGTGTTCACGCGCGGCATGATGCAGCGCCTGCTGATCCTGATCGGCTTGCTGCTGGCATACATGATCTACGCGATCCTGACCAACGGCGCCGGCCTCGGCAAGCCGATCGATTTCAGCGCAGTCGCCAACGCGGCATGGTTCGGTATCCCGGGCTTCGCGGCGCCGGTGTTCAAGGCCGACGCCATGGCGCTGCTGGCGCCGGTCGCGATCATCCTGGTGGCGGAAAACCTCGGCCACATCAAGGCGGTCAGCGCCATGACCGGCCAGAACCTCGACAAGTACATGGGACGCGCCTTCATCGGCGACGGCCTGGCGACGATCCTGTCGGGCAGCGTCGGCGGCACCGGCGTAACCACTTACGCCGAGAACATCGGCGTCATGGCGGTCACCAAGATCTATTCGACACTGGTGTTCGTGGTGGCGGCGGTGATCGCGATCGTGCTGGGCTTCTCGCCCAAGTTCGGCGCCGTGATCCTGACGATTCCGGGCGCCGTGCTGGGCGGCGTATCGATCGTGGTGTTCGGCCTGATCACCATATCGGGCGCGCGTATCTGGGTCGAGAACAAGGTCGACTTTTCCAACAACACCAACCTGATCGTAGCCGCAGTGACGCTGGTGCTGGGCGCAGGCGACTTCACCCTGAAGCTGGGCGGCTTTGCGCTGGGCGGCATCGGCACCGCCACATTCGGCGCGATCATCTTGTACGCCTTGCTGAGGAAGCGCGGCGCATAAAGTTGTCGAATTAAAAACGCGGCCCAAGGGTCGCGTTTTTACATGCAAAGTTTTACCGGTTCAGCCTGGGCGAACTTGCCCGGTAGTTGGCAGATTTCCATTGAGCAATGTTCGCGAACTTACTATACTCACGCGTGGCAATTGCTTTGCATCGGAACAGGACCGGGAAGGGGACTGCGATGCGCCTGAAGGAAATTGCCTCTCGCCGGCCGCGGCATATCACTCAAAAAAACAGGAACACGCCGTATGAAGATCTCTCTGACACATTCCCTCGCGTTGTTGTGCGTCGCCGCTGCACCCCTCCTGTCAGGCTGTGACGCCCTCGCAGGCAAGAAGGACTACGCTTATTTCCGCCAGCACCTGGACGAGGCCAAATCGGTGGCCGACCAGTGCCAGATGAACGGCACCTCGGGCATGTCCAAGGCGCAGATGTCGCAATGCGATGCCGCCCGCGACGCCTATTCGAACCGCAACTACAACTATTGATCCCTGATCGTCCCGGGCAAGCCGGCGCGCCACCGCCCGCGCGCCGGCCTTGTCACAAAATTGTCAAAGTCGGCCGGTAGAATCCAGCGTTTTCACGTCGATAGCGCCGCGCCATGCACAATCCCCCGGACACGCCCCAGGCCCTGCACTTGCTGTACGAGCCCGCAGGCTTCATTTGCGCGTTCCGTTTCGACGACGGCCGCGCAACCCAGCTGAAGTGGCATGAAGTCCTGGCGCGCAAGATTGCGGCGCCGGCGTTCAGTTGGCTGCACGTCAAGACCGCCGACGTCAAGGTGCGTCATTGGATGGAAACCAGCGACGATATCCCTGAACACATCGCGGAATTCCTGCTCAGCAGCGACACCCACCCCTGCCTGCACACCACCGCCAACGGCGCCTATGGCACGCTGGCCGATCTCAAGATGGAAATCGGCGATACCGGCACCGAAAAGGGCGCGCTGCATTTTTTCCTCGATGGCAACCGCCTGTTGACCTTGCGCACGCAGCCGCTATGTTCGACCAACATGCTGCGCCAGAAGGTGCTCGACGGCGCGCTGTTCGACAACCCGATGGAATTGTTCGCCGAGCTGCTGCGCTGCCTGGCGGACGGCTTTGACGCACGCGTGGCCTCGCTCAACGACAAGGTGGACGACATCGAAGAGTCGGTGCTGTCGGACCGTCGGCCGGAAGACCGCAGCGAACTCAGCGCGATTCGTCGCCAGCTGGCGGAATTGCGGCGCCACATCACGCCGGAGCGACGCCTGCTGAACCAGCTCAATCGTCTGCGTCCGGCCTGGGTGCCGACCGCCGCGCTGGAAGAACTCAACCACGCGCTCGATGAACTCAATGAACTGCACCTGACGCTGGAAGCGCTGTATGAGCGCGCCAAATTGCTTCAGGAGGAAATCGCCTCGCAGATGTCCGAGCAGATGAACCGCAACCTGATGGCCTTGTCGATCCTGACCGCATTGCTGATGCCGGCGACGCTGGTGTCGGGCATCTTCGGGATGAACGTCGCGGGTTTGCCGGGCCTGCACGACGAGGCGTCGTTCATGATGGTGATGTGGGTGATGATGGGGCTGGGTGTGGCCACTGTTGCTTTGTTGAAGTGGCTGAAGATCTGGTGATCGCCGATCGTTGCGTCAAATCAGTTTATGGCATCCGGCGCGACTGCGGAGAAATGCACAAAGCGCAATGACGCGCTTTGTGCGATCCAACCGGCAGGTTGCCGGTTGACGATGCCGGATCAGCAATTTCCTTTTTTTGCCTGCCCCGGCGGGCAATGATAGCGGTGTCCGTCATGACGATCGTCGTCGTCATGTTCGCGACGACGTTCTTCCCCACGGCGCCAGCCGCCGCGATGCAGCTCCCATCCACGTGGTCCTTCACGCCATTCAGGGCGGTCGTATTCATAGCCGCGGCGCACGCGTTCCCAGTGCCCCTGCACCCATACATGACGATGTCCGTCCCAGTTCCAGTACCCCGGCGCCCATAGATAACCGCCGCGTGGCGGAGGGGGCGCTTCGTAGCGCGGTGCGGGAGGCGGCGTGCCAATATTGATGTTGACGCTGACTTGTGCCGCAGCCTGACCGGGCAAGAGCACTGTCATGCAACTGAGGGCGAGGGCGGAAGCGTAGAAGAAGCGTTTCATTTGGTGGCTCTTTTTGTTTTGCGAGAATCGCACTATACCGAGAATTTGTCGCTCGCCAACAGATAATGCATTTGATTACATTTGAAATTGTTTCAGCCTCGGGCAGATATTGACGAGGCTGCGGCGGTCGTCTGGCGCGCTACCGGGTTCGCGTGTCAAAAAAAAATCCTTCCGTCTGCAAGGATGGAAGGATTTTCAACTCTCTGTGCTAGTTGATCGCCCGTGGTGAACGGCGGGCGTTTGCTGCTGAAGATCAGTAAGTGCCGATGTAATCGCCCTTGCCGACTTCGACGCCGTTGTGACGGAAGATGTCGTAAGCGGTGGTGACGTGGAACAGGAAATGCTGGATGCCGTAGTGCAGCAGGTAGGCTTCGGCGGTGAAGCGCTTTTCCTTCGGCGTGCCGGGACGCAGCACGATTTCACGCTCGGCGGCGCCGTCGAACTGTTCCGGCTTGAGTGCTTCGATGAAGGCCAGGGTCTTGTCCAGGCGCGCCTGCAGATCGGCGAAGCCGGCTTCGTTGTCTTCGTACGGCGGCACCTCGACATTGGCCAGACGCGCCGGCACGCCCTTGGCGAAATCGGCGGCGATCTGCACCTGGCGGGTCAGGTTCAGCATGTCGGGAAACAGGCGCGCCTTGAGGAAGGCGTCGGCGTCGATGTTCTTCGCAGTGGCGTGCGCTTCAGCCTTGGCAAGGATGCCCTTGAGGCTGTTGAGGCCTTGTTTGAAGACGGGTACCGAAGCGTTGTAGAAAGAGATGGTCATGTTGCTGTCCTTTGGTGTGTACCTGCATGCGCACATGCGCATGTCCGGGTTTGGAGCTGCTAACAAAACGCCGCTGGCGGCGTTGCGCCTCCTTGCCGTACGTTCGTACTGTCTGCGTCGGCGCGCCTTGCCACCGACGTTTTGTTAACAGCTCCTACTTTGTATAGCTGAGATGAAGCGGGCGGAATTTCGAATACAGCCACAGGCCGCAGGCGAACAGCGTGCCGAGGAAGCCGGTGAAGATCAGCGCCATCATGATGCCGACGAACGGCGAGGCGATCAGGCCCATCAGGCCGGTCAGGTGCTGGCCGTTCCAGACGATGGTTTCGGCGCCGAAGAAGGCGAACAAGCCCATCAGGATCGCCAGCGGCACCATCGAGAAGGTGGCGGCGACGAACAGGATTTTGTACACCGTGCCGAACGAGAAGCGCTGGATTTGCAATGTTTCGAATATCATTGGACTCGCAAAAAAATGCCGGCGTCCTGGGATACCGGCGGGAAGAATATTATTGGAATGATTATTTGGCGACCCAGCTGTCCTTGAGCGTGACGGCGCGGTTGAATACCGGTTTGCCGGCAATGGAATCGACGCGGTCGGCGACGAAATAGCCGTGGCGTTCGAACTGGTAGATCGCGCCGGCTTCGGCGGTCTTCAGCGTCGGTTCCAGATAGGCGGTGATGACTTCCTTCGAGTTCGCATTCAGTGCCAGCTTGAAGTCCTTGCCGCCGGCGTCGGGATGCGCGTCGGTGAAGAGGCGGTCGTACAGGCGCACTTCAGCTTCCAGCGCATGGTCGGCGCTGACCCAGTGCAGGTTGCCCTTGACCTTGTAGTTGGCGCTGCCGGGCGTGCCGCTCTTGCTGTCTTCGAAGTAGTTGCAATGCACGGCAATGACGTTGCCGTCGGCATCCTTGTCGCAGCCGGTGCACTCGACCACATAGCCGTAGCGCAGGCGCACCTTGTTGCCGGGGAAGAGACGGAAGTAACCCTTGGTCGGCACTTCCATGAAGTCTTCCTTCTCGATCCACAGGTTCTTGGTGATCGGGAACAGGCGGTGCTCGCTGTCATGCAACGGATGCGCCGGCGGGTACACCGGGGCACTGCATTCGACGCTTTGGCCTTCCGGGAAATTGTCGATGATCAGTTTCAACGGACGCAGCACGGCGACGGCGCGCGGCGCCTTCGGGTCGAGGTCGTCGCGCAGCGCGCCTTCGAGGATGCTGTAGTCGATCCAGCTGTTGTTCTTGGAGGCGCCGGTGCGGTCGCACATCAGGCGGATCGCTTCCGGCGTGTAGCCGCGACGGCGCAGGCCGACGATGGTGGGCATGCGCGGATCGTCCCAGCCGCTGACGATGTGTTCGTCGACCAGTTGTTTCAGCTTGCGCTTGCTGGTGATGATGTAGGTCAGGTTCAGGCGCGCGAATTCGTATTGATGCGGCAGCGGCTTCTTGAAGAAACCTTCTTCGGCCAGGCGCTCCAGCACCCAGTCATAAAACGGACGCTGGTCTTCGAACTCCAGCGTACAGATCGAGTGGGTAATGCTTTCCAGCGCGTCTTCGATCGGATGCGCGTAGCTGTACATCGGGTACACGCACCACTTGTCGCCGGTGTTGTGGTGGATGGCGTGGCGGATGCGGTAGATGGCCGGATCGCGCAGGTTCATGTTGGGGCTGGCCATGTCGATCTTGGCGCGCAGGATCAGCGTGCCGTCGGCGTGCTTGCCGTCGCGCATTTCTTCGAACAGGCGCAGCGATTCGTCGGCCGGGCGGTTGCGCCAGGGCGAATCGGTGCCGGGTTCGGTCAGCGTGCCGCGGGTTTCGCGCATCTGTTCGGCGTTTTGTTCATCGACGTAGGCCAGGCCCTTGCGGATCAGCGCTTGCGCGCCGGCGTACATGACGTCGAAATAATTGCTGGCGTAATACAGGTGCGGCTGGCCGTCATGGTCCCAGTCGAAGCCGAGCCATTTGACCGAGTCGATGATGGTGTCGACGTACTCCTGGTCTTCTTTCTCCGGATTGGTGTCGTCGAAGCGCAGGTGGCAGCGGCCGTTGTAGTCGCGCGCCAGGCCGAAATTCAGGCAGATCGATTTGGCATGACCGATATGAAGATAGCCGTTGGGTTCGGGCGGAAAGCGGGTCACTACCTGCGGCAGGGCCTGGCCCTGCTTGTCACTGCGTTCGGCATAGGTGCCGGAAACGAGGTCGGCTTCGATGATGCCGCGCAGGAAATTGGTGGATGGTGCCGGAGTGTGACCGTTTTTCAGTTCGTTGCTCATGGATGCTTTGTGGGGAGACATATAGGTATAGACAGCCATTTTACCGCAGCAAGCGGTTCTGACGGGGTTTTGCGCCGCATCGGAAGTGCGCCCTCGCGGTGCAGGGCGGGAAATAATTGATTACACCTGATACGGATGCGCATTACCTACCGTTTTCCTTTGCTGGCAAGCTGTGGCCATCGTCAAGTCAAAGGAGGACGTCATGAAAAAACTGCTCAAACTCGCCATTGCCGGCATATTGGTCGCCACTTCGCTGTCCGCCTGCATCGTCGTCCCGGCGGGACCGCCGCACGGCTATTATCGCCACGGGCCCTATTACGGTGGTGGCGGTTACTACGGCGGTCGCTGATTTCCCGCTGCAATTCACTCCTCGCGGGCGGCGTTTCGTCGCATCGCCCTGTTTTCCTCTTCCGCCGCCGCAGATACTGGAATCCTGATTTGATTGGATCAACAGGAGAATTCCATGTCTGTCGGCTTGCTCAAGGCCCTGCATATGCTGGGCGTCGTGCTGTTTCTCGGCAATATCATCGTCACCGCCTTCTGGAAGGTCATGGCCGATCGCACCCGCGATCTGGCCGTGATCCGTTTCGCCGTGCGCGCGACCAACTGGGCCGATGTGTTCTTCACGTTCGGCGGCGTGGTGTTACTGGCCGTCGCCGGGCGGGCGCTGGCGGCGCAGAGCGGCATGTCGGAGCTGCCCTGGATGCGCCTCGCCTATGGATTGTTTGCGGCGACCGGTTTGCTGTGGTTGGGCGTGCTGATTCCCTTGCAGCGGGCGCAGGCGACATTGTTGGCATCGTTGCCGCGCGATGCGCAGATTCCCCCGCGCTACCGGCGCTTGTCGCTGGCCTGGGCCGTGGCCGGTACGGTAGCGACGCTGCTGCCGCTGGGGATAGTGTGGCTGATGGCGGTCAAGCCGTCGCTGTGAATTGTCGCCGGCTTACATTTGCCGGAACAGGTGCGCAAACAGGCGGCTGACGGCCAGCGACTCCGGCCGCTTGCGCAGTTTCAATGACAGCTTGCCGGCTTCGTCGCGCTGCGCGGCGGCGACTTCGGTAATTTGCACGACGGTGCCGCGATGCACCTGCCAAAACCGATCGGGGTCGAGCTGCGGGATCAATTCCCTGAGGCTGGTGCGGATCAGCGCTTCGCCGTCCGCAGTGACGACGTTGACGTACTTGTCCGTGGCTTCGAAATACACCACGTCGTCGACCGGAATCAGCCTGATCTGGTTGCCGACGGCGGCGCGGATCATGCGCAGGCGCTCCTGTGGTGCGGTTAAGGTCGGCGCCAGGCTGCGCAACTGCGCCAATACCTGTTCCAGTTCCTGATCATTCCTATCCTTCAATCGCGCCTGCAGGCGGGCCACCGTGCGCATCAGGCGTTCGTCGTTGGCGGGTTTGAGCACGTAATCGATCGCCGCTTGCTCGAAGGCCTGGATCGCATAGTCGTCGTAGGCGGTGATGAACACCAGCAAGGGAAACGGCCGCTGGTCCGGCCATTCGTCGGCCAGTTCACGCGCCGCTTCCAGGCCACTCTGGCCGGGCATTCTGATATCGAGGAACAGGACGTCGGGTTGCAGCGCCAGGGCCTGTTCGACGGCGGCCATGCCGTTGGACGCGATGCCGGCGATCTCGAGGCCGGGCCACAATCGCTGCAGCTGCGCGGACAGGGCGTCGGCGAGCAGGGCTTCGTCTTCGGCAATCAGGGCGCGGGGAGGTGGCGACATGGCTGGCATGGTTGACGGCTCAGTTGGGCTCGCTGTAGGACTTCTTCAGCGCGTATACAGGAATGGTGATCTGCGCGACGGTGCCTTGGGGGATGTTATGCGTCAAGGTCAGCTCGGCCTCCGGTCCATACAGCACCGACAGGCGGGCGCGGATGTTTTCCAGGCCGAGGTGGGTGCTGTCCGGACGATTGTAGCTGGCGGTGCTGTTGAGGCCCATGCCGGTATCGAACACGCTGATGATCAGCAACTCCTGATGTTTGGTCACGCTGACGGTGCAGTCGCCGCCGTCGATCTTGGGTTCGAGGCCATGGCGGATGGCGTTTTCGACCAGCGGCTGCAGCAGCATCGGCGCGATGCGCTGGCGTCGCAACTCATCCGGCAACTGCAAGGTGTAGGTCAGGCGCAAGCCCATGCGCAGCGACATCAGGCCGAGGTAGGCCTTGATCAGGTCGAACTCCTGGCCCAGCGAGGTTTGTTCGCTGCGCGAGGTCGACAGCGTGGCGCGCAGGTAATGGATCAACTGGTCGAGCATTTGCTGCGCGCGTATCGGCTCGCTGGAAATCAGCGTTTGCAGCGTCGCCAGCGTGTTGAACAGCATGTGCGGCTCGATCTGCGCCTGCAGCATCTGCAATTGGGCTTGCAGGGCTTGCTTCTCGATGACGACGTTGCGCGCTTCGAGCGCGGCCATCTTTTCCCGGTTCCAGTAGAACAGGGTGGCGCCGACGCAGGCCAGCAGGATCAGGACGATCACGCCGATGGTGTTGTTGGCCTGGCCGGTGGTGAAAATCCTGAGCGGATAGCCGAGCACGGAACTGGCGATCATGTTGCCGATGACGAACGACAGGGGCGCGAAAATCACCAGCATCAGCAGGAAGCCGGGTTTGTTCGGCTCGTCCTCGCCCCACAGCAGCAGGCGGCCGCAGTCGATCAGCACCATCGCGGTGGTGCCGATGCAGATCGAGAACACCAGGTTTTCAACGAAGCCGGCGCCGATGCGCATGAGGTAGGTGACAACCAGCGCGCACAGCAGGTTGATGATCATGGTCGGCAGCAGGCCGCGCAGCAGTTCCGGCGGGATGAGGCGTAAGCGTGAAGCGGGGATGTTCATGGAAAAGTTCTGGGTCAATCCGGCAAGTTCTTTGATGACGGAATGGTAACCCGATTCAACGCTTGGAAAACCGTCCGGCGACGAAGCGTCAGATCGGCTTGATGAAATGCTGTTATCGCGCCGCCGCCCGGCATAGAATGTCGGCACCAAATCAAGCAGGGAGAAAACATGTGGCCTTATCCAAAAGTGGCAGCGCATCGCGGCGGCGGCACGCTGGCGCCGGAAAACACGCTGGCGGGCTTCCGCTGCGGCATGGAGCACGGTTTCCGCGCGGTTGAATTCGACGTCATGCTGACCGCCGACGAGCAGGCCATCCTGATGCACGACCCGGTATTCGGTCGTACGCTGCCGGGTGAAGGCAAGGTCGCCGAGCACACCCTGGCGCAGTTGCAGCAACTTGACGCCGGCGGCTGGCATAGCCCGCAATACGCCGGCGAGCCGGTGTGCACCTTGCAGCAGGTGCTGGAATTCAGCCGCGCCAACGGCATCTGGATGAACATCGAAATCAAGCCGGCCGGCGATGCCTGGGCTGTGCGCACCGGCGAAGTGGCGGGCGAGGCGACGGCGCGTTTTTTCGCCGCCGAAATCGCCGCCCACGTGCCAGGCCGGAACGATCGTACGCTACCGCTGTTCTCGTCGTTTTCCTTCGACGCGCTGATGGCGGCCAAGCGGGTCGCGCCGGGTATTCCGCGCGGTTTCCTGGTCGACCGCATTCCCGCAGATTGGGAAGCACGCTTGCAGGCTCTCGGCGCGGTGGCGTTGCACACCAGTCACAAGAATCTGACGCCGGCGTTGGCGCAGGCGGTGAAACAGGCGGGATATGGTTTATTCTGCTACACCGTCAACGACCCGGCTCGTGCAGAAGAGATTCTGGGCTGGGGCGTGGATGGATTTTGCACCGACCGCATCGACCTGATCGGCCCGGCATAAAAACCTGCTTTCGATCTTACTGCGGGGCCATGATCCGGCGTCGGGCGGTGCTCGGAATCCTCATGTACTAAGGTACATTCCAAGGATTCCAACTGAGCTCCGCTCCGTCCGCCACCGGCTGATGGCCTCTCGCTACAGATCGCAAGCAGGTTTAAGCAGAATAAGAGAAACAAGAGAAACCAGTCAGGGAAGCAAGGAATCATGAAAACCAAGGGCATACTCAGCATGCTGGCGGCAGCAGCCGCCATCGTCATCACCAGCAACGTCGGCGCCCAGGCCGGCAGCAGCCAGAAAAAATACACCGATGACAGCATCGTGCGCGACCTCAAAGCCGGCAAGCTGACCGTACGCGAAGCGCAGATCCTGCAAGACCGCCGCGATCATGGGGCGGTAAAGGCGGCAGCCGCGACAACCGGCGCGACTGCAAGGAAGGTGCACCCAGTCAAACCGGCCAAGCCGGTAAAGCCGGGTAGTGTCGTCAAGAAAAAAAGCAAAGCGCCCGTCAAGCAATTGACCGGCCCCCACGCCAGGCATGCAGCGCAAAAATCGCATGCGGCAAAGACCAAGCCGGTCGCCAAGCCGCACCACGCGGTCATGGTGAAAGAGCAGCCGGCCAAAGCGGCGAACAGGAAAGACCGCACTGCCATTAAAAAGGTCGAGCCGGTCCGCAAAACTGCGGTGAAATACATCAGGTAATTCCTGAATGAATTTCCGGTGTGCGCCGCTTAAACTATGTCAACGCGAATCGAAATCCTGGCGTTACAGCAGAGACAGGCCGCATGTCAGAGCGGATTCGCCGAATTGACGGGGGACGTGACAAAGAATCGTCAGCGAGCTTGTAAGAACCAACTTAAGAGGAAAAAGATGAAACTGAATAAATTACTGGCAGCCGTACTCGTCGCCGCTTTCGCCATGCCTGTCCTGGCACAGAACGCACCTGCCGCAGCGCCTGGCGCACCGGCAGCAGCTGCCGCACCGGCCGCCAAGGCGCCGCACGCCAAGCACAAGAAACACGCCAAGAAACACAAGAAGCACAAGAAACACGCCAAGAAGAGCAAGAACGGCAAGCTGTATCAAGGCGCCTGATTTACCGGAGGGGATTTTGGCCAGGCAAGTCGTGATGGGGATAGGTCGGAGGATACCGAGACCGGTCTGATTCAGGTTGCAGGTTAATATCGCCATTGACCCGTTGGGAGCGATCCGAACGGGTTTTTTTACGTCTTTTTTTTCGATCGGATGTGTTGACTTGCGGCAAACATCGGGCAAACGCCCTGCAGGCCTTGCCGACCATGATTGCGGCAGGGCTAATCACGTATAATCATCGGTTCACAGCAGCCGGTTGCCGGTTTACAGCAGCTTTTCCGGCCACATCATTTTTGCACCGTTTTCTTTACAGTCCTAGAACATGAACTCAGCCGAAATCCGCGACAAGTTTCTGAAATTCTTTGAATCCAAGGGACACACCATTGTCCGTTCGTCCAGCCTGGTGCCGGGCAACGACCCCACCTTGTTGTTTACCAATTCCGGCATGGTCCAGTTCAAGGACGTGTTCCTGGGCACCGACAAGCGCAACTACGTGCGCGCTACCTCGGTACAGCGCTGCCTGCGCGCCGGCGGCAAGCATAACGACCTGGAGAACGTCGGTTACACCGCGCGTCACCACACCTTCTTCGAAATGCTGGGCAACTGGTCTTTCGGCGACTATTTCAAGCACGATTCGCTGGTCTGGGCCTGGGAGCTGCTGACCAAGGTCTATGGCCTGCCGCCGGAAAAGCTGTGGGCGACCGTCTACGAAACCGACGACGAAGCCTATGACATCTGGCACAAGGTCATCGGCCTGCCGAAAGAGCGCATCGTGCGCATCGGCGACAACAAGGGTGCGCCGTATGCGTCAGATAACTTCTGGCAAATGGCTGACACCGGTCCTTGCGGTCCGTGCTCGGAAATCTTCTACGACCACGGTCCCGACGTCTGGGGCGGTCCTCCGGGCAGCCCGGAGCAGGACGGCGACCGTTATATCGAAATCTGGAACAACGTGTTCATGCAGTTCGACCGGCAGATCGATCCCAAGACCGGCGAAGCCACGCTGACCCCGCTGCCGGCCCCGTGCGTCGATACCGGCATGGGCCTGGAGCGCCTGGCTGCGATCCTGCAGCACGTGCATAGCAACTACGAGATCGACCTGTTCCAGAAGCTGATCAAGGCCGCTGCGCGTGAGACCAACGTCACCGATCTGGAAAACAATTCCCTGAAGGTCATCGCCGACCACATCCGTGCGACCTCCTTCCTGATCGTCGACGGTGTGATTCCGGGCAATGAAGGCCGCGGCTATGTGCTGCGCCGTATCATCCGCCGCGCGCTGCGTCACGGCCACAAGCTGGGCCAGACCCAGCCGTTCTTCTACAAGCTGGTCAAGGACCTGGTCGCCGAAATGGGCGCGGCCTATCCGGAACTGCCGGCCGCGGCCGCGCGCGTCGAACAAGTGCTCAAGCAGGAAGAAGAACGTTTCGGCGAAACGCTGGAGCACGGCATGAAGATCCTCGAAGCCGCGCTGGCCAAGAACGCCGCCAAGCTCGACGGCGAGACTGCTTTCACGCTGTACGACACCTACGGCTTCCCGCTCGACCTGACCGCCGACATCTGCCGCGAGCGCAATGTCGAACTGGACGAAGCCGGTTTCGCCACGGCCATGGAGCGTCAGAAATCGACCGCCCGCGCCGCCGGCAAATTCAAGCTGGCCGCCGGCATCGAATACAGTGGCGACAAGACCAGGTTTGTCGGTTATGACGCACTGGCGCAGCAGGCCAAGGTCACCGCGCTGTACGTCGACGGCAGCGCCGTCGCCAAGGTCGAAGCCGGCCAGGACGCCATCGTGGTGCTCGACACCACGCCGTTCTACGCCGAATCGGGCGGCCAGGCGGGTGACGCCGGCGCGCTGGAATCGTCGGGCGCGCTGTTCGCCGTGGCCGACACGCAAAAGATCCAGCCGGAAGTATTCGGTCACCACGGCAGCCTGATCAAGGGTTCCCTGGCGGTGGGCGACACCGTGGACGCCAAGGTCGATGGCGAGCAGCGCGCGCAAACCATGCGCAACCACTCGGCTACCCACCTGATGCACAAGGCGCTGCGTGAAGTGCTGGGCGACCACGTGTCGCAAAAGGGCTCGCTGGTCGACGCCGACAAGACGCGTTTCGACTTCAGTCACAATGCGCCGGTCACAGCAGAAGAAATCCGCCGTGTCGAAGAAATCGTCAACCGCGAGATCCTCGCCAATGCCGCTACCGAAGCCAGGCTGATGGGCTTTGACGACGCAGTCAGCGCAGGGGCGATGGCCTTGTTCGGCGAGAAGTACGGCGACGAAGTGCGCGTGTTGTCGATCGGTTCTTCGCGTGAACTGTGCGGTGGAACGCACGTCTCGCGCACCGGCGATATCGGCCTGTTCAAGATCGTGGCGGAAGGCGGCGTGGCGGCAGGTATCCGCCGTGTTGAAGCCGTTACCGGTGAAAACGCGTTGGCGCTGGTGCAATCGCTCAGCAACCGCGTCAACGAAGCTGCAGCTGCATTGAAGGCGCAGCCGGAAGAATTGATCCAGCGCATTGCTCAGGTGCAGGATCACGTCAAGTCGCTGGAAAAAGAACTGACCGCGTTGAAGTCCAGGCTGGCTTCCAACCAAGGCGATGAGTTGCTGACGCAAGCTGTCGACGTCAACGGCATCAAGGTGCTGGCCGCCACGCTGGAAGGCGCCGACGTCACTGCGCTGCGAGAAACCATGGACAAGCTGAAAGACAAGCTGAAGACAGCCGCCATCGTGCTGGCGTCGGTCAAGGACGGCAAGGTCAGCCTGATCGCCGGTGTTACCGCCGATGCGACATCGAAGGTCAAGGCCGGTGAACTGGTCAACTTCGTCGCCCAGCAAGTCGGCGGCAAGGGCGGCGGACGTCCCGACATGGCGCAAGCCGGCGGCACCGACCCGAGCGGTCTGCCGAAGGCGCTGGAAGGCGTTGTGGCCTGGGTCGGCAGCAAGGCATAAGCGGCATGAGCGCCGTGAGCGAGTTCAAGTTCTGCCCCGTCTGCGCCGCATCGCTGGTCATGCGCGCCGACGAGCAAGAGGCGGGCAAGCTGCGGCTTGCCTGTCCCGACGGCCATTGGACGCACTGGGACAATCCCTTGCCGGTGCTGGCGGCGCTGGTCGAGATCGACGGCAAGATGTTGCTGGCGCGCAATGCAGCATGGCCGGAAGGCCGTTTCGCGTTGATTACCGGTTTCATGGAGCGCGACGAAACACCGGAACAGGGCATCGCACGAGAAATAAAAGAAGAAACCGATCTGGACGCCAACCAGATCACCCTGATCGGCGTTTACGAGTTCATGCGCAAGAATGAACTGATCATTGCCTATCACGTGAAAGCGTCGGGCAACATCAAGTTGTCTCCGGAACTGTTGGAATATCGCCTGGTGGCGCCTGCCGATTTGCGGCCTTGGCCGGCAGGCACCGGATACGCGGTGGCGGAGTGGATGCGCCGGCATGATTTGCCGGTCCAGTTCGTTGAATTTGCCGGCTCATCGACCCCGTTAGTTTCCCCTGCACAACAATAGTGCGCGAAATACAACAGAGTATGTTGCGACGCACCAAGGCGGTTCAGGTTGGAGTAGAATTCTCGAACAATCACTAGGGATTTTCGATTCACGGTATGGTTATTGAATTTGACAGAGAACTGGATGCGCGGGGCCTGAATTGCCCGCTGCCGATACTGAAAACCAAGAAGGCATTGGCCGACATGTCGAGCGGCCAGGTATTGCGCGTAACGGCGACCGACACCGGTTCGGTGCGCGACTTCCAGGCATTCGCCAAGCAGACCGGCAATGATTTGCTGTCGCAATCGCAAGAGAATCAGGAATTCATTTTCTTCATGAAGCGTAAATAATTTCAAGAATATTTACCTGGGCGCAAGCGCTGCTTCTGCATGAAACGAGTATTGAAAAAACGCCCGCAATCGCGGGCGTTTTTTATTGGCGCGCCGTCCGGTCACGCCGCATGAAACAACTCAATGGAAGGTGCTGCCGATTTCCGGATGGAAGCTTTCGGCGCGGGCGATCGGCCAGTATTTTTCGTAGACCTGGTAGCGGTAATTACCGGTGATCAGGTCGCCCGGTTCCAGGTATTTGAGCATCTCCGACAGCAGCTGGATTTCATGGTCGTTGATGCGATGGACGATGTGGAACGGACGCAGCGCCGAGGTGTGCGGCAAGCCGGCCGCCTGCACCAGTTCCTGCAGCGCATGCAGCGTGCTTTGGTGGAAGCGGTAGACGCGTTCGGCCTTGTCCGGCACCACCAGCGCACGGGCGCGCGTCGGGTTCTGCGTCGCGACGCCGGTCGGGCAGCGATCAGTGTGGCAGCTCTGCGACTGGATGCAGCCGAGCGCAAACATGAAGCCGCGCGCCGAGTTGCACCAGTCGGCGCCGAGCGCCAGCGTGCGGGCGACGTCGAAGGCGGTGATGATCTTGCCGCTGGCGCCGATCTTGACGCGGTCGCGCATGCCGATGCCGACCAGCGTGTTGTGCACCATGAGCAGGCCTTCCTGCAGTGGCATGCCGACGTGGTCGGTGAACTCCAGGGGCGCTGCGCCCGTGCCGCCTTCGGCGCCATCGACGGTGATGAAATCAGGCACGATGTTGGTTTCCAGCATGGCCTTGGCGATGCCGAAGAATTCCCAGGGATGGCCAACGCACAGCTTGATGCCGGTCGGTTTGCCGCCCGACAGCGTGCGCAGTTTTTCAATGAATTGCAGCAAACCGATCGGCGACGAAAACGAGGAATGCACCGCCGGCGAGATGCAGTCGACACCCATCGGGATGCCGCGCGTGGCGGAAATCTCGGGCGTGATCTTGGCTGCCGGCAGCACGCCGCCGTGGCCGGGTTTGGCGCCTTGCGACAATTTCACCTCAATCATTTTCACCTGCGGCGCGTTGGCCTGGACCGTGAATTTCTCTTCATCGAAACTGCCGTCCGGATGGCGGCAGCCGAAGTAACCGGAGGCGATCTGCCAGACCAGGTCGCCGCCGAATTCGCGATGATAGGCCGAGATCGATCCTTCGCCGGTGTCGTGTGCAAAGTTGCCTTTTTTTGCGCCTTGGTTGAGCGCGCGGATGGCATTGGACGAGAGCGAGCCGAAGCTCATCGCCGAGACATTGAAGACCGACATTGCGTACGGTTGCGCGAGGCCTTCGCCGACCACGACCCGGAAGTCATGGCTGGCGATCTTGGTCGGCGACAGCGAGTGGCCGATCCATTCATAGCCCGCCAGCTTGACGTCGAGCTCGGTGCCGAACGGGCGGCTGTCGACGTCGGCCTTGGCGCGCTGATAGACCACGCTGCGTTTCTTGCGGGTGAAGGGGGCACCGTCGTTTTCACCTTCAAAGAAGTACTGGCGGAGTTCCGGACGGATCGCTTCGAACATGAAGCGGAAATGGCCCATCAGCGGATAGTTGCGCAGCACCGCGTGGCGGCGTTGCACGATGTCACGCACGCCGATCACGCTCAGCACCAGAGGCGCTGCAGCCCACCACCAGCTGACCATATGGCCGGAGGCGAGGATGGCGAGCGCCAGCGTCAGGAAAATCATGAACCACAAGATCAGGTAACGAGTTGCCCACATTCCAGCGTCCTTTTTGTTGTTGGTCAGGCGGTGTTGGGATTCTACTGCCGACCACGCAGTGGCATGGGCCGAAAAGAATGGTGTTTACGGCAATTGCAGCGGCTTCGGCGATACGCCAAGGCGGTGCGTCGTTCTGGTGCATTGCAGGATGAGACCGCAGCCGGGAAAGTGGTAAAGGCATTGCTTCGTGGATATGCATACTCATGAGTTTGTGCTGTGCCTGTCGCGCGCCGCCGGATCGTCGAGTGGCATTGTTATTGCTTATTGTGATCAAAAAAGTTCGCATCACGACTTCGGCGCCATGTAGTCGGTCAGAACCTGTGGCAATTTCCGCTCGTTCTCTTTCGTTATTGCCGTGTGGCATGGATCGTGCAATCCCTTTTATGAACCTATGAAGATCGTCGCTTCCGTGATTCCGCCAGACAACGCCGCAGCCATCTCCTCGATCGCCAGGCCGCCGCGTTTGCTTGAAACCCTGTTGGCCAATCTGGACGGCATGGTGTATCGCTGCCGCGACGACGACGAATGGACCATGGAATTCGTCAGCGAAGGCTGTCTTGAGCTGACGGGCTATCAGGCGGAAGACCTGCTGTTCAATCACCGCACCTCGTACGAACACATCACCCATCCCGAAGACCGCGACAAAGTGCGTCGGATCATCCAATCCTGTCTGGACGGGAAGCGCCGCTTCGAACTCGAATACCGCATCGTGCGCGCCGACGGCGAGGTGCGCTGGGTGTGGGAGCGCGGCGTCGGCATCTACAACGCCGCCGGCGCGCTGGACGCGCTGGAAGGCTACGTGCAGGACGTGACCGCCCGCAAGGAGGCCGACCAGGCCTTGCTGGAAGCGGAACGGCGCTACCGCAGCATCTTTGAAAACGCCATCGAAGGCGTGTTTCAGTCGACGCCCGATGGCGGTTACATCGCGGTCAACCCGGCGCTGGCGCGCATCTATGGCTACAAGTCGGCGGATGACCTGATCGTCAGCCTGCGCGACATCAAGCATCAGTTGTACGTCGAGCCGGAGCGCCGCACCGAGTTCATGCGCATGATGGCCGAGTTCGGTTCGGTATCGAACTTCGAATCGCGCGTCTATCGCCGCGACGGCGAGATTATCTGGATCTCCGAAAATGCCCGCGCCGTGCGCGACGAGGCCGGCACCCTGCTGTTTTACGAGGGCACCGTCGAAGCCATCACCGAACGTAAATTGTACGAAGCCGAAATCCGCCACCAGGCTACGCACGACGCGCTGACCGGGCTGCCCAATCGCACCATGCTGCACAATCATTTGCAGCGTGCGATCCAGAGTACGCGGCAAAAGGGTACGCTGACGGCGGTGGTGTTCGTCGATCTCGACCAGTTCAAGTTCATCAACGACAGCCTCGGCCACCAGGTCGGCGATGAGCTGCTCAAGACCGTGGCGCAGCGGCTGGTCTCCTGCGTGCGCGAAACCGACATGGTGGCGCGCCAGGGCGGCGACGAATTCGTGCTGGTGCTGCAGAACCAACCCGACGAAAACCGCATCACCGAAGTCCTGCAACGCATCCTGACTGCCGTGGCGCGACCGTGGGTGGTGGGTGATCGCGAATTCCACGTCACTTGCAGCATCGGCGTGAGCCGCTGCCCGACCGATGGTCGCGACGTCGAAACGCTGCTCAAGAACGCCGATTCGGCCATGTATAAAGCCAAGGAGCTGGGGCGCAACAACTTCCAGTATTTCGCCGGCTGGATGGATGCGCAGGTCAGCAATCGCCTGGAAATGCTGGTCAGCCTGCGACGCGCGCTCGACCGTGACGAGTTCAAACTGTACTACCAGCCCAAGATCAGCCTGGCCAGCGGTCGGATCATCGGCGCCGAGGCGCTGATCCGCTGGATCACGCCGGACCAGGGCATGGTGCCGCCGGACCGCTTCATCCCGTTTGCCGAGGAGGCCGGCCTGATCGTGCCGATCGGCGAATGGGTGTTGCGCACTGCCTGCGCCCAGAACAAGGTCTGGCAAGAGGCAGGCCTGGCGCCGATCCCGGTGGCGGTCAACCTGTCGCCGCGCCAGCTGGACCAGAACCTGCCCGAGTTTGTACGCCAGGTGCTGGCCGAGAGTTGCCTTGCAGCCGCCTGGCTGGAACTCGAAATTACCGAAAACGTGGTCATGAAGGATGCCGAAAAGACCGTCGCCACGCTCAATGCCCTCAAGCGCCTGGGTTTGCAGGTGTCGGTGGACGACTTCGGCACCGGCTATTCGAGCCTGAGCTACCTGCGCCGCTTCCCGGTGGACGCGCTGAAGATCGACAAATCGTTCGTGCGCGACATCGCCCGCGACGCCGACAGCGCGGCGATCGTCAAGGCGGTGATTTCATTGGGCCACATCCTCAATCTGCGCGTTATTGCCGAAGGCGTGGAAGACCAGGAGCAATACAACTTCCTGCTCGAAAACGGCTGCGACGAGGTGCAGGGCTATTTACTCGGCAAGCCGATGCCGGCGGAGGATTTCACGCGCCGGCTCGAGCAGGAAAAGAAGGCTGCGGGCTGACCGGCCAGCCGCGCGGCCGCGTTGCAGCCGGTACTTGTTGCCTTGCAGTTACGTTGCAAATACTGTCTGACTGCTGCAACGATGCGCGATTGAGGCGACAATCGCCCGGGCCTTTGTGCTAAACTCCGCGCAGTATATTTTGCATTTTGCCTCCGGCCACCCGAAAACCCAGCTCGGCGCCGCCTGCAAGGTCAAAAGTTGAAATGGTGCGAGAATCCGGGAACTCAAGATTCTGTATCCGCAACCAAGCCTTATTTTCCCGCTCATCTTCAACCTCCTATAAATCGAGCGCCGGGAAGCAGCATCAACAGCATCAGCAGCATATTCAGGTTCGACAACCTGGCAGCACCGTTGGCGCTGTGATGAAACTCAACCCGCGCAGCCAGGCTTCGTATAGTCCGTATATCCGATATATCCGAATAGTCAGCCGCGAACTTTTATTAAACAAGCCGCACACGAGTCGTACATGAATACTATTGAGGCCAAGAAAGTCCTCGAAACAGCATTGCTATGTGCCCACGAGCCATTATCAATCAACGAACTGAAGAAGCTTTATGTCTCAGGTGACGATGCTCCCAGTGAAATAACTGCAGACATCATCCGGCAAATGCTGGAAGAACTGCGTGAAGACTGGATCGACAAAGGCGTGGAAGTGGTCAGCCTGTCGACCGGTTGGCGCTTCCAGAGCCGGGCCGAGATGAAAGTCTACCTGGATCGCCTGAATCCTGAAAAGCCGCCGAAATACACCCGCGCCACGCTCGAGACCCTGGCCATCATTGCCTATCGCCAGCCGGTCACCCGCGGCGACATCGAAGAGATTCGCGGTGTGACGGTCAGTACGCAGACCGTCAAGTTGCTGGAAGACCGGGCCTGGATTGAAGCCATCGGCCATCGCGACGTCCCTGGTCGTCCGGCGCTGTTTGCGACCACCAGGAAATTCCTCGACGACCTCGGCCTGACCTCGCTGGATCAGTTGCCGCCGTTGAAGACCGTGACCAAGGACGGTGTGGTCGATCCGGGCGCGTTGCTGGAGTTGCAGGCGCTGGAAGCCGGCATGCAGGCCGACCTGCTCGCGCAGGGCGAAGCCGAGGCTGCTGCTGCTGTTATTGCTGCCGCTGCCGGCGAATCTGCCGACACGGCTGAAATTGCCGAAGTCGCCGACGGCATTGCCGTGGAACTGAAGACCGAAGAAATTGCCGAACCGGCTGAGTTCGCCGACGAGGCCGATGTAACGGATGCAACTGAAGTCACCGATGTGGCTGACGATCCGGTTGCCGGAACTGCCGTGGAAGAAATTCCAGGGGAAGACATCGAGAATGACGTGGATGCCATCGCACCAAGCGTCGCCAATCACGAAGAAGTGCAGGCTGAAAACCCTGCTTCTGCTGAAGACATTCACACCAACGACCCTGCCTCCGGCCACGCAAGTGACGCCGCGCCCGGTCTGAATAACCGCGATTCAAATAATGAAACCATCTAGCTCCAATGATGATCAGCAGATAGATCTGCTCGGCGCCGTCACCGATAACGCCACCGCTGCCAAGCCGGCTCGCAAGCGCGTCAAGAAGGTCGCGGCGGAAGACGTCGTCGCCGAAGTCGCGCCGGTCGAAAAGCCTGCCAAGGCACCGGCCAAGCCGCGCGCCAAAAAGGTCGTCGCTGCGGAAGCGCCGGCTGAAACGGCTGCGCCTGCGCCGATAGCAGCTGAGGCTGCGACCGCCGATGCGCCTGCTCCGAAGAAGCGGGCGCCGCGCGCCAAGAAGGCGACTGCCGCCGACGCCGCTCCTGCGTCGGCGCCCGTCGTCGAATCCGCTCCCCCGGCAGCGGAAGCGCCCAAGGTCATCGTCACCATTGGTGAAGAAATCACTGCCGCGCCGGTCCTGCTTGATGCGCCGACCGACAGCGCGCGCACCAAGCCGGCACGCCGCGGCGTACGCGGCCCGCGCGCCTTGCGCAACAACCGCGCTGCACAGCGCGCCGCGGAAGCGGGCGAAGGCGAGCCGCAGCATGCTGTCGCTGGCGACGAGCAAGCGGTGTCGACCGACGCCAATGCGCCGGTTCCGGTGGCCGACCAGGCCATGGCGGAATCGCGCCGCGACGGTCAGGGCCGGGATCGCAACCGCCAGCAAAAAGGCAAGAAGCCCTTCGCCAAGGGCGGCAAGCCGAAGGCGCCGCAACTGGGTTTGCGTGCGCACGATGCCGGCGATGACGTGTTTTCATTCGTCACTTCCGACGCCTACGATAAGGAAGATGGCGCCCGTAGCGGCGCGCGCGGCACGCATCAGCTGCGCGGCAAGAACGGCCGTCGCGACTTGACGTCGGAAGACGATGCACCCAAGCTGCACAAGGTGCTGGCCGATTCCGGTCTTGGTTCGCGTCGCGACATGGAAGAACTGATCGTGGCCGGCCGGGTGTCGGTCAACGGCGAGCCTGCCCACATCGGCCAGCGCATCCTGCCGACCGACCAGGTCCGCATCAACGGCAAGCTGTTGCAACGCAAGGTCAGCAAGAAACCGCCGCGCGTGCTGGTGTATCACAAGCCCGCCGGCGAAATCGTCAGCCACAACGATCCGGAAGGCCGCCCCTCGGTATTTGATCGCCTGCCGAACATGAAGGCCGCCAAGTGGCTGGCCGTCGGTCGTCTTGATTTCAATACCGAAGGCCTGCTGTTGTTTACGACGTCCGGCGACCTGGCCAACCGGCTGATGCACCCGCGCTACAACATCGAGCGTGAATACGCCGTGCGTACGCTGGGCGAACTGGAACAAGGCATGCGCCAGAAACTGTTGCATGGCGTTGAGCTCGATGACGGCGTGGCGCAGTTTTCGAAGATTGCCGACGGTGGCGGTGAGGGCGTCAACAAGTGGTACCGCGTCACCATCGGTGAAGGCCGTAACCGCGAAGTGCGTCGCATGTTCGAGGCCATCGGCCTGACCGTGTCGCGCCTGATCCGTACCCGCTATGGCGTCATGACGCTACCGCAAGGTTTGAAGCGCGGTCGCTGGGAAGAGCTTGAAGAAAACGCCGTGCGTACGCTGCTGACGGTGTGCGGTCTGGAAAAGCCGGGCGGCGCCGATGCGCCGGCGGGCAAATCCAAGGGCGGCGGCAACGGCAATCGCAGCGGCAATGGCAACGGCGACAGCCAGCCGCGCAGCAACGCCAACGCCAATCCAATGCAGCCGCGCGGTCCGCGTCGCGACCAGCAGTCGTCCTGGCAGGGGCAAGGGCAAGGCTCGCGTCAAGGACAAGGGCAGGGCGGCCGTCCACAGGGCAATAAGCCGCGTCAACCGGATCCGTTGCAAACCGCGTTGGGTTTTCCCGACGCCGGGCAGCGTCGCCATAATCGCCCGCAACGCAATGGTGGCAGTGGCGGCATGCCCGGCCAGGGCATGGGTGCCGGCGGTCAGCAGCGTCGTCGACGCGGATAAGTCGTTGATTGCTCGGGAATTTCTTTTTGGAAATATCGGGCTGTCTGCGGTATGTCCGGCAATCTTGAATTGCCGGACATACCGTAATCGGTTATAATGCGCAAGTTAACGGGGTGCCCTCACGGCGAAATACATCGTGAAGCGGCCTGCAGTTGAATAAACGATAAGAACGATGGGCAGATGCCCATTTTTTTTTTGCTGAACAAATTGACGTGTCTGTGCTGGCTGTTTGAAATGCGCAGAACGAAGCGCGGAGAGATTTCCTTGCAATTGCTGGATCTGATTGAAACCACCCTGTCGGGCATGGGCTACGAACTGGTCGACCTCGAAAAAGGGGACCGCGGTCTGGTGCGCGTGTTTATCGATTTCCCGTTCGCCGATGCCGACAAGGGGCCGATCACGGTCGAGGATTGCGAAAAGGTCACGCACCAGCTGTTGCACGTGTTTACCGTCGAAAACGTCAACTATGAACGGCTGGAAGTGTCATCGCCCGGGCTTGATCGCCCGCTGAAGAAGCTCAGCGACTATGTGCGCTTTGCCGATCAGGAAGCAATCGTCAAGCTGCGCATGCCGATGCCGGGCGCAGCCAACCGCAAGTCGTTCCAAGGCATCTTGCGGGCGCCCGAGGGCGAGAATTTAAAACTGGAATTTGAAGCAAACGATGGGTCGGCAGCGTTGTTGGACTTTACGCTCGCCGATGTGGATAAGGCACGCCTGG
>Ga0308165_1000808_pt1 | contig 49699 bp, 36 predicted proteins | sample PhyWR2_FD_201032 | JGI IMG/M metagenome (GOLD analysis project Ga0308165, IMG submission 201032) | Phyllosphere microbial communities from UC Gill Tract Community Farm, Albany, California, United States - DLSLW.R2 | ecosystem: Host-associated > Plants > Phyllosphere > Unclassified | place: USA... | reverse complement strand
TGACGATACAGAGGCCGCGTGAGCGCATTTCTGGTCCTTGCCGCCGCCGGCCTCTGCATCGCCCATTCGCTTTTGCTCTGGGAGCGGGTGCGCCTGGCGGGTATCGACGCGCAGCAGCGGCCGCGCTTGGCTGGATCTAAGAACCCGGCGTGGTGCGAATATCGGGTGGGCAGCCGCGGCCGTGACGCGCTACAGGCTTTCGTACTGACGGGGCGCGTGTCGATCGAGCGCTTTGGGTCCGCGACAACTAGCGGACCTCGCCACGCCTGACATAGCGCGAATGCTTTCTCCGGCGTCCCGTCAGTCCAGCGCGACCAGTCTCTGCGCGCAAGGATCGTTGGCATTCGGTCGTGCACGTCTGCCATCAGTTCGCAGCCGTCGACCATAACTATCGAATAGGCATCGCCCCATTCTGTCGTTGGCCGCCAGACGCCTGCGACTGCAAGCATCTCCTGATCCGGCAGCGAATACCAAGTGCGCGTCATGCTGCCCTTGATTCCCTCTGTCTCGGCCCAAGCGGTGACCGGGATGAGGCAACGCCGTCCCGCCAGGACGCTGTGCCCAGCTTGTCCTCGCGCGCATTATTCACCGACTTGGGCTTTAGCGGCGCGCCGGTGATCTTGCTCTTGAGAACCAGCGGAAAGCCCCACGACATGGCGCGGACATTGTCGCCGGCTGCGACGAGCCTTGGGTAGCCGGGATAGACCTCGGCCGCGAAGGTTGCGCCGGGGGCGGCGGGGCGCCCGAAGAGGTTGGCGATTTCGGCGTCGCTGCTATTTATCCTGTAAAGGTTGCGCATGCCGCATCATGTGCTGTTGATGATCGCGCTGCCAAACGGGCTAGCCATGCTGTTATGTTCCGGTTATGTTCCGGTTATGTTCCGGTTATGTTCCGGTTACGTTCTAGATTGTGATGGTGATTCGGAGCCCCTGATGAAATGGTCGGAAGGATGCTTCATGGTGCCGACCGACATCTTCGAGGCGGTACTCCACCGCCTTCGTGAGAAAGTTGGGATCACGCGCAATCTGGTGGCGATCCAGCGCATCGACCTGGGTGAACCCAAGGCATGGGGACGGATGGCCACCGCTGTCACCGACAGAAACGAAACAGACGACCAGCTGCAGCTGGCGCTAACGCACCTCTGAACCAGAGGTCTGATCCGCCATCAGCAATTCCCCTTGCCTGATGGCGGTGTGGGTGCGGCAATCCGCAACGTCGCACCCACACTTTTCCCATTGCCGGTTGACGCCCAGCTTAGACACCCAGTTTTCGGCGCTCGATTTCAGCAAGAACCGCGGTTTGCAGAACGTTGAGTTTCTCACTGTCGGTCACCGCATCCCGTGCATCGCGTAGCTGCTCTTCTGTCATCCCGGTAGCGATCTCTTCAGCCGTTACAGCGTCAACCTGGGGATGCTCGTGCGGTGTGTCTTCGGTCATATTGCTCTCCCGGCCAGTCGTTCATCTGCGCTGGCTCAGGTTGATAAACGCTGCCTGGTGCGGTTGGTTCGCGGGTGCGTAAAAAGCCGGCGCGGAAAAGGATAAGTGCGCCCGGATGCCACGGGGAACGTTTCGGCCGCCACGACAACGGATTGATTTTGCAGAGGCGATTGCAGTAAGCTGCAAAAAAATGGCCCGGCACTGAACAAACAGGCCGGGCCAAGTGAAAGGACGAATCAGTCCTTCGGGTCGCAACCCTCAACTAGCCGAAGAAACATCGATTCAGGTTGTAAATAGAACCATTTCAGTTCTATCTTTCGCGGCGCATTGCATCAGCGGTTCCCCCGCGAGCGCTTGCACGAGACATCAGATGAAAATCATTCCCCAAGCTGTCAGCTGCGCCGTTGGCCGGCATGAACCGGACAGGCGAAAGGTAGAGTGGGATGGCGTCCACTATGTAGGTAGCTGCACCGGGTGCGGCGTAGGCGTTTATCGAGTGTCGCATAAGCGGTGGCGTACGATCGACACTCTCGAGCGGGGCTCTATTTAACGCCGATCGCCAAGCAGGCTCACTGATGCATTGAGGCCTGATCTTGCAAGATTTTAACTGGAAGACAGCAAAGGGTCGCTCCGATAAATTCCGAACAGAAAAATCGGGAGGGCGCTATGTTTGATATTCAGTCGTTGATTCCTCGAATCACCGAAGAAATGATCAGCCGCACCATGGAAAACTATCCGTTCTCGGCTTGGCCGCAGGATGAGGCTGAATTGGCCGCCCTTTTCAATTTCATGCTTGAAGACCTTCTCGTCAGTAGTGCGCCGGCGCCATTCCAATTTGCGCCAGGCTGACGGCAGTACAAGGCGGCCGGCATCCTCCTGCGGTTGTTGGGCGCGTTGCGGATCGATAAAAGGCGGGCGCTGCGGCGGCCCGATGACCCCCTGTCTTGATCGCCGCAGCAACGACCATCTTTGGTCTGTAGCTCCACCGTTCGCGAGCGGCGAGCGCTCGCTACTTCCTCACGCGTGCGTCGACTGACCGATGCCGGGAATGCATGCGCATACTGAATACCCCCCACTTGTGAGACATCCCCGAAGCCGATAATTTCCGGATGTTGCAGCGGTTAGGTCAACCCCGAAGCGGCCGCTGCAGCACCAGTTTATTGCAATCGGAGGTGCATGGTCCGGGCCGCTGTGGCGCAACCGGCCCGTCTAATTCTCACACCTTCCGGCGCGTCGAACCGAAAACATAAAAACAGATCTGGGATTGTAGGGTGGAGGAAGACATGCAGGTTACGTCATCACCTGTCGCCGCGCACACCGTAACCGCGGCACTTGAGCGCGCAGCTCGGGCGCTGTGTTATGTCCACGGTGTGCATCCGAACGAACCGATGGGTGCGGCTCCTAGTTGGATGCATTACCTCCCCGAAGTCCAGGCTGTCCTCGAAGCTGTGCGCGACCCGTCGACCAAGATGAGCCTCGCGGGAAATCATCAATTGAACCTGAGGTCCGGGGCCCAGATCGATGAACGGGACGTCGAAACCACATGGCGCGCTATGGTTGATGCAGCTCTTTCGGAACGGTGAAGCTGGCGGAGGCGAGTGGACAAATGATCGGCCCGACCTTGCCTGAGCATCTTGCGCCCTGATCACGTCCACCTTGGCCGCGCACTGATTGAACGCCTCTGGTGAAAGGGCCATCGACACCGCGCCCGTCCGCTTAATCGCCGTTGGCATCCACCATGAATACGGTGGGTTTGCCTCGCGACGCCGGATCCCATCCTGCCGACAACGCGGCCCGCACGCCTCGCGAAGCAATCGTGTCGTTGATATGGGAACGCCCTTTCGGCAATCCTTTAAGCAGGCGCTTCGGCGTCGGAAATTCCAGCACTGCCTCACGGGGCATGCCTTTCTGACGCAAGGAAATCGTCATGCCCTTCCAGCCATCGAAAGAGGACAACTGGGGTTCGCTGAGGAGTTCCCAGTCATATTTGAACCCATCGATTTCGACGGTGCCACCACGGCCATGTGTATGAAGCATGACATGCCTTTAGCATGTCAGCGGCCACACTCCACCCGTCACTGGTGCTCGTCGCCTGATACTCGTCAAATTCCTTGAAGGCGCGCGGCGAACGCAGCTTGGTTGTTTGGGCAAGCTGCGACTTTAACGAAGGGCAATCCCCCTCCGGGAGGAGGGTGGGGTGAGGGCGCCTTTAGTCGCCTAACCAACCCGATATGATCTCGCCCTCATGCCCTTCGGGCGCTAGCGCTGCGCGCAAAGCTTCCAGCAATGGCGGCAGTGTCTGCGTGAAAGCGTAGGGCGGATTGACGATATAGAGGCCTGCGCCATTATAGATGCCGGGTTGCTCGCTATCGTATAGCCAATGCTCCACCAGCAGCAATTTCGGGATGCCAAGCTTGCGTAACTGCTCCTTCCAACGCCAATGCGTGGCGCTGTCTTTCAGCGGATACCAGATCACCGTCACGCCGTGCGCCCACTTGCGGTAAGCGGCGGCGAGAGTGGCGGTGATACGTGCGCGTTCGTCCGTTTGCTCGTACGGCGGGTCGACCACCACCACGCCGCGCGCGGTGGCGGGCGGCAATAGAGCCAGCCAAAGTTCGTAGGCGTCGCGTTCATGTACGGCCGCGCGGGTGCCGCGCATCGCGCCGCGCAGGGTGTACGCGTCTTCCGGGTGCTTTTCGTTGAGGGTCAGGAAATCCTGCGGGCGCAAAAGCTGCGCCAGAAACTGCGGCGAGCCGGGGTAAAGGTGCGGTTCGTCACCCGCATTTACCGCCTGAACGGCGGCGCGGTAGTCGTCCAGCAAGGGATTCTGGTCGGCAAAGGCCCGCAATACGCCGTGCGTCGCCTCGCCGGTGCGCTGGGCATCGTCGCCGCCTAGGTCGTACATGCCGCAGCCTGCATGGGTGTCGATCAGAGTGAGCGCGCCCGGCTTTTGCTGCAAGGCCCGCACCAAAGCGATCAGGATGCTGTGCTTGACGACATCGGCGCTGTTGCCAGCATGGAAGGAATGGCGATAATTCATTGTGATCCAGGATACTGACGGCCCGCCTTTAGACGAACTGCCGGACCTTCTGCAAAGCGAAGTTATGGCCGCGCCGGTATTGTTGGGCGCACAAGCCGAACGCGAGGCGATTGAAGCAGCCGGACCGGTGTTCGCTCAGAGTCGGGCGGAGGCTTTCAAAGCGCTTCGGCGCAAGGCCCCAAGCCTGCGTTAGCTATCATCACCGGAGGCGATGACTGGCCGAGGCTATGTAAAAAAGCGGTCTCGGGGCGTGCCATATCTGGTGGAGGCGGTGGAACGAGACTGGCCGATTTCGCCCTGATGATCGGTATCGACTGCCACCTGCACGTTGCATTCAACCTGGGCGGCCACGGCCTTCAGATATTGCATTTAGCGCCGCAGCCCGGCGACCTTCTCCCGGATCTTGTCGGCCCGCATCTCGGGGACGTCGCTGCCTTCTTGGAACAACCGCTTTTGGTCCGTGTTTCCATCATTGCTCGCGGAACATGTGGCCGAACGCGTCGGTAAGGGGGCTGAGCATGTAGTCCAGCAAAGTGCGGTCCTTGGCGCGGATGTGGACGGAGACGGGGACGCCGGGGCGCAGGGTCACGCCTTCGCGGCGCAGCAGGGCGGGGTTGGAGACGGCGATGCGGGCGCGGAAGGTCTGTTCGCCGTTTTCGCCGGTGATGGGGGCGGGCGAGAGGGCGACAACCTTGCCCTCGAAGTCGCTGCGGCCATGCGGGTTTACCGTGGGGAAGCGCAAGGTGGCGGGCATGCCCACGCGCACGCTGTCGATGTCCTTGGGCGTCACTGCCGTCTCCACGATCAGCGCGCGCGAATCCGGAACGACTTCCATGACCGTCTGGCCGCCGCGAAGAACGGTGCCTTTGCCTATCTTGGACACGCCGGACACGCGGCCGGCCACCGGGCTGCGCAGCATGTCACGTGCCGCGTCGTATTGGACGATGCGCAGGGCCGGATCAACTTGCGCCAATTGCTCCTCGACCTCGCCGAGCTGGGCAACAGTCTGCATCATCTGGTTGCTCTCGAACCGCGCGAGTTCCAGCGCGGATTTCTCGACTTCGCCCGAGGTGACAGCGGTATCGCCTTTCAACTGGGCGGCGGCGCGTTCCAGCGCGCGCAGTTGCGGCTTGCGAGCATAGCCCCGCGCGTAAAGTTCGCGGATGCCGGTGAGTTCGTCTTCGATCAGCCGCAGCTGTTCACGCGCGGCGGTTTGCCGTGCGCCGGCGGCGCGGCCCTGCTGCTCGGCGATGCGGCGGTCGGCCTCTATCACCTTGCGGTGGCTGTCGAAGATGGCCTGCTGCGAGGCGATGGCGGAAGCGACCGCGCGGTCCTCGCGGCGGGCGACGAGATCGGCGGGCCAGCGCATGGCCGCCAGCCCGTCACGCTCGGCGATGAGACGGGCCTGGAGGGCGCGCAGGGCATCGCGCTTGGCCTGCGCCTGCTCTGCGGCGGCGCCCGAACGCACGCCGTTGAGGCGCACCAGCGGTTGCCCGGCGGCGATGCGCTGGCCCTCGGTCACCAGCAGGCCATCGACCACGCCGGATGCTTCGGGCTGGATGACGATGCGGTCGCCGCTGGTCACCACTTGCCCTTGTGAAAGCGCGGCTTCGGAAAGCGGCGCGAGCACCGCGAACAGGCCCAGCATGCCAAGGAACAGGCCGCCCGTGACCAACCCGGTGCGGGTGACCTTGCGTGGATCGTCGAGGCTTCCCTGGGGAAACTTTTCGTGACGGATTGCCGTGGCGGCACCATCGTTGGCGCCGGCCGGGCTGGGTGCGCCGCCGCCAAATCCGCTGAAGGGAAATTCGATCTTCATGCCGCTTTTCCTTCCACCGGATCGCGTGCGATGGATGCGACCAATTCGGTGCGCACCTTGCGGAACACGCGTTGGCGCGGGCCGTCGAGCTGCAGGACGCCGCAATTGAGCACCACCACGCGGTCCACATGCGCCACCGGGTTGAGCCGGTGGGCGATCAGCACGATGGTGGCGCCGCCGGCTTTCAGTTCCTCCAGCGCGCCGGCCAGGGCTTCCTCGCCATCGGCATCGAGGTGGGCGTTGGGTTCGTCGAGCACCAGCAGCTTGGGATCGCCGAACAGCGCGCGCGCCAGGCCGATGCGTTGGCGCTGCCCGCCGGAAAGCCCGCTGCCGCCTTCGTCCACGCGCGTCTCACACCCTTCCGGCAGATCGAGTATCATCTGGTGGACGTTGGCGCGGGTCGCGGCGGTAATGACGACGTCGTCCTCGCACTCGGCGAAGCGGCAGATGTTGTCGCGCACGGTGCCGGGGAACAGGCCCACGGTCTGGGGCAGGTAGCCGATATTGCGCGCCAGCATCTCACGCGACCAGTGGCGGCTGTCCAGCCCGCCGATCGACAGCTTGCCGGCGCTGGGCAAGCGCGCGCCGACGATCAGGCGGGCAAGGCAGGTCTTGCCGGCGCCGCTGGGCCCGACGATGCCGATTGCCTCTCCGGCGCGAATCTTCAGGTTCAAGGGGCGCAGGGCTGGGCGTTTGGAGCCGGCGGGCACGAAGGCGACTTCGGAGAGATCGACGTCGATGCCCTCGAACGGCGGTTCCACCCGGCGGCGCGGGGCGGGCGCTTCGTTGAGGATCTTCTGTACGCGCTTGCCGGCACCCAGCGCGGCGCGGATCTGGCGCCAGCCACTCACCGCCACTTCCAGCGGGGCGAGCGCGCGGCCCAGCATCATGTTGGCGGCAAAAATCGAGGCGGGCAGAACCGAATGGTTGACCGCCAGATAACCACCCAGGCCCAGCATCAGGCCTTGGAACATCAGGCGGGTGAAGCGGAGCGCGGCGGTGAAATTGGCATGACGGTCACTGGCGTAGGCCTGCTCGCGCATCATGGCGGAGCGGTCCACCTGCCAGCGTTCGGCCAGGGCATTGTCCATGCCCATGGCGTGCACGGGATCGGCATAGCGCGCTACGCTGTCGGTGAACTGGTAGCTGCGGGCGGCCGCCTCCGTCGCGCTTTTGGCGCTGGCGCGGGTGCGTTGGTCGTTGAAGAAGGCGATGGCGAGCAGGGTTGCCGCCGCAGTGAGACCCAGCAGGCCCATCGACCAATGGATCAGGAACAGGATCAGGATGAACAGCGGCATCCACGGCACGTCGAAGAAGAACTGCGCGCCGTGGCCGGCAAGCGCGGTGCGAAATTCATCCAGATCGCGCAGTGCACGGGCGTTGCGCGCAGGCGCCCCATGGCGGGCGGAGAGGTCGATGATCGACTGGAATACGCGGTTGGACAGGAGCCGGTCGATGCGGGCGGCAGCGCGGATGAGGATGCGCGCGCGGCAGGCATCGAGCACCGCCATCGTCGCCAGGGCGCCCATCAGCGCGATCGTCAGCGCGCCCAGCGTCGCCATGCTACCCGAAGGGATGACGCGGTTGTAGACCTGGATCAGATAGATGGGCGAGGCAAGGTAGAGCAGGTTCACCGCGCCGCTGAAACCGGCGGCGGTCCACAACATGCCCTTGGTGTTGCGCAAGGCGGCGGCGAATTCGTCGCGCGGGTTGTAATCGGGGTGGGAAGGATCGAGCACGGTGGAGGCCCGCGTCTTGGGGGACGCCGCGCGGGCACGGTCGATCGGTCGCTTCATGTGTCAGCCCAGTCCCAGGTGATGATCGTCGAAGTGCGAAAGCGCATCGTGCAAAGGGTCGTCGGCGCCCAGCAACACCGCGTCGAGTGCGGGCGGCGCCAGGCTGTCGAGCATTCCGCCAAGACCCAGGCCATCGGCCAGGCCGATGTCGGGGGGCGCGACATCGGCGTTGACTGCGAATACATCGGCGGCGGAAACGAGGCTGGTCAACGTGGAAACGCCGCCGGCGGGATCGCTGCCGGCCAGATCGCCCAGCGTGTCGGTGACACCGCCGAGGATCGGGGCGAGTGAGGCGGTCTGGCTCGCGACTGTCGAAGCGAGCGCGTCGGTGGTGCCCGATACCAGCAGCGAACTTGTGTCGGCAACGGTGCCGAGCGTGTCAGTCAGCTCCGCCGCCGTGTTGTCGAGAGCATCCGAGGTGTTCGCGATAAGTTGCGTGCCGGTTGCCGCAACCGCATCAAGCGTGGTGCCGAGGCCATCGCCGATACGGTCCACGGTTTCATTCAGCGCCGTGACCTGGCCGGCAGCCAGCGCCTCCACCGAAGCGGCGAGGGCGTGCGCGGTGCCAAGAGCGTTGGCGAGGGTCGCCTGCGCCTCCGTGCCCAAAAGGTCGATGGCTTGCTGAGCGGTGGACAGCACCGGGGCGACAAGAGCGCCGTCGAGCATGGCGGCAGGCGAATGGATGGCGATACCTGCAATGCCGTCGCCGCTGCCTTGCGCCTGCGCGGTGGTGCCTTGCGCTTGCGCAGTGGTGGACGTGGCAAGGGCGCCCTGCGCGTCCATGCGCACCAGCACCTGTTCCATGCTGCCGCTGGGGACGGCGGCATTTCCGCCATGGCCAAAGGCCAGGGTGGGGGGCGCGGCGATGCCGGTAGTCGGCGCCGAAAACGAGCCGGAAAGCAGGGGCGGGGCGGATTGAAGCGAGCCGAATGCCTCGTTACCGGCGTCGGTGGCAGAGGTTTGGATGCTGGCGGCGGGCGCGCCTTGTGTTACCCGAAACGCGAAGGCTTCGGAGACCTGGTCCTGCGCACCTGCGGCAGAGGGCAACAATGCAGCGCTTGCGCTGGCGGCGGTGATCGCGGGAAAAGCGCCCGGCGTTGCTGCGTAAAGGCCCAGGTCGCTGCCGGGGCCCTGCGCCAAGGCAGCGCGATCGACCCGCGCGGCGATCACGTCAGGCGCAGCGTCGGAGGTGGCACGGTCCAAGCGTCGTCTCCCGTTCGTAATCTGGCGAGTGGCGTGTGGCCGGTCGGTGGGTGAACCTTTTGGCTGGAAGTTCGTTCCATGGTTAACCCCGACGGTCAGGCTTGGTCTTGATCTGGGTTGTGCATGAGGAAGGCCCTGCCATCCGCTCCGTTGCACCGGAGCAGGGGGCAGGGCCTTTCCCTATGCTGGCTGTGAAGCCGGATCAGCCAAGCAGATCGCCGCCGTCCGATTCCGACCAGCTGTCGGTCATCGAGCCGAGGATCGAACCGATGTCGAGATCGGTGCCAAGCTCGGTATTCTGGTAGTCAGTCGAGGACGAGCCGTCCTCATCGATATCCTGGCTGAAGCTCTCGTTGCTGAAGTTCACCGAGAGGGCACCCGTGACATCGGAGATCAGGTCCGAAGAGTTCGAGCTGCTGGAATCATCGGCGAAAAGGCTTGAAAGAAGGGGCATATTCAACTCCGTGTTGTGCATGGAGTGACCATGTCAGTCACAATGGGATAACGGGCCGGCATCGCGTTTCGATCCCATGGCCGGATCGGTCGGACGGGCGACGGGACGGCGGCGGACATGATCTCAATCATGTCGCATTTTCCCGGCGGAATGCGGGCGGGCTTGTCCGTTCATCCGGATGACGGTCGGCGCAGGGCACAGCTTTCGGCGCTTCCCGGTATGATCGAGATCATAGATGGATACGGGCGAAGTGCGTTCATCGCGCGGTGGGTCGATGCAATTTTTTGTGTCTGTGCATCGCAATTCGCCCCCGGCGCGTTGCGTAACCATGCATGATCCGGTCGATACGCTGGTTAACGAGCGTCCTACCCTCCCCAAACCCGCCAGCTTTCTTACGCGCAAGCTCGTGGGCCATCGCGGCGTCAATGCCGAAGACGGGCGGTGGCTGGATACGATCCTCCAGCGCAACCAGCGCAGTGTGGAGCCGGGCAGCGCCCTGGTCGAACTGGGCGCCCCGCACAGCGAGATCCATGTCATCGTCGGTGGATGGGCGATGCGCCGCAAGAAGATGCGCGATGGGTCTAATCAGATCGTGGCGCTGCACCTGCCAGGCGAAATATGCGAATTCAACGCGGTGCTGGGGATGGTGTCGGACACCGAGACGGTCGCGATCGACCGCGTGCGCGCCGCCGCCATCTCCGCGCGCACGTTGAACGAGTTGTCCACCCATCCGCGCCTGGGCCGCGCGCTATGGTGGGAATCCATGGCGAGCGGAGCGATCCAGCGCCAGTGGTTCGCCAATGTCGCCAGCGCCAACGCCGCCACCCGTATGGCGCATCTACTATGCGAACTGGAACAGCGGCTGCATCTGGTAGGCGGATCGCAGGTGCACGGCGAAGGGCGGGTGTTCACCTGCCCGCTGACGCAGATGCACTTGGGCAATGCCACGGCGATGTCGGTGGAGCACGCCAACCGCACACTGGCGCAACTGCGCCGCCAGTTCGGCCTGCGTGCCAAGGGTGGGCTGATCGAAATCGACGATCTGGCCGGGTTGCAGGCGTTCTGCGGCTTCGATCCGGGCTATATCGTGCTGGACGCCAAGAGCCACGCGCCGTCGATCATGCATGGGGCGGCGAGGTAATCCATCCCATCTGCCAGATCGTCCGAGGTGCCGAGGGCCTGCTTTCCCGGCAGACCGATATGATAACGGCGTTTCGGCTATCAAACATCATTCAACGTGCTTGACGAAGCGGGAGACGGCCACGCCGGCTCCCGCTTCGGTTCTCAGTTGATAGCCGGGGCCGCTGTCTTGACCGGCGGCGGCGGGGCGCCGGTTCCGCACGGCGGCGGGGGCAGCGGCATCGTGCTCGCCTGCGGCGGCGCGTTCGGACCGCCGGCTGGCGGTGGCGGGGGACCGCCCGGCCTGTGCGGCGGCGGTGCCTCACCAAGGCTGTGCGGCCCGCGAGGTCCCACTTCCTGCACCGTACCCGATGCATCGATCAGATAACGGGCATGCAACTGGCCATTCTCGAACCGTCCCTGGACGAGAATGGAACTTCCCCTCTGCATATTGACGCCCTTGCGGCCCGCATCGACCAGCGCCCGCCCGCTTGAGTCCGCGACCACGAAGCGATCGCCATAGACTTCGGCCACGCGGCCCCGGACGGATACCACGCCGCGACTACCTGTAAGCTTGGCGATCGCCGTAGGCACGGTTGGGGCCATTTCGACAGTCGGGCGCGTGAGCGCCATCGCCCCCGCTCCGCTGGCGAAGCCAAGCACCAACAGGCCCGCACCGCTCAGGACCAGGCTGCGATTCCAGGTCAGTTTCATCGATCATTCCTCTTCTTCCGTGGGTGTGAAGAAGAAATAGCCGGGCCGTCCACCACCCCCACTGAACCGTTCCATTCAGCCAGTGTTTAAACGCGGGTCATAGGAATGAGTGATGCGCATCCTGCTTGTCGAAGATGATCCCGATCTGGGGCCGGCCATCGCCAAGGCGCTGCGCGATGATAACTTCGCGGTCGATCTTGCCACTAATGGCGTCGACGCCGGCCATCTTGGCGAGACGGAACTGTACGATGCGGCGGTGCTCGATCTGGGGCTTCCCGGCAAGGACGGGCTCGCCGTCCTGCAGGGCTGGCGTGCGGCCAAGCGTGCACTTCCGGTTCTGATCCTGACAGCGCGGGAAGCGTGGAGCGACAAGGTCGCGGGATTTAAGGCGGGCGCAGACGATTATCTGCTCAAGCCCTTTCGATTCGAGGAACTGGTCATGCGATTGCGCGCCCTGATCCGCCGGTCGGCAGGACATGCTCAGCCGCGGCTGGAATGCGGTCCGCTGGCGCTGGACAGCCAGCTTGGTCAGTTCGAACTGGATGGCCTTCCGATCAAACTGACCGCCTTCGAATGGCGCGTGCTATCGCAGCTTATGCTTCGCAAAGGGGCCGTCATAGAACGGTTGGAGCTACTCGAACGCGTCTACGAAGGCGATGCCGATGTCGATTCGAACAGTCTTGAGGTGATTATCGGTCGCCTGCGCAAGAAGATCGGCGCCGGCTTGATCGAAACGGTGCGCGGCCGAGGCTATCGACTGATCTGTGAGAGTTGACCCGGTGAGGATAATTCCCCGCTCGCTACATATGCGCATGTTGCTCTTATCGGGCATGACGACGCTGCTGGCGCTGCTCGTCGCGGGATGGGCTATTACCGGTGTGCTCGAGCGGTTTGTTATAGGTGGGTTGGACCAGCGGCTTGATTCCGAAATCGCGCTGATGGCCAGCGCGGTTGGCAAGGATGGCCGGATTGACATGCCGCTGCTGGACCAGCGGCTCGGCGCCTTCGATGCGAGCCCCGGCTGGCGTTGGCGGATCGTTGGGCCCGATGGCGCGATCGGGTCCGCCGATTTTCCGGATCTGGCGGTGGGACGGCCCGGCCCGCCGCCGCCAGGCGGGCCTGAAGCCGAACCGCCCGGCGCCGATGAGCGGCGCCTTCACTCGCTCGATGGCGCTCGCCACGATGGTGCCGGCGTCCATGCCCGCAAGCTGAATATCCAGACCGAACGGGGAACAGTGACGTTGACCGCAGCCGCGCCGCGCGATGTCGTCAGCCGCCCGATCCGGGCGGCGCTGACGCCGCTGCTGGCGACGCTGGCCGTTCTGGCAACGATGCTGATGACCGCCGCACTGGTCCAGTTGCACGTGGGTTTGCGGCCGGTCCGCCGGCTGCGCGATCAGGTTGCCGCCATCCGCAGCGGTGCGCGCGAAAAAGTCGATGAAGAGCAGACCACCGAGCTTCGCCCTCTGGCGCTCGAACTCAACGCTCTGACAAAGGATAACGCACGAACGCTCGCAGCGGCACGTCAATCAGCGGCCAACCTGGCGCACGCGCTCAAGACACCGGTCGCAACGTTGGCGCTCGGCGTGCGAGACCAGCCTGTCAATATCGCGCAAGTCGAACGAATAGACGGCATCATCCGCCACCATCTCGGACGAGCCCGCGCCGAAGCTGTCGATCGCCGCAGTTCGACAGTGCTCGCACCCGCGATCGCCGATTTGATCGGAACGGTTCGGCTGATGCATGTCGGCCGAACGCTGACGATCGATGCTCGGGTAAACCCCGATCTCGCCATCGCCGTCGATCTCCATGACACACAGGAATTGATCGGAAACCTGCTCGACAATGCCGCAAGCCATGCGCGGGCATTCGTGCGCGTGGAAGCAGCACGCGATCTGACGGATCGCCGCCGGATCCTGATCACTATAACCGATGACGGAGATGGCATTCCCGAAAGCGAGCGGGCTCGCATAGTGCTCCCTGGTGTCCGGCTTGACGAACACGGCGATGGCCATGGGTTCGGCCTTGCGATCGTGAGTGAGTTGGCGGGACTATATGGAGGGCGGCTGACATTGGGGGCTGGGTCTGACGGTGGTTTGGCAGCCACCCTGTCGCTTCCCGCTGCTGCCGAGCTGTGACCGATGAGGGCCGGCCCGCACTGAGTGGACAGGGCTCGGCGACGAGACGGAAGAAGGCGGCGATTGTTCGCCCCCGGTTGGATGCCGGTTCCGCGCCGGGATGCTCAGGGCGCGCCCTTTGGCGATGGAACAGGTCCCTGCTGGCCTGGCATGGCACGCCTTTGGTACTGGCTTGGCGTTTCACCGGTCGAGCGCCGAAAAGAGGCCGAGAAGTTGGAGGCGACGGTGAAGCCCATGGCATGGGCGGTTTCCTTCACCGACATCCCCTCGCTCAACATCCTGCGGGACTGTTCGATCCTTTGCGCCACCATGTAGTCCCCCAAAGTGCAACCACGGCTGATCTGGAACGCCCGCGCCAGATGGCGCACCGACAGGTTGCACAGGCTGGCCATGTCGGCGAGTGTCGCGCCAGCGGCGTTGCGAGCGAGGAATTCGTCGATCCGCCGCAGGCGCCAGGGCGCCAGTCCGCCCGCTGCCGGTACGTCCTCGAGCGCTAGGAAGTAGCGCGAAAGCTCGATCCCGATCTCCGCCAGGAGGAGTTCGATCAGGCTGTGGCTGGCATATGCGGGATTGTGCATCTCATCGGAAATTCGACACATCAGCCTGCGGATGGCCGAATTCGAGATGTCGAGCCCCTCGACAAGCTGGCGATCGCTCCAGTCCAGGTCTGGAGCCAGCCACGGCGAAATCGCGTCCGGGTCGAGCCGGCAGACAATCGAGCGCTGCACCCGGCACGCGCTACGCATGTGCACCTTGTGGTGCGCCGGGACCAGGAACAGCGCGCCGACACGTTCGAACCGCCTTGCCGGCCAGTGGTCGGCATAGCGGCCCATCGCCTCGAGGCTGGAGGAGAAAAGCGAGAGTTGCAGATGGTGCCACGCATTGCTTCCCACCGTCTCGATGGTGTCGGCCCACTCTTCCGCCACGATGGATACCTCGCCGAAGCGGGTCACCAGGCATCCCTCGATTCGCCTTTCGTGCGCCTGCTCAATCGCCCCGGACGTCCCCGATCGACCCGGTGAGGATAACGCAGCCACCTTTGCCATGACCGGATCATGGCATGAAAGCATTCTTATGTCCTCAATTCATTCCTCGGCCGCGTTGCCGCCCGTCCAACCGCGTGGATAGTCGCTGCAAAGAGCAAGGAGGTGGAGGGATGGAAAATGTCAGCGCGCTGATGGAACGGGCCTGCCTGCAGACGGAGCTAGCCGCTTTCGGCGACGACAGTTTCCGGGAAGGGCTGGAAGTTCTGGTCAAGGCACTCTCGGCGCAAGCCGGGCTCAACGCGGTCGGGACGGCTTCGATGGAAATGCAGATCGTCGACATGCTGTCGCAGCGGCTGCAGGTCGAGAACTGGTATCGTCGGCATCCCGAGATCGACGAGCAGGAAATCGTGGCCCCGCTGATCTGCCTCGGGTTGCCGCGAACCGGATCGACGGCGCTGGCCTGCCTGCTGGGCGAGGATCCCGAGGTACGCTCCTTGCGCAATTGGGAGTGCATGGCCCCGTGCCCGCCGCCAGATGCCGCCACGCTCGGCAACGACCCCCGTCTGGCGCGCGCGCAGGAGACCATGGAGCGCCGCGCACGACTGTTTCCGCGCATGACCGCCATGCTCCCCAGCACCGCGACCTCGCCGACCGAAGACCAGCTTCTGATGGGGCACGATTTCAAGTCGCAGCTGTTCCAGGCCTTCGCCGACGTTCCCGACTATGTCGAATGGCTCAACCACGAGGCTGACCTCGTTCCCACATACCGCTATGTGAAGCGCGTGCTGAAGCTGCTGCAATGGCGTTGTCCGCCCAACCGCTGGCGCCTCAAGAACCCGTCGCATACCCTGTTCATCGACGCCCTCGACGAGGTCTTCCCTGACGCGCGCTTCGTCATGACGCATCGCGAGATCGTCAGCGTGCTGCCGTCGGTCGCCGACCTCTATCTCGAATTGCACAAGGCCTACGCCGACGAAGTCGACCGTGTGGCCATCGGGCGGCAGACCGCCGACTTCTGCGAACTCGGCATGCGGCGTATGATCGCCTTTCGCGAAGCGGGCAACGATAGCCGGTTCTTCGACATCCAGTTCGCGCCGTTCCAGTTGGATCCCTTCCCGATCATCGAAGACCTCTACGCCTTCGCGGGCGAGACGCTGGGGACCGAGGCCAGGGCGCGCATGGAGGCCTGGCGATGCAACACACCGCGCGATGCCGGCTATCAACGAACCGGCATGGCCGAATTCGGCTTCGAGGCAGGTGCCTTGCGGGAACGCTTCCAGTTTTACTCCGAACGCTTCGGTATCACGTGACATGCGCAAGGAAGAGGTGATGCAATGACCAACCCGTCCGACATGACCGGCGGCCTGCCGCCCGGACTCGATTACATGTTCCCGGGCCGGCCACAGGACCCGGAAATGCGCGAGAGCGCCTCGTTCTGGCTGTTCGAGGAAAACGGCGCCTTCGCGTTTCCGCGCAACGGCATCGAGGCACAAGGGGCGGTCTGGGATCGCCATCGCTATGATTGCAATTTCGCGTTTCCCGATGGCCGCGTCCTGCGTGAAAGCACGCGCGCAGACACGATCCCCTCGATCGGCGGCAACGGCCGCGCCGACGTGCTCGGCGTCGGCCCCCTGAGCTTCACCTGCATCGAGCCGTTTCGAAAATGGCGGGTCGCCTACGAGGGCGAGGTCTACGAGGGCAGTGTCGGGCAGCAGATCGACCGCAGTTTCGGCATCTACGCCGATGGCGGGCCCTACGACCATCCGCGTATCCCGGTCGCCTACGAGGTTGAACTGACGATGGCCGCGCCCGCCTGGGTGCAGGACTACCGCCAGGAAATGCTCGAGGGCATGACTCAGCAACAGCGCACCGATGCCGGACTAATGGGGTACGGCTATCGTATCGAGCAGCTGTTCCGGGGCTCGGGCTCGTTGACGATTGACGGAACGACGCGGGAATTCACAGCGGTCGGTTCGCGCATTCACCGCCAGAGCGTGCGTCCGCTTGCTGCCTTTCGGGGGCATTGCTGGCAGTCCTGCCTGTTTCCCGACGGCCGGGCCTTCGGCTACATCGCCTACCCGCTCCGGGAAGGCGAGACCGAGGCCGATCGCTACAACATCGGCTACATCGTGCAGGATGGCCGGATGTACCCCGCCAAGGCGCGCAACATACCGTTCCTGCGCACCATCAAGCCACGCGGCGACGACGTCTCGCTGGAACTTGAAAGCGAACTGGGGATGACCCGGATCGCCGGGACCACCGAACTCAGTACCTTCCATCTCGGCAATGCCGGCATGAATGGGTTCCACAATCAGCAGGGCGGGGTCCGCTACGCTCTCGACGGCATGGAAGCGTTCGGCATGATCGAGCGATCTTCGCCCGCTGAACTCTGCACTATCGCAAGCTGACCACAGCTTCCCCACGACCTCCGGCGATGGAAGAGATGAGCCCTTATCGGCACCTCAACACGCCGCACCTGACGGGGTATGTCGTCACCGGCAACACGCGATATATGCTTTCGCCCCTGCGCAGCGGCGGCACGCGGCTCACGCGGCAGGCGCAGACCGTGCTGCGCATCGACCCGATCGCCTATTTACGCCCTCCCTATTGGACCGATACGCGTCCTGGGCTAGGCAACAGGAATGCGGGGGCTGAACATCGCGATTGCCGGCTGTGGGCCGTGCGGGCTGGCGGCGGCGCTGCTGCTCCACCGTGCAGGGCATCACATTACCCTGTTCGAGCGGTTCGAGACGCCCCAGCCCATCGGTTCCGGACTGATGATCCAGCCCACGGGGATGGCGGTCCTCGCCAGGCTCGGCTTGCTCGATGCTGTCTTGGCACGCGGCGCGCGCGTCGATCGGTTGTTCGGGATGGCGGGCAATCGGGTCGTGCTCGACGTGCATTATGCTGCGCTGCGCCGTCCGGAAACCTTCGGCATTGGAATACACCGCGCCAGCTTGTTCGCGGTCCTGCACGAGGCCGTGCTGCGATCGGGCATTCCCCTCCACTCCGGGCGCACGTTGGCCGGCAGTGCGCTGCTGGGCAGCAAGCGCGCATTGCGCTTTGCCGATGGGCAGACGAGTGCCCCCTACGATCTCGTCGTGGACGCGCTGGGCACGCGCACGCCGCTGGCTCCGCCAACGGGCCGAGAACTGGCTTATGGAGCGCTGTGGGCCAGCCTCGACTGGCCCGAGGGTGCCGGCTTCGATCCCCACGCCCTTGCCCAGCGCTACGACCGGGCAAGCATCATGGCGGGCGTGCTGCCCATCGGGACACCGCCGGGCGCGACTGTGCCCAAGGCCGCCCTCTTCTGGTCGCTCCGCGCGGATCGGCTGGACGATTGGCGCGAGGCCGGGCTGGCGGCGTGGAAGGCGCGGGTCACGGCGCTCTGGCCCGATTGCGCGGCGCTGCTGGGCCAGATCACAGATCCGGGCCAGCTGACTTTCGCGCGATACGCGCATCGCACCTTGTCCTCGCCGGCCGAACCGGCGCTGGTCCATATCGGCGATGCGTGGCATTCCGCCAGCCCGCAGTTGGGGCAAGGGGCCAACATGGCGCTGCTTGACGCTTGGGCGCTGGCCCGCGGTCTGGACCAAGCGGAGAGCGTCGACGAAGGAGTTCGGCACGGCATCCGGCTGCGCCGCCGCCACGTTCTTACGTATCAATGGCTCACCGCGCTGTTCACCCCCGTCTATCAATCCGACAGGCGCCTGCTGCCGTTGATCCGCGACCGGCTCGTCGGCCCGCTGTCGAAGCTATGGCCGGCCACCGCCATACAAGCGTCGATGGTGAGTGGGCTGGTGGGCAACCCGCTGCGGCCACTGGGGCTGGAGGACGATCTTCAGTTGGCTAGGCCCGCCGTGGAAGCGGCATGACCGTCGCTTCCGTCAGCGGCAACGCCAGCCCGGTGATCGTGTTCGACGCGATGTGCGTGCTCTGCTCCGCCAACGCCGCCTTCGTGCTGCGGCACGACCGGGCCGGACGATTCCGGCTGGCGTCGATGCAGGGCGAGGCGGGAGCCGCACTCTACCGCCGGTTTGGGATCGACCCTGCCAATCCGGAAACGATGATCGTGGTGGACGGCGGCAGGGCCTTGCGGGACAGCAATGCGGTGCTGGCCATATGGGCAGGCCTCGATCGTCCGTGGAATGCGCTGGCCGTGCTGCGGATCGTGCCGCGCTGGGTGCGCGATCCGGTCTATCGCTGGGTTGCGCGGCATCGCTACCGGTTGTTCGGACGCAGGTCCGCTTGCTGGATACCGACGCCAGAACAAGCTCGCCGCATCCTGTGACCCGTGGTGGTGGATGCGTCAGGCCCGTTCCAGGCGATGGACCACGCCATTCCCAGAGCCTGCATCGCCGCCGGGGTTCATTATATCGACATCGCCGACAGCCGCGAATTCGTATGCGGCATCGAGGAGCTGGACGCTGCGGCGAAAGACGCCGGTGTCGTCCTCCTCTCCGGCGCATCCAGCGTGCCGGCTCTGTCGGGCGCGGCCGTGCGGCATCTCGCCGGGGGCATGGACAAGGTCCGCGCCGTCGAAATGGCGATCTATCGCGTCGGCCCGGAATATGCTTCGTCTCCGACGACCGCTTAACCGCGCGTGCATCCACTACGCCACCGCGTCACGCGCGAAACGTGATCGTATCCATCAGTTCGGGCGACCCCACTCCCAGCGACATCGGGCGTCGTATGCCGGGCAGGGCCACGACGTCGAACAGTTCGGTGATGTCTCCTTCGAGCCGCAGCCATTCGACGATCGCCCCGCTCGACAGGTTCACGATGGCAACTCCGCACCACGCCTCGCAGCCGCGCTGATCGAGGGCCTGTTCCAAAGGCAGCCCGGCGAAGGTTCCGTTTCGCGGTTTGGACAGCGTTATCAGCGCATGGTCACCGTGGATCGCCAGCCCGCGCATGAAGCCGGGTAGAAACGCGATTTCGCGCCGTGCTGCGGTGGCCGGATCGATCTCTACCAGCAGGCCGTGCCCGGAATCGAGGAGCAGCACCTTATCGCCGACGACGCGCGGCGAATGTGGCATCGAAAAGCCCTCCGCGACTACGGTATCGGTGCGAACGTCGATGAGCACGCCGCCGTCGGATCGGTGCTGTCGCCAACCGCCCGGCGTGTCGCAGCGCGCCACGGAAGTGACGTAGGCCGGCGCTCCATCCGCGATCGCCAGACCGTTGAGGTGGCAGCGATCTCCGGGGGCCAGCGCCGTAACGAAAGGAGGCTTCCATACCGATCGAAAGCTGTGTGTGAGGTCAAGTGCCGCAAGGCACGAAAAGCTGGTGTTCACGAATACCACCCGGCCATCGCGATCGACGCCTAGTTCGTGTACGTCGAGATCGCCGGTGGTCTGGGCGTTGCGCGGCACGAAGACCGCGTCGAACGAGCCGTTGCCGACTTCTCCCGGCTGCAACATGTTTTCAAGCCGCCAGATCTGGAACTTGCTGGCAAGATAAAGCCGCCCGCCTTGGGCGGACAGCCCCATCGCCTGCGCATAGTTCTGCTGGTTGAGCGAGATGCTCCCATCCGGCATCACGCCGATCAGGAACAGTTGGCCGGTCTGGTAGGAGGTGAAGGCGAACGACGCCGCGTTCGCCAGCAACCATCCCGGCAATCCCGGCGAAACCGAGGTCCGCACCGTGGGCACGGTCGTTTCGTCGGGATTGGGTAGGGTCATGTCAGGCATCCGTGCGGGGGCATTGCGCAAGCCTTATGCGCAATGCCCCCGAGAGATCAAAAGCGAATGCGCAGGCCGGCGCGGCCGCCAGCGCCTTCGATGTCGGAACGCCGGGCGGCATTGTTGTCGAAGGAGCGGGTGTACTGTCCTTCGATGAAGCCGCTGACGCCGCCAGGCTGGCCGATTTCGATGCCCAGCTTCGCTTCGCCATAGTCGCCCACGCGGTTGTTGAGATACGACAGGGTCTGGCCGCCGCTGGCGAACGTCACCCGGTCACGTCCCTTGAACTCGTGGACGTAGTTGGCTCCGGCATAGATCGACGACTTCGAGCCGAACATGTCGAACTGGGTGCCGATGCGGGCCCCGGCCCGGCCACGCAGGCCTGCCTGGTCGTCGAAGTCGACCGACGTGCCCTGCGAGGCGAAGTCGTCGAACTTCGTCTTCACGTAGGACAGGCTGACCGCCGGCTCCGCGAAGAAGGTATCGCTGCCGAAGCGCAGGCCGGCTTCCACGCGCCCGCCGTAGGCATCGCCGTTCAGGCTGGTGTCGAAGCCGCCGCCGGTGCTCTTCGCCTTGGCCCAGTAGTAGTCATACTTGGCAAGCCCGTTCACGAACACGTTGCCCGAGGTGAAGCTGCCGTACACGCCCACGTTGACCACGTCGAAGCGGATGCGGTCGGCGGACCTGTCGAAGTTCAATGAGGACGACAGGTAACCGCCGGTCACGCCGAAGGCGAAGCCGCCGCGCTCGCCGCTGCCGCCGCCGAAGTCGATGCCCAGCTGGCCACCGAAGTAGTCCTGCTGGTAGCCGGTGTTGACCGAGCGGGTCGCGCCGAAGGCGGTGAAATCGCCGCCGTTGTCGCGGTTCTCGACCGAGCCGTACATCTGGCCCCAGACCTTGCCGCTGGTTCCAGCTTCACCTTCGGCCCACAGCTGGTCCCGGCGTGCCTGCAACTGGCTGCTGACGGCATCGGCCGACTTGAGCCAGACGCTGCGCACGCCCTCGACGTAGTTGAGGGTGCGATAGGCCGCATCGCTGGGCCCGCCGACCAGGCTGTAGGAGAAGTTGGTCGGGTTGTAGACGACCTGGTAGCGTACCAGGCCGGCGTCCATCGCACCGTCCGCGCCGCCCAGAGTGAAGGCATTGGCCGACGATGCCGCGCCTGCCTGCACCAGCACCGTGCCGGGGTTGAACAGGCTTTGCGAGCCGGTATTGCGCAGCAGGATGGTGGTGCTGCCGGTGGCCGCATTGCCCAGGATCAGGCGATCCGAAGCCGCCGTCCCCAAATTGGCATCCAGGCCGAGCTGCGATGCTCCCGATCCGGCGAACGAGCCCGGGATCGTCACCCGGTCACCCACCACGCCGTTGCGCAGCTCGATTAGGCCGGAGTTGTTGAACTGCTCCAGCCCCGTGAAGGTGACCGCCGCAGGGGTGGTACGGCCGCTGGCAAGGGCCACCGTGCCGCGGTTGTTGAACACGTCGGCGCCCGCACCGAAGTTCGGGTTTTCGACGAGGACGAACCGGCCGGCGTTGTTGACCGTGTCGTTGCCCGCCGTCAGCTGGATATCGCTGTTCAGGGTGCCGGTGTTGTTGATGGTTGCCGGGCCGCCCAGAACCTCGATCGCATAACCGTTCTGGGCCGAACCCAGCACACCGGCATTGTTGATCGTGGTGCCGTTGACCGAACTGGCGGTGATCAGATTGCCATTGGCCGCGGTGATCCGTCCGGTGCTCGCAATATCGACCCGCGCCAGGTTGCCCGCATCGACGAAGACCGCATCGGCGCCGGTTCCGGTGGTGGAAACGAGCCCGGTAACACGCGCCGTCGCATTGTTGGTGGCCGTGACGCTGAGCGCGCGTGAGGTGGCCCCCGTCGAGGTGACATTGTTGACGTTGGCGCTGGCGTTTCCGTCGGTGGCGATGACGGTGATGGCATCGGCGGGGCCGCTGTAGAGGGCTTGCCCTGCCATCATGGCGGTACCGGTGACGGTCACGCTGGCGTTGGCGCCCTCGGCATAGATCGCGCTGCGGCTAGTCGCGGTGTCGGCGGGGTCTGCGGCGACGGTCGAGACGTTGTTGGCCGAAACGGTCACGTCACCGCCCGAAGCTGCGTAGATCCCGAAGCCGCCGCGTCCGGTGGAAGCGACGTTGCCGGTGGTGGTTACGTTGACCGCGCCGGTGTCGGAGTAGCCGTAGATCGCCGAGGAAACCTGGCCGGTCGCAGTGACCGAACCGCCGTTGACGGTGACGTTGCCTCCGGTCGATCCGGCGACCACGCCGGTCGACAAAGTACCGGCGGTCGAGACATCGGTGAAGTTGACGGCGGTGCCGCCCGCGCCCGAGATCGCCTGGATGCCGGCGGCGTTGAAGCCGGTGGTGGCGACGGAGGTAGTGGTCACTGCCGCGCTGCCGTCGCGGGCCGTGGCATAGACGCCCTTCGCGCCGTCGCCGCTGGTGGTGAGGGCTCCGGTGGCGTTGACGGTGACGTTGCCGGCGTCGCTGTTGGCGGCCACGGCAATGGCGTTGCGGCCGGTGGTGGTGACAGGTCCGGTGGTGACCGAGACGTTACCCGCCGCTGCGTTTGCACTGACGCCGCGTGCGCCAATGCCGGCCGTGTTGATCGAGCCGGAGGTGACGGTGACATCGCCGGTTCCGGCCGCCGTTGCGGTGATGCCGGTCGAGTTGGGCAGGAAGAAGAAATCGCTGCCGTCCAGGCCGGTGGTGGTGACGTTGCTGGTGGCGACGGTGACATCGCCATTAAGACCGCCGATGGCACGCACACCGCCCGCAAGCGAACCCGAGGTGGCGACATTGCCGATGGTCACCGAGACGGGACCGCCAAGGCTGGCCACGTCGACCGCATTGGCATTGGCGCCGCTGGTGGTGACCGAGCCGGCACCGGTGACGGTCGCCCCGTCATCGCCGCGGGCATAGAGGCCGTAGCTGTTGTCGCCAGTGGTCGAGACTGCGCCGTTGACGTTGATCAGCGCCATGCCGGTCGCCGCGACGTTCACGGCATCGCTGCCGACACCGGTCGAGGTGACGTTGTTGACGTTGGCGCTGGCGTTACCGTCGGTGGCGATGACGGTGATGGCATCGGCGGGGCCGCTGTAGAGGGCTTGCCCTGCCATCATGGCGGTACCGGTGACGGTCACGCTGGCGTTGGCGCCCTCGGCATAGATCGCGCTGCGGCTAGTCGCGGTGTCGGCGGGGTCTGCGGCGACGGTCGAGACGTTGTTGGCCGAAACGGTCACGTCACCGCCCGAAGCTGCGTAGATCCCGAAGCCGCCGCGTCCGGTGGAAGCGACGTTGCCGGTGGTGGTTACGTTGACCGCGCCGGTGTCGGAGTAGCCGTAGATCGCCGAGGAAACCTGGCCGGTCGCAGTGACCGAACCGCCGTTGACGGTGACGTTGCCTCCGGTCGATCCGGCGACCACGCCGGTCGACAAAGTACCGGCGGTCGAGACATCGGTGAAGTTGACGGCGGTGCCGCCCGCGCCCGAGATCGCCTGGATGCCGGCGGCGTTGAAGCCGGTGGTGGCGACGGAGGTAGTGGTCACTGCCGCGCTGCCGTCGCGGGCCGTGGCATAGACGCCCTTCGCGCCGTCGCCGCTGGTGGTGAGGGCTCCGGTGGCGTTGACGGTGACGTTGCCGGCGTCGCTGTTGGCGGCCACGGCAATGGCGTTGCCGCCGGTGGTGGTGACAGGTCCGGTGGTGACCGAAACGTTACCCGCCGCTGCGTTTGCACTGACGCCGCGTGCGCCAATGCCGGCCGTGTCGATCGAGCCGGAGGTCACGGTGACATCGCCGGTTCCGGCCGCCGTTGCGGTGATGCCGGTCGAGTTGGGCAGGAAGAAGAAGTCGCTGCCGTCCAGGCCGGTGGTGGTGACGTTGCCGGTGGCGACGGTGACATCGCCATTAAGGCCGCCGATGGCACGCACACCGCCTGCGAGTGAACCCGAGGTGGCGACATTGCCGATGGTCACCGAGACGGGACCGCCAAGGCTGGCCACATCGACCGCATTGGCATTGGCGCCGCTGGTGGTGACCGATGCACCGGATCCGGAAACCGCGATCGCGTTGGCGCCTGCGGCGCTCATGACGATACCGGGCGTGTTCGCCGCAGTCGTGGCGATGGCGACGCCGTCATCCAAGGCGACCGTCAGGTCGTTGGGCTGCGCCGCATAGGAAATGCCGTTCGCGTAGGGGTTGCCATCTGCGCTGCAGGTGACCGTCCCGCCTTCAGCCGGTGACACGCCGCATTCGTTCTGGGCGTGGGCGGGCAAGGCGATACCCAGCAGCCCCACTGCCAGCGGTATCAGGCCGCTGCCAAGGCGCAGCCGGGCGTGAACGGAGGCGCACCCGGTCACCGGGCGTTGAACGATCACTGAATTCATGAAGCATCCCCACTGTCTGTAGCTGAATCAACAAACTGGAAGCTGACTACGGAATAGCTACTTCCGATACGCAGTCCCGCTCACGCCTGTTTCCGACGCTTGCAGATGTATTACGACGGCGGCGAGCACGCGGATGCATCGGCATGTAAAAAGATATTTATCCGAGGCTTAGGAACTTTTTTCACGACTGAAAGTTTTAAGCCCCGATTGCCCGCACGGGTCGAACCCAAAGAATAACAACAAGGGAGGTGGCGCGTTAGATGACCGGCAAGCGTCACGATATTGGGCTGTCCCAACTCCTGGTGGCGGTAGGCAAAGGTGATCGCGAAGCGCTGCACCGGGTCTATCTTCAGACTGGCGGGAAACTGCTTGCCCTGGCCATGCACGTTACCGGCAACCGCAGCGGTGCCGAAGATGTCCTCCAGGAAGTGTTCATCAAGGTCTGGAACCGGGCGCCGGGGTTCGATCCCGCGCGGGCGGAGGGCATGGCGTGGTTGACCGCGATCACCCGCAACACGGCCATCGACTGGTATCGTGCGCGCCAGCGCCGGACATTGCCGAGTGATGACGGCGCCATTTTTCTGGTGCCTGACGACGCCGAGCTTATAGAGGACCGGATGATCCGGGAAGACCTCGAGGCCAAGGCGGTCGAACTGCTCGGCAATCTCCCCGCGGTCCAGGAAAACGAAATCCGCCAGGCCTTCTTCGAAGGGCTGAGTTATGCCCAGTTAGCCGAATCCATGGGACTGCCGCTCAGCACCGTCAAAAGCCGCATCCGCCGCACCCTGCAACTCCTCAGGGGCAGGATGGACCATGACTGACGGGTCCCTTCCCATCGAAGCCCAACTCATGGCTGCCGAACTGGCACTGGGCTTCCTCGACGGCGCACAAGAGCTATCCGCACTGCAGCGACAGCTCGAAGACAAAGCCTTCGCGGGCGAAGTGAAGCGCTGGCAGCGGCTAGCCGACGGATGGCTCGAAAGCTTGCCTACCGAACCGCTCGACGAGAAGATCTGGGCGCGGATCGACGCATCCCTGGGCGGCACCGTCGCCGATGCCGAACCCGAGGTCTCTGCCGAAACGGTAACCTGGCGTCGCAGAGCCTTGTTCGCGGCGGCTGCAAGCGTCGTCCTGGCATTGGCGCTTGGTCTCTCTCTTGGGCAGCGCCAAAACACAGGCAACGGAGAATTCGCAGAAACTGCCTTCAAGGATAATCACGTCGCTCAGATCACCAGCGCGACCGGCACGCCGCTACTTACGGCGTTATATCGAGATCGCGAGGGCATTCTGGAACTGCGGGTCGAGGAGCTGGCGAAAGGTCAGAAGGCGCTGGAACTTTGGGTCATCGACGCGAAGGGCAAGCCTCATTCGCTCGGCCTCCTCATCGGAACGGATCGGATATCCTTGTCGCCATCGCCCGGTTTGCGCCGTCTTTTGGTCGACGAGGCGACCATGGCGATCACTTTGGAGCCACAGGACAATCAAAACCACGATGCGCCCAGCGGTGACATCATTGGCAGTGCCAAGCTCAAGGCAATCTGACGAGTTTGTCCTCACGCCGACGCCAAGCCGAAACGCAACCAATCTAAATTGGGATGCCAGTCAGTCCAACCTCTGGGCGGCGTCGGCCAATTTGAGCCATTCTCGCAAACAAATAACTCTGCGCGAACCACTCATGCCGACATGATGATCCAGCATTTTGCCGCTGAGCAAAACCGCATGCGACTTTAACAGGTCGGATTTTGCTTTAGCTGAGTACGACCACGTCGCCGGGAAGTTGTGTAAGCTTCAGGCCCAGAAGCTGCTGGAGCTGACCGGGAGCGTTGCCGATCTTGTCGGTGTGAAACATGCCGCTGACAGGGCGGTCGCCGATACCTGCATGCGCGAGAATTATCATGCCCGTGCGATAGCGGTTAATGTCTTCCACCACTTCAACCAGCGGCGTCTGGCGGAACAGCAGGACACCGCGCCGCCAACTGCCACTGCGCTCCACATCCACCGATGCGATACGCGGGGCGTCACCTGAAATGGCGGTATATTGCTGCCCGCCGCGCAGGGTAATCGATCCGTTCGCCTGTACGAGCACGCCGCTGATGCAAGTGATGCAGGTTGCGCGTTCGCTAGTGCGGATGTTCGCCTCGGCTGCTTGTACTTTCCAGCTTTCGCCTCCGGCTTCCAACACCAGAGGACGACCGGCCTGGGCGACGGCGACGAAGGCTTCACCGGCTATCAACCGCGCCTTGCCGGCATCCGCATCGAAGTTGACGGCGGTGCGGGCGTTCATCTCCAGCGTCACGCCCGACGAAGGGTGCAGGGTCCGCCGCTCGCCTATGGCAGTGCGTTCGCCGGCGTTCAGTTCTGCGAGCGACAACCACAGGCCGAAAGGCGGGTTGATGGTCAAAAACGCAGCCGATGCGGCGATTGCGCCGCCGCTGCCGGCCAGCATGGCACGGCGGCTCATGGCGGCGGGGCGGCGCTGCGAGAAGGGAACGACGTTGTTTGCGCCTACATCGTCATGCAACTGAGGTAAGGCCCTGGCCGTAGTAGCGAGCGGCATGGCGCGGAGCGTTCGGCGCAATGTCGCTGCCTCGCGAATGGCGCTGGCATGTTCCGGTCCCTGCTTCTGCCAGGCCTCGAACGCCCGCGCGTCGGCGCGTGTCGCCGAGCCCGAGCTGAGGCGAATGATCCAGTCAAAGGCCTCATGCATCAGCGGAGACAAATCGTCGTGCGCGTCCGGCATCGTCAATCGGTCCTCAGACCTCTTGTGTGGTGGTTCATCATGCATCCTTTTGATCAGACAGTCCGGCGGCGCCGATGCGAACAGATTTTCCGCGTTTCAAGCGGCGAGCGCACAGATCGACACCATGTTTGAGTTCCTTCTGGATCATGCGGACGCTGATGCCGAACCTTTCTGCCAGTTCGTGGTGCGAGGCATCACCCAGGAAGGCTTCCTCGAAAATGGTTCTCTGCCTTTCGGTAAGCTCCGTCAGCACTCTTTCCACGACGGCGATACTGGCCCGGTCTTCGGCGATGGTGGCGGGGCCGGGCGCATCGTCCGCGACATTGAGCAGCATCTCGATGTCGAGTTGGGAAAGACGGCGGTTTTCACCCTTCAGGAGATTGCCCGCCGCATTGAGGGCGGCGCGAAACAGATAGGCGTCAGGGTTTCTTACCGGCGCAAGGGTGCCGCGTGTTTCCAGCCTGATCCAGGTTTCCTGCAATGCATCGTCGGCAAGTTCCGGCCCTAGCCTGCGGGCGAGGCGGCTGCGCAGCGAGGCATGGCCCGAAAGCAGCGTGCGCATCAGCAGCGAGCGGGTCGTCTCGCTCATCATCGCTGGATGATCTCGAACCAGACGGGTTGCGGCATGCCTTCGGGCGGCGCCTCGGGCAGTGCGAGACCGGTCAGGATCTGCAGGAGGTGCTTGTCGAGCAGGGCATCGCCCGAGCCGGCCTGTGTCCCTAGCGGGCGCATCACTCCGTGATCGTCGATCCGGACCGCGAGCCGGACCTGGAACCGACGGGTCTGGACGGGGCTGTCCTGCAGGCGGCGCATGATCGTACTCTGCACCATCTGGCCGAAGGGCCGGTAATCGACCGCCGGCTTGCCGATCATCAGCCCGGTCGTGACGCGCAGCCGGTTGAGCGTGAGCTGCGCTCTGCCCAGGGATGCATCGCCTTCGTTGGCGCTTCCCGATGACGGGTCTGCCCCTGCGCGCAGGATCAGCACTGCGGTGCCACTGGTGAAACGATGAACAAGCGGGCTGCCGCGCAACAGGGTCGCCACGGCGATGGGCGGCGTGAAACGACCGTTGAGCGGGGCGGAGCGGAGCCCACGCAGGATCGAGCTGTCGTACACGATATCGATGCCGCTGGTACGCCCGAAGGCCAGCAGCGCCGCCTCCAGGTCCTGCGCGGCAAGGTTGTACTCTCGCTCCGGCGCTGGGCTTGTAGATGGCGCGGCGGCCGCGGGCGAGGGCATTGCGGCAAGTGCGGCGCCGGCCAGCAGCGCGCGGCAAACGAGCCGCGCCTGCCGCATGGCGATGCGCAATCGCGCATGGATGGTCTGGTTCGCCACCCTCAACTCACTCGATCTCGAAATCGACCGGCAGGCTGACGTCGAGCGGTGAAGGCAGGTCAGATGGGATCGCAGGCATCGGGGCGGCCCTGCGAACCGCTGCAAGTGCCTCGCGGTCGAAGACCTGCCGCCCGGAACTGGAGACGATCCACGCACGGTCCACCGATCCGTCGCGGGTCAGCGTGAAGCCGACCTCAACCGATCCCTCCAGCCGGTCGCGATGCGCTTCAGCGGGATATTGGCGGAAACGCGCGATATGAGCGAGCAGCAGGTCGCGGTACGTCATCGCGCTGGTTCCGGAAAGCGCCGAAGCGGCGCTTCCCACTTGCGCCGCTTGGGCAGCCGTTCCGAAGCTGGCGGGCTTGTCCTTTCCGCTTTCGATTTTGGCAGCGGAAGCGCGGGTGCTGGAATGCCGCGCGATCGGCTTCACGGTTTCTGACCGGGCCTCGGCATGCTGTTCCTTCAGGTCGGAGACGAGCGCCGTCCTTGCCGTTGTCCCCTGCTTCAGCGGAATCAGCTCGACTATCAGTGCGCCGCGCTTGTCCTGCGCCAAATTGCCATGACTTGCGCCGCCCGGCGGCGGCTGTAGCAACAGCGCAAGACCTGCGGCGGCATGCATTGCCGTTGTCAGGAAAAGCGACGTGAAGCGGTCCACCGAATTGGATTTCATGGTCTCAGGGCCATGGTTTCAAGGGCTGCATGGGGTCAGGCCCGTAGCGCTGTTTTGTGACAGATGGGCGCAACCCCAACCGAATTTCGTGACGCCGGAACCGGAAAGCCGACTGCCGATCGGGCCGCACCAGATCCTCGAAAAAAACTGGTTCGCGTTCCTGCAGATCGGGTTGTCTGGTCTTCGGAGGCAGTTCTATGTCCATGAACGTACTGGCGAATGCGGAAATAAACGACGGCTATCGCATGGCTTCGCGCGTGCGTGGACAGGGGGCGATGCGCCATGCTGGCCCTGACAACGACCAGGCAGCGCCCGTCGTTGTCACGCGGCCCGGCAGAGTGAAGATATCGGTTCTTCGGTTCGATCCCGGCGCTCCGGGCACTTTCGACCTGGACGAAAGCGTAGACACCTTTGCCCTGCTCTTTCCTGTGTCGGGCGGCGCGCGTGTTCTTCTGGATGGCGCATCGATCCCGCTGGTGCAGCCGAACGCTGTGGTCGTCGGTCGTGGGGGCGGCCGGATCGAGTTGTCGCAGGATGCGGATTTGCTGGTCATGCGAGTGCCCCGAGTGGCTGCGCAGATCTGCGCCAGCGCGCAGCATGGCGGCGCTCGGCGTGTCGCCCGCGATGTACTGCAGTTGAACCTCGTCCATGCCGACCGTTTGCGCGGGGCGCTGAACGATCTCGTTCCTTGCGATGCCGATGAAGAACAGGGCGCCATCGTTCTTGACGAGTTGGTATCCGCGCTGGCGATGCAGCACGGCGTCGATGCCGCCTTTCCGATGTCCCGTTCGCTCTCGTTCGCCCGGGCTCAACTGGATCGTAGCGGTTCGGCGCTGGTGTCGCACGAAGAACTGGCGGGCAAAGCCGGCGTAACGGGAAAGACCCTGCAGCGAGGCTTCAAGGCCTGCCTGGGCATGACGGTGGCGCAGTATTCGCTGGCTGTCCGATTGCACCGTACCCGCGGGTGCTTGCGATGCGACGGGGAGCTTCGGTCCCTTTCCGAAATCGCCCGAGGGGCGGGCTTTCCATCGACCGTAAGTTTCTCCCGCGCGTACCAGAAATTGTTCGACGAAACGCCCACGCAAACACGTAGTTTGGTCTTTCGTGTAAACAACGTTCGTCATATCGATTCTGCGTAATGTAACAATTAAAACAGTCAATAAATTAATAAAACCTGCAAACAGTGATGTTTGCGGGTTATTTGCGTTTGATTAAATTAACCTGCAAATCTAACTGAAATATAATCTTCATCAATTGCATCTGAATGGGAAGATTGCGCCAATCATCTGAAATGATGAGGCGTTAATTCTTGAGGAGTCCCTGCCTCACCCCTAGGGGCGTTTTCGCAGCGGGCACTGGATTGCAGCAAATCAGTCACAGCCCCGCTCCAAGGACGACAGTGGCATTTGTCTGCTCCGCTCGCGAACGTCGCGGGCGGTCTGATGGTTGGGGGTTTTGTTTTGAAGATCCGAGGAAAAGGCCGGCGCGCCTCGTCGATCGGGGCGATCGCCGTGGTACTAGCCATGAGCGCACCGGTTGCGGCCTGGGGACAGGTAGCGGAGCAAGTCGATACCACCGCCGCAGCGTCGCCTGAGGCATCTGCCGCATTTGACATTCTGGCGTTCCAGGTACGCGGCAATACGTTGCTTTCGCCTGCGGATGTGGAGCGTGCGGTATATCCGCACATGGGCCCCGGGCGGACCGAGGCGGATGTCGAGGGGGCGCGGGCCTCTTTGCAGAAGGCGTTCGAGGATGCCGGCTATGTAGCCGTATCGGTATTCATCCCGGAGCAGTCGGTCGAGGGCGGGGTGCTGTCTCTCGAAGTGCAGCCGCAGGCGATCGGGCAGGTCGTGGTGGCGGGCGATACGCGGGCGAAGGCGGCGGTACTGGCTAAAGCCCCCTCGCTGACGCAGGGAGCCACGCCCAACCTGCCCGCGTTCCAGCGCGACGTCATCGCTATGAACGCCAACCCCAATCGCCGCGTCACGCCGGAACTCAAGGCGGGGGTCGCACCCGGCACGCTGGACGTGGTGCTGACCGTGGAGGAAAGCTCGCCGTGGCATGCACAGGCGGAGGTGAACAACTTCCGCTCGGCAGCGACCAGCGACCTGCGCGCCTCGGGCACCATCCGCTACGACAACCTGTGGGGCCGGGGGGACAGCCTTTCGCTTTCCGCGCAGACGGCGCCGCGCCGGATGGATGACGGCACGGTGCTGTCCGGCAACTGGCTGACGCGCATCGGTTCGGGCACGCAGGTGATGGTCTACGGCGTGCATTCGGACAGTGACATCGCCGTTGTCGGCGGCACGTCCGTGATCGGCAAGGGCAACATCGTCGGCGCGCGGCTGATCCAGTCGCTGGGCACGGGCGAGGGGTTCTACCATGCGCTTACCGTCGGCGTGGACTGGAAGGATTTCGCCGAGGACGTGCTGCTGGGTTCGGACCGAGCCTCGGCGCCGATCGCCTACTTCCCGGTCACGGTATCGTGGCGCGGCGACTGGAACGGCGAGACGCGGCGCAGCGACCTGACGCTTTCCACCACCTTCGCGATCCGGGGCCTTGGCGACGGATGGGAACGCTTCGATGCCAAGCGCTACATGGCGCGGGCCAGCTTCTTCGCGCTCAAGCTGGACGCCGGACACAACCAGGACATCTTCGGCGGACTGCAGGTGGATGCGCGGCTGACGGGGCAATGGTCGCCCAGCCCGCTGATCTCGAACGAGGGCTTCAGCCTGGGCGGCATGCAGAGCGTGCGAGGCTATTTCGAAAGCGAGCGGCTGGGCGATTACGGCGTGGCCGGGCAGTTCGAGATGCGCTCGCCGGACTTCGGCGCGATGCTCAAGCTGCCGCTGCTGGACGAACTGCGCCTGCACGCTTTCGCCGATGCCGGCGTGGGCGGCATCCACTTCCCGCTGGCCGGGCAGGACCGCCGCTTCGAACTGGCCTCGGTCGGCGCAGGGGCGCGGATCAAGGTGCTCAAGTATCTCAACGGCGCGCTCGACGTGGGTACGCCGCTCATCAACGGGCCGGACAGCGATGTCGGCTCGATCTTCGCACGCTTCCGCATCTGGGGGGAATTCTGACATGTCGATCATCTCGCGCGCTCGCAAGGGCGCGGTAGCGGGGGCGTTCGCGCTTGCCGCCATCACCGCAGCATCCCCGGCTCAGGCCTGGTGGGAACCGGACTTCGCCTATCGCACGAAGATCAACCTCAACACTTCGGCCGCCGGGGTCACCGGCGAGGTGGCGCGTGCGCCGGTGCTGGTGCGGCTGCATTCGGGCAACTTCAGTTTCGCCGATGTGAAGGCGGACGGCAGCGACCTGCGCTTTGTGGCAGGCGATGATCGCACCCCGCTGAAATTCCATGTCGAGAAGTGGGACGCCAAGGCGCAGCAGGCCCTCGTCTGGGTCGACGTGCAGGGGCTGGCCGCCGGTCAGCCTGCGGCGATCTATGCCTATTACGGCAACAAGGAAGCCGCCGCCGCGCAGGACGTGGCCGGCACCTTCGGCCCCGATTACCGCCTGGTCTATCACTTCAACGCAGCCGGCGCTCCGAAGGACGCTACCGCCAACGGCGCCAATGCGACCGGCGGCGAGGCGCGTAACGGCGCCGGTCTGATCGGTGCCAGCCTCGTGCTGAACGGCGCTGCGCCCGTCACGCTGCCGGCCTCTGCCTTTGCGGCGGGCCCGGTCTCGGTGAGCTTCTGGGTCAAGCCGGGTGAGCCGGCAGCAGATGGCGCGGCGCTGTTCACGCTGCCCGGCTCGGTGAGCTTGGTGAGCGAAGGCGGCCAGCTGTTCGTCGATGCCGGCGGCAAGCGCTCTGCAGGAGCGGCGCTGGCGGCGGGCACCTGGGCCAACGTGGCGCTGGTGAACGACGGCACCAGAAGCGTGCTCTACATCAATGGCCAGCCCTCGGGCGAAGTGGCGGGCGCACTGGGCGCGGCTACCGGCCCGGCGCTGCTGGGCCAGGGCTTCACCGGCGAGATCGACGAACTGCGCGTAGCCGGCACCGCGCTGCCGCAGGCGATGTTCCAGCTGGCGGCGGCATCCGAAGGCCAGGCCTCGAAGCTGGTCATGGCCGACACTGCAGAGCAGGTCGAGACTGGCGGCGGCCACGGCTACTTTGGCATCCTGTTCGGCGCGCTGACGGTGGATGCGTGGATCGTCATCGCCATTCTGGGCGTGATGTTCATCCTCGCCATCTGGACGATGATCGCCAAGCATATGCTGTTCTCGCGCATCGAAAGCGCCAACGAGAGCTTCATGGAAGGCTACCGCGCGCAGGCGAAGCGTGTTGGCGACCATGACGGCCTGCCCGCCTTCGATCCCGGCGCCGATGCGGCGGATTCCAGCCTGGCCCGCCTTTACAGCGTTGGCCGGCGCGAGCTGGGCGACCGGCTCAAGGAAGGCCGCGCCACGGGTTCGCGCTTTGCGATCCGCGCGCAGTCGATCGCGGCGATCCGCTCGGCGCTGGATGCCGAGCAGGTGCTTGAAGGCCAGCGCCTGAACGAACGCATGGGCATGCTGACCAATGCGATCTCGGGCGGACCGTTCATCGGTCTGGCCGGCACCGTGCTGGGCGTGATGATCACCTTCGCCGCCGTGGCTGCCGCGGGCGAGGTCAACATCAACGCCATCGCTCCGGGTATTGCCGCGGCGCTGCTGGCGACGGTGGCGGGCCTGGTCGTCGCGATCCCGGCGATGTTTGGCTACAACATGCTGCTGGGCCGCTCGAAGAAGATCACCGCAAGGAACCAGATCTTCGCCGACGAACTGGAAAAGCGCATCGCCGAAACGTGGCAGGACGTTCCTGCGGCGCAAGCGGCCTGAACCCGAAAAAGAAGGAGTTCAGGACATGGCGATCCAGATCGGCGACGAAGACAAGCCGTACAACGAAATCAACGTCACGCCGATGATCGACGTGATGCTGGTGCTCCTCATCATCTTCATCCTGCTGACTACGGCAGCGGTGCAGGGCATCAAGGTCGATCTTCCCAGCGCTTCGTCATCGAAGCCGCTGGAGGCGCAGAAGAGCCGCGTGATCGCGGTGGCGGACGACGGATCGATCTCGATCGATGCGATCCCGGTGTCGCTGGCCGAGCTGGAAAGTCAGCTGCGCGGCTCGATGGCGACGACCCCGGACCTGGCGGTGATCCTGCGCGGTGACCGCATGGTGCAGTACGACAAGGTGATGCAGGTGCTCGACCTGTGCTCCAAGGTCGGCGTGGCGAGCCTTGGCATGCAGGCGACCCGGCCTCCAGGTGGCGGCGCGTGACGGCGCTGGCTCTCAAGGGCGGCGCCGGCGGTAGCGGGCCGGGCGGAGGTGGCGGTTCGCGCCGCCGCCGCTCGCCGGTGACGCCGGGCCGGCTCGCGCTGGCGGGCGGCGTGGCACTGGTGGTCTTCGTGATCTGGAACTTCCTGAGCGCGCAGATCGTCACCGAGCGCAAGCACGAGATGAAGACGACGACGGTAATGCTACCGCCGCCGCCTCCCCCGCCGCCGCCGCCCGAGGTCAAGCCGGTGGAGCAGCCGCCGCAGCCGACGATCGCCCCGCCGATCGAACAGCCGATGGACACCCCGCCGCCGCCCGATCAGGCGCCCTCGTCAGACCCCTCACCGGGCGACAACGCCCTTTCCGCTCGCGAAGGCGCCGGCCCCAGCAACTACGGCCTCGCCGTAGGCAACGGCGGCGGCACACGCATCGGCGGCAGAGCAGGAGGAGGCGGGGATGCCTTCGGTGCTTATGCCCAGGTTGCTCAGCAGTGCATCCGCCAGGCTGCGCAGTCAGACAGGGAACTGTCGCGGGGGCGCTATGCGGTCAGGCTGGCGGTCCGCTTCGACGAGAGCGGCCGTATCGCCGACGTCCGCATCGGTGACGGCGACACCAAGCGTCAGGCCCGCATCCGCGAGGTGCTGACCGGCCTGCAATGCCCACAGCGGCCGCCCGCCGGAATGCCGGTGGCGCGGATCGAACTTCGGGGCGGCTGAACCATGCCGCCTGCCAATGCCATATCTTCATCCCAGGGGGATTTGATTTCCATGTTCCGTCTTCAAGTTCGTAACCGCGTGATGCCGTTGCTCATGGCGTGTTCTGCCGGGGCTGCGCTTGCCGCTTCGCCGGCGGCCGCCCAGCAGGTCGATTCCAACAAGCTGCTCGAAGTCATGGTCCGCAAGGGGCTGGTCACGCGCGAGGAAGCCGATGCGATGATCGCAGAGGCTGGTACGGCCGCACCGATTGCTGCACCTGCACCTGCGCCCGTGCTTGCGGGCGGCGTGGCCCCGGACGGCGTTCAGACCATCCCCTATATCCCGCAAGTCGTGCGCGAACAGATCAAGCAGGAACTGCGCACCGAACTGGGCCAGCAGGCACAGGCACAAGGCTGGGCCAAGCCGGGCGAAGTGCCGGAATGGACCAAGCGCATCACGATTTCGGGCGACATTCGCGCGCGCATGGATGCCATGCTGTTCGATCGCAATAACTACGCCGACTTCGTGAACTGGGGCGCTGTCAACGAGGGCGGCGGTATTGACGTCAATCCGGCATCGCCCGGCTTCGTCAACTTGCCTTACCTCAACACGCGCAACGACCGCGTGGCGATGCGGCTGCGCGCGCGCCTTGGCATCAATGCGCGGATCGACGACTGGGTGACGGCGGAAATGCGCATCGCCACCGGCAACGACCGCTCGCCCGTCTCGACCAACCAGACGCTGGGCCAGGCCGGTGAATTCGGCAAGTACCAGCTCTGGCTCGACCGGGCAGCGATCCATCTGACGCCGATCAAGGGCTTTGGCGTGGAACTGGGCCGCTTTTCCAATCCGTTCTGGACAAGCACGCTGATGTTCGACGAAGATCTCAACTTCGACGGTATTTCGGCTACTGCAAAGGTCAAGCTGAACGAGCGCTTCGGCGTGTTCGGCACCGCCGGCTTCTTCCCACTGTTCAATACCAACCTGAACTTCGGTTCGCGAGATGCCGGAAGTTTCCGTTCGCGCGATCGCTATCTGGCGGCAGGCCAGTTCGGTATCGACGTGCGCCCGACCTCGGCCCTGCGTACGCGCATCGCCGGCGGTTATTACCGGTTCGAGAACGTGCAGGGTCAGGTTTCCGCGCCTTGCGCCTTCAACCAGGACGTCTGCGATACCGATGCCATGCGCCCGCTGTTCCAGCAGTTCGGCAACACGCACATGGCGCTGCGCGATGTCGTGCCCAACCCCGCCGTCGCGCAGGGCCTCAGCCCCGAAGTACAGTACTTCGGTCTGGCATCGAAATACGAGATCGTCTCGGCCCGCGGCGAGCTTGAATACGGCCTGAGCGAGCACCTCTCGATACGCCTCGAAGGCGATTACATGCGAAACCTCGCCTTTACGCGCGGCAAGGTGGGCCCGCTGGCGCTGAACAACTTCGCCCCCGTGCTCAATGGCAGCGGCGGACAATTCAGCGGCGGCGACGATGGCTGGCAGATGCGCCTTTCGGTGGGCCACCTTGGCCGCGGGTTGCCGCAAGGCGACCAGACCATCCACAAGGGCGACTGGAACGCCAACATCGGTTACCGCCGGATCGAATCCGACGCGATGCTGGATGCGCTGGCCGATTCCGACTTCGGCCTTGGCGGAACCAACATGAAGGGCTGGTTCGCTGCCGGCACTTATGGCGTGGCGGCGAACACCGCAGTGGGCATTCGCTGGATGTCGGCGGACGAAATTGCCGGTCCGCCACTGTCCGTCGACCACTTGATGGTCGACTTCACGTCGCGCTTCTGAACCACGATGGTCATGGTCAACATCGTTTCCGGCATGGGGCGCAGCGCGGCGGGGAGGGGAGCCTTTCCGGCAACCTGCCCACCGCGTGTCCTTTCCGAGGCGGGGTGGCCATGGCCACGCAGATCCGGTGCCGTGCACCGGCAGGGTCCGCCAGCCCAACCCCGTGGCGGGCGGACCCTGATCCTGCTTCTTGCGTTTTTCATGGCGACCGGCGCCAGTGCAAAAGAGCCGCAGCAGCGCATCGCCGCGCGGCAAGGGCCTGTCCCTTGCGTGGCGGTCGACATCGGCGGCCAGCGTGCGGGGCATCTCGATTGCGCGGTGCAGCAGCTTGAAGAAGCTGCACGCATCGCCCGGATCAAGGCAGGCGCCGGGCAGGGCGTGTCGGTGCCGCAGGCCGGCTCGCCCGACGTTCATGTCGGCGTGTCCAGCCTTTCCGGCACGCGGCTGCGCATGGGCGGCAACCTGGGAACTTCGGTCCACCCGGCCCGCCCGACCGTGATGCCGGTCAATCCCCTGGGGCCGCGATGATGGCCTTCAGATTCCGTTTCGACCGGATGGAGCGCATCGACGCCCCGGTTTCTCCCTCCCTTCCCGATGCCGCAGCCTTGCGGCCGACGTGCATCCTGGAGTTTGTTCGATGATCCGTAGCCGCCGATCCTATCGCAATCACCTTTTCCTCGGCGCCTCGCTGGGCAGCCTGCTGCTGGCAGGGCCGGCGCTGTCCCAGAATCTGGGTGCCGTGCGCGCCACGTCCAATGCGGCTGCGCAAGCTGCGCAGGCGGCGCAGAATGCCGGCTCGCGCGGTTCGGCGGCTGCCGAGACGGCGGCGCGGGTTCGCGTCTCGCTCCAGAACGCGGCGCGCATTCGCACGCAGATGGACGCTGCGCAGAAGGCGGCCCGTGCAGCCGCGCTTGCCGCGCAGTCGATGGTCCCCAACGGCCTGGGCAAGGGCGGGCTTCAGCAAGCCGCGGACATCTCGATCGACCCCAGCCTGTGGGTCGGCGCGAGCGGTCCGGCCCAGGCGCAAGGGCAGGACGGCCGCACGAAGGTGACAGTCGATCAGAGCCAGGACAAGGCGATCCTGAGCTGGGACAGCTTCAACGTGGGCCGCGAAACCGACCTTACGTTCGATCATCACGGCAACAGCAACTGGATCACGTTGAACCGCGTCACCGACGTCAACGCCGACCCTTCGAAGATCCTCGGCACCATCAAGGCGGACGGGTCCGTCTATATCCTCAATCGCAACGGTGTCATTTTCGGCGGTTCAAGCCAGGTCAACGTGCGCAATCTGGTCGCATCGGCGGCCACGATCACCAATGAGCATTTCACCCAGTACGGTATCCACGCGCGCATCGTTGCCGATCCCAGCACGCCGTGGCTACCGCCGGTCAGCATCGACAGCTTCACCAACGCAGGCGGCGATGTGCTGGTCGAGGCGGGCGCGCGGATCAGCACTTCAGCGCCCAAGACGGTCGTGGAAAGCGGCGGCTTTGTCATGTTGCTGGGGCAGCGGGTGGAGAATGCCGGCACGATCATAACCGATCGCGGCCAGACCATGCTGGGCGCGGGCGACAGCTTCACCATTCGCGCGGGCTATGGCACCGACGTCAACCAGAAATCCACGACGCGCGGCAATGAAATCGCCGTCAATGTCACCGCGGGCAGCACGAGCGGCGAGGTCGTCAACAGCGGCCTGATCGAGGCACGGCAAGGCGATATCACGCTGGCGGGCGAGCGGGTGACGCAGGACGGCGTCGCGCTGGCGACGAGCAGCGTGAACACGCGCGGCACCATCCATATGCTGACCAATGTCGGCGCCAATGCGCTGGCGACCGGGGTTACGCTGACCGCCGGCAGCCTGACCATGATCCTGCCGGAACTCGATAGCCAGCAAACAGCGACCAACGCGCAGCGCGATGCGATGATCAATCCCCCTGCCGTGACTACGCTTGCGCCCGCGCTCAACAATCAGGGTCTGGGCAACCTGCGCTATGCCATGCCCGACCGGCTTGACCTTGGCCGGATCGAGATCATGACGGGCGGCAATGCCACGTTCGAAAGCGGATCGAACACGATCGCGCAGGGCGGCCAGATCGCGGTCATGGCGCGGGCCAAGACGTTCGTGGGTGACGGTGCGATGCTGGACGTGTCGGGCGTGCGCGGCGTTGCGATGGACATGGAATCCAACACCATCAAGGTGAACATCCAGCCCTTCGAAATGCGCGATTCCGCGCCGAACCGCGAAGTCACCGATCTCAAGACCAACGATATCTGGATCGACGTGCGCGATCTTGTGCTGCTGCCCAGCGGCACCGGCGGCCATGACGGAGATCGCTATTACACGCCCGGCGGCCTGCTGGAAATCGGCGGCCATCTGGGCAACACGCCGCACAAGATCAGCGAATGGGTTGCCAATGCGGGCACCATCACTTTTGCCAGCGGACAGGGTTCCAACACGGTCATCCCGCCTGACGTAGGCCAGCTCATCATCCAGAAGGGCGCTGTCCTCGATATCTCCGGCGGCAGCCTCGACTATGCGGCGGGCCTCGTCCGCTCGACGCTGTTCATGGGATCGGACGGCAAGCTGTACGAGGCAGGCAAGGCCCCCGCCGACGTGAAGCTGGTGTCGGTCGGCGGATCGTTCATGCGAACCCACGCCCGTTGGGGCGAGAAGTATGACGAGTTGTTCGTCAATCCCTTTGCCCGCACGCTGAGCACGCGCTGGGAAGAAGGTTATACCGTGGGCCGCGATGCCGGCGTGCTTTCGCTGTCCGTGCCGACCGTCATCATGGAGGGTACGGTCCTTGCCGATGTCATCGTCGGTGAGCGTCAGACCCACGCACGGCCAGATCTGCCGACGACCATCAGCGACCTGGGCATCATCGGCGGGATACAGGTCAACCGACTGGACGGATACAAGCTGCCGCAGCTTTCCGCGCCGCTGGCAGGTGGTCTTTACGTCGGTAACCAGCTCCATGTTCAGGGGCAGGCCAATGCCCAGAACGGGCCCTTCACTACCGATGTGACGGTCAGCGCGGGTACGGACATCACCGGCGGGATGACCAGTGCTACGGCGCTGACGCCCACGCAGGTGGGCAGTGTGCAACTGTCGGCGGACAGCATCAATCAGGCTAAACTGGGCGAGCTGCGCATCAGCGGCGAAGCGGTGCGCGTGGACTCCGCCATCGCCGTGAGCAACGGCGGCAAGGTGGTTCTGCGCGCCGAGAATATCACCATCGACAGCAACATCACCGCGCATAGCGGCACGATCGCGGTCGAGGCGCTCATCGTGAGCTGCCCCTATAACTGCGAGGCCATTCCGACCAGTGTCGAGGTCGCGGACGGGGCAAAGCTCGACACGACTGGCTTGTGGGTCAACCTGAAGACTGGCGGCGACCGACGCGATCTTGCTTTCCTTGACGGCGGCGACGTTCTGATCGGTAGCCGGCAAGGCTCGGTCCGTATGGGCGCGGGCAGCCTGATCGATGCTTCGGCGGGCGGCGCTATACTGGAGTTCGGCGAGACACTGGGCGCTGATGGCGGCGACGTCTTGCTGTCGTCCGGCAATCTGCCGCGCGGGGCGGTCAACGAACTGGCGCTGGGCGGTGACATTCGCTCCTACGGCTCGGGCGACGGCGTGGGCGGCACGCTGATCCTCAACAACGGCGGCCGGGCCATGTCCATCGGCGAGGCGCTGTTCGAGGGTAATGTCATCGTCGCGGGCCAGCCGCTGCCGATCGACTTGCAGCTGAGCGAGAATGTCACCCTGCCTGCGGGCAGCATACTGCCGTTCGACTATGCCTATCAGGTTACGAAGGCGGTCGTCGGCGATGTATTCGTCAATGGCGAATATTTCGATTTCTCCGCCAGGACACTGGATGCGAATTTCGTCGTTCCCCTTGATTTCATAGGTGAAATTTACGGCGAAGGGTACGCAACCGCCTTCTATCCCGGTGATACGGTAGCGGCAGGAACCTACCTCGAAATGGCCTATTGGCTGCCTTCGCCCGGCGACGTGGTGCAGGACTGGATCATCCCAATCTTTGGCCCCGAACTGACGCTCACTGTACCGATCGACCTTAGCTACGAAAAAGGCTCGATCCTCGACGCACCGGTGACGATCCAGAAGGGCGCTTCGATTGCGAAGGGCACGGTGTTCCAGCAGGATGTGAAGGTCGGCCAGCCGCTGCATCTGGAGGCGGACTTCTTCCAGAAGGGGTTCAGCAAGTATTCGGTCCGTTCGGGCGGCGATATCCATATCGGCGGCGACAAGGTGATCGACGTGGTGGCACCGGTGCGTGAATTCACCGCCGCCAGCCACGGCGTAGCCAGCGGCGCATCGCTGGAAGATGCGATGACGCTGGTAACGCCCGAGATGTTCCTGGCGGATGGGGCCAATGGCCGCTTCATCCAGCGCAAGGGCGCGAGCATCAGCCTGTCCGCGGTCGGCGTGGGCGACATGATCTACGTGAACCGTTATGGCGTGCGCACGACGGGCGCGCTTGGTTATGGCGACCTGCTCGTCGGGGCCGATACCGGGCTGCGGGTGGACGATGGCCAGTCGATCAGCCTGACAGCCACCGATTCGATGCTGGTGCAGGGCAGGATCGAGGCCCGGGGCGGTACGGTGGACCTGATGGCGGGCCTGCCGGAAAGCATGTCCCAGGACAACCCGGCGTCGGTCCCGCTCCAGTACGATGCGGCCCGCGCCCTGTATCTTGACGACAGCGCGGTGATCGACGTGTCGGGCCGCGCGCATGTCGCGACCGACATGAACGGCCTGCGCTACGCTCATGTGTCGAAGGGCGGCAGCATCCGGGCTGGCGGCCAGTTGCTCCAGATGTTCCCGATGACCAGCCCGCGCAACATGACCTCGGCCTATATCGTCGTGCGCCCCGGCGCGCTGCTCGATGCGTCGGGTGCCAGCGCGCAGGTCGATTATCTGTCCTCCGCCATGCCTGGCAGCAAGGCTGGCATGTTGATCGCCACGGATGGCGGCAAGATCGCGTTCGACTCTCAATACGGTGTCTTCCTCGATGGCGACCTGCGTGCCCATGCGGGCGGCGTAGGCGCGACGGGCGGCGAACTGTCGGTGATGCTGGTGACGCCGGCCTTGTACGATCCTGGCGCCAATTCCGGCAGACCCATCCCCAACTACATGCGGCGGCTGCGCAGCATCGTGGTCAGCGACGATTACACGGCGATGCTGCCGGGCGAACTGTCCTTCGGCGATTGCATCACCGGCTGCTGGACGCCGGGGCAGACGCTTGCGGAATCCACCGCCAGCAATGAAGGCGTCGCCGACCTGGTCGGCACGGCGCATGTCAGCGCGGAGCGGGTGCGCACAGGCGGTTTCGACAGCCTTTCGCTTCGCTCCGACGACGTGGTGCTGTTCGATGGCGATGTGACGCTGAACCTGGGCCGCAACCTTACGCTGGGCGGTACGGTCGGCAATATCGATGGCGACAGCGACGTGGCGCTCTCCGCCGCCTATGTGAATTTCGTGAATGCCGGCACGATGTGGGGCCGGGACATCGTAGTCGCGAACAAGGGCACGATCGCGCTTCAGACCAAGCCGAAGACCGGCGCTGGCAGCATCACGATCACCGGCGGCCTCGTCGATATGGCGGGCATCACATTTGGCACGAACGGTTCCATCGGCCTGATCGGCAACGAACAGCTCGACTTCGAATATTCTGCGCCGCGCGACATCAACATCGTCAGCCGCGGCGACATTCGCCTGACCGGCGGCGATGTCCGTTCGCTCAGCAATATCACACTGACCGCCGCGCAGATCTATCCGACCACCGGCGCGAAGGCGGGCATCTATGCCGGTGTCTACACCTATCGTTTTCCGGGAGAGACGAGCGCCTATGTCGCGCTGACCAAGGGCAGCACGATCACCATCAACAAGCTGGACGGGGTGACGCCCTCCACTCCGCTGTCGGTGTACGGCGACCTGACGATCGGTGCGGACATCGTCAACCAGGGCGGCGTGCTGCGCGCGCCGCTGGGCATCATCAAGGTCGGCATCGGCGGCAACGGCTATGTTCCCGGCCCTGATGAGGCGGAGCCTGGACAGACCTACTGGAACGGCGGTGATCGCACGACCAGCCAGGTCAACCTGCTGGCGGGCAGCCTGACTTCGGTCAGCGCCGACGGGCTGGTCATTCCTTATGGCGGGACCACCGACGGGCTGTCCTGGATGCGCAACGGCGTGTCGCTTGACACCACCGCCATGTATCAGGGCGTGTCGATCCTCGGCGTTCTCAAGGCTGACGAGGGGTCTGTCATCGACCTGAGCGGCGGCGGCATGCCCTCGGGCGCGGCCTTTACTTCCGGTCGCGGCGGTTCCGTCGATATCCTGAAGACTGCGCTGGCCAATGTGAACCCGGCCTATGCGAATTTCAGCGACCCCGACGCCAAGGTCTATGCCATAGTACCGGACTATCAGAATTCGGCTGCGCCGGCCGCGATAGACGGCCATGCCCAGCCGGTATTCGGTCAGCAGATCATCATTCCCGATGGCGTGCCCGGCATCAAGGCCGGCACTTACATGCTGCTGCCTGCCGAATATGCGCTGATGAAGGGCGGCTACCGTGTGGAGGTGGGCAAGACAGCAGCACCCGGCGCGGGCCGGATCACTTCGATGGCCGATGGGTCCTACGCGCTGGGTGCCTACACCAGCCTGGCCAACACCGGCACTACATCGTCCACGGCGGTGAATGTAATTCTGTCCTCGGCCTCTGTGGTTCGTACTCATTCGGCGTATAACGAGACGAATTTCCAGGACTTCCTCATCAACGCGCCGGTGACCGGGTTGTTCGGTCGTCCGCTGCCGGTGCTGCCGCGTGACGGCAAGACGTTCACCCTCGCGTTGGCCAATCCGGTGGACGGCGGCGCCGAGCCGATCTTCACCTTCAAGGGCACGGGCAAGTTCGCGGCGGCCGAAGGCGGCATTGGCGGGGCGCTAGCCGTCGTGCCGGGCAATTACAGCGGCGCGAACTCATATGGCCTCGACATATTGGGCGCGAACGGTACGCCCACCGATGGCAATGCCTGGCTCTATGCGACGGACCTGAACGCGGTCGGCGCGACCACGATGATCCTGGGCGGTTCTCTCACACGCCGTATCACCGGCACCAATCCGTTCATCGCCGAACTCAGCATCGTGCCGGGTGGCAGTAACTCGGATGGCAGGTTGTTGAGCTATACCGGTTTCGCCGGCATCACTGTCCAAAGCGGCGCAACGCTGGCCGCTCCGCAAATCCTGCTGGTGTCGGATGGCCTTTCCGACATCGTGGTGGAGAACGGCGCGGTGCTGACCTCGGTCGGCAAGGGCAAGCCGGGCTTCGATTCTTCCAGCGGTTTCGATATCCTCAGCACCCAGTCGGCGATGCTGGCGGTATCGAACGGTCTTATCGAGTTCGCTACGCCAACCGGCGCAGACAGCGTTGGCAAGATCGTGGTCGAAGACGGCGCGGGCCTTTATTCCGATGGCACCATCGCTTTCTCCAGCCGCGGCGCGGTGGAACTGGGCGAAGCGGCGGACTACGGCGCGCGTTATCTCGCATTCTCTACCGGTTCTGTGAATATCGGCACCAGTGACGCGCTGGGGCTGGCGGCGCAGCAGGGCATATTGCCGGGCGGCATCGCGCTGACCCAATCGGTGCTGGAGCGGCTGATCGTTGGCGGCGGCGCGGGTAAGTCGCCTGCGCTGGAACGCCTGATCCTTTCGGCCAACGATTCCGTGAATTTCTATGGCACGGTCAATCTCGATACACGGGCGATCAGCCCGGATTCCAAGCTGCAGCTGGTCCTCAACACGCCCGCCCTTTATGGGCATGGCGGCGCGGACGATAATGCCACGGTCAGCGCGGCGACGCTGGTGTGGAACGGCGTGGCGGGTTCAAAGGGGCCAACGTATAGCCCGATCCCTGTCGTGGGTCTGCCCGGCGGCATCATCGCCGATGGACCGGGCACGGGTTCCGGCATGCTCAACCTCGTCGCGGATCGCATCGTGCTGGGCTATCAGGACGATGTCACGGGGACATCGTCCCTCGCGCTCGACCGGCTTGCGCTGGGCTTTGCGACGGTCAACCTTACGGCGTCCGACCGGATCGAGAGCAACAGCAGCTCGACCATCTCCTTCTACCAGTCGCAGGCTGTGGCCGGTAAGCCGGGCGTTGGCGGCAACCTCAACCTCACCGCGCCGCTGCTGACCGGGACCGCAGGGTCCAAGGTGCGCTATGTGGCAGGCGGCGCCGTGAACATCGCAGCACCGACTGGCTGGACACCGGGCACGGAGCGCAAAGACGCCCCGATGGGCGGCGATATCTCGTTGACCGGTGCGTCGGTCAACGTGAATACGCTGATCGCCTTGCCCAGCGGTAAGCTGAAGCTGATCGCAACGCAGGGCGATGTGACGCTGGGCGAAACCGCCCGGATCGACATGGCGGGCAAGGCGACAAAGTTCTTCGACGAGACCCGCTACAGCTGGGGCGGAGATGTCGAACTGGAAGCGACGCAGGGCAGCGTGATGATGGGCAAGGCGGCCATTGTCGACCTCAGCGCCGATTACAATCACGCTGGCATGCTCAAGGTGACGGCGCTGAACGGCATGGTATCGCTGGACGGCACTATCGAAGGTGAGGCGCGCAATGGCACCAATGCCGCAAACCCGGATCTGCGCAGCGGCGGCATCGACATTCGCGCCGGACAACTGGCCGATTTTACTGGCCTGAACCGGCGCCTGACCGATACCGGCGTTGTGGAAACGCGTAATTTCATCATCAAGACCGGCAATCTGGTCATCGGTGACGAAGTGAAGGCGCGCAACGTCAGCATTACCGCCGATGGCGGCAATCTGACCGTCAATGGCCGCATCGACGCCAGCGGCGCGAAGCCCGGCACGATCCGGCTGGCAGCGCAAGGCGACTTGCTGCTGGCGGGCAGCGCGGTGCTGGATGCCCACGGCACGCAGCTTCAGGTAGACAGCTACGGCGCCCCGATCGAGGCGTCCAACCGCTCCACGATCGAACTGACAAGCAAGGGCGGCACGTTGAGCCTGGCGCAGGGCGCAACGCTCGATCTTTCTTCTCCGGATAGCATCAATCGCGGCCGGGTAGACCTCAATGCCCGCCGCCTCGGCGCGGATGACGTGGCCATCGCGGCGGCAAATGCGCTCAATATCAAGGGGGCGACCAGCTTGTCGGTCAATGCCTTCCGCACGTACGAGCCGACCGGCGGCATCATCGATCAGGCACTGATGGACGGTATTCATGCCGACAGCGACACCTTCATCAACGCCGCCCTTACCAACAACGCGCTGATCGGCCGCATGGCCGGGCTTGGTGCCAATGCCTCGGCCTTCCACTTCCGGCCGGGCGTGGAACTGGTCAGCGCGGCGGGCGGCGACCTGCGCGTTTCGGGCGACCTCAACATGGCGGGCTATCGCTATGCCAGCCTCAATCCGCTGACGCAGCGCAGCGCGAACTACGCCGACTTTACGGGCGACGGCTATGGTTCGGGCGAAGCGGGCGCGCTGTTGATCCGTTCGGGGAACGATCTCGACATCAACGGGTCGATCACGGATGGCTTTGGTATGCCGGCCCGCACCCCGGACGATAACGGCTGGGTGCTCTATCCCGGTGCGCAGGGCGTGAACGACGCCTGGATCCAGGAATATCGCCTGCCTAGCGCAACCACGCTGGGCGCAGGGACGACTTTCCCCAATCAGGCAACGCTGGGCTACGACGTGCCGGTCAACGGCTTCACGGCGGATGCCAACACACAGCTGGGCGCGGAAACGCACCTTTCTGCTGACTTCACGCTGGACGTAAGCTGGGTGGCGCGGGCGAATATCACGCTGCCTGACGGGTCGGTGATCGCGCGTGGATCGATCATCCCGGTCGGCACGGTTCTGCCCACCGGCACCGTAATGGGCGTGGGCACCGTCATGCCGGGGGCGGTGAGCATTCAGGCCATGACATGGCCCAAGGGTGCGAAATTGCCTGCCGCTTTCACGACCTCCGCCGCCGTGCAGTTGCAGGCGGGCGCAATCCTTCCGCGGGATATCAACCTGCGCGCCAACACCATTTCCGGCCTGCTCACCGCGCCGGTCAAGGTGCCGTCGGCTTTTGGCCTGATCGGCAGCACGACGGGCGTTGCAACGTCCTTCCGAGGCGGCGCGGCATCTGATGTCATCCTCGATTTCGACGTGACGCTGCGCAACACGACTGTCCGTCTGGGCGTAGTAATCCCGTTCGGGTTTGAGAACAGTTCGGCCTTCACACAAGTCGGCTGGGACGCGGCCGTACCGATCTGGGCCAGCAAGGCAGCCTTCGAGGCAGGCGCGGCGCCGCTTTATGGGGCCGGTCAGACAGTCATCGCGCGGCTTCCCGCCGGAACATGGTTCGGGGCAGGCACGATCGTGCCCAGGACGGGTTCGCTCGGCATCGTCGCGCCGGTTGTGCCCCGCGGCACGCCGCTCAATGTCTTCAACGCCACCAACCTGTTCCTCAACCAGAACATCACGCTGGCAGCGGGAACCATCATCCCGGCGGGCGTGACGGTGCAGCCCTCGGCGATACAGCTCGACCAGACCCGCCCGGTGCAGGCCGACGGAACACAGGGACGCATGTGGGCTGCCGCGCCCATGCTGAAGGCAGGCTCGCAAAGCTGGTCCATGCGCTTTGTGGCGGGGGCGGACATCGCCTCTGCGGACGGCCGCGCGCTGCGTGCGGCAAGCGAACTGGCGGGTGCAGGCCAGACCGGCGACCTCAGCCTGTCGGATCGCCATTACGTCAATCCGCAGGCAACGCTCGCGGACGGGTTCACCAGCAACTGGCTGTTGCGGATGAAGGCTCTGCAGCAGTTCAGCGTGGTGCGAACCGGCATCGGGTCGCTCGATATCCTGGCAGGCGGAGCCTATGCCCAATATTCGCTGTTCGGCGTCTATACCGCCGGTACGCCCTCAGGCACGATCGGCGGCACCACGCTTGACGGCTATAATGTCTATAACCAGCCGCGTGCGACCATTGAGGGCGCGCAGAATATGGCCAACCCGTGGATCGGCCAGAATTTCGGCGGCTATGCCGACAGCATCCGCGATTACCAGGCCTGGTATCCTGAACATGGCGGCGACATGATGCTGTCCGTTCAGGGCAACATGACGGGATTCCAGACCGGCCGCGATTTTGGTTACCTGCGACCGGGCAGCAGCACTGTCACCAACTGGCTATGGCGTCAGGGCGGTTACGGCGTGACCGAGGGCAATGCGGCGCTGGGGCAGGATGTTCCGACCGCATGGTGGATCAATTTCGGAGGCTATGTACCCAACAACGCGGGCAGCCTGAACGACAGCAGCGTCAGCCACAATGCGCCATTGCTGACAGGCTTCATGGGCATCGGCACGCTGGGCGGTGGTAACCTGACCGTTTCGGCTGGCGGCGATGTGGGCGCGATAAGCAATTATGCTTTCGTGACCGATGGGAGCAGCAGCGACAGCAATCGCGGCGTCATCAGCAGTACGGCGCTGAACTTTGCAGTGGCAAGCACGGGCCGCGTGACGGCGATCGACCGGCCTGGCGGCTTTGTGACCGGCGGCGACATGGTCCAGACCGGCGGCGGTGAAATGACCATCCGTATCGGCGGCACCTTCAACCCCGCATATCCGCGCAGCACGCTGGATGCGGGCAACGCCGAACTGACCGGCAATTTCATCAACCTGCGCGGCGGTATCGATGTGCTGGCGGGCGGCATCAACAAGGTCACGCTGGTGCCGGGCGATGGTATCGTCACGGTCAACACGCGCGGCAATCTGATGATCGCGGGTGTCGGCGATGCAGGCGCGATCACGCAGATCGGCGGGGCGGGGACATCGCTCGGCCATGTCGATGAAACCGGCACTTTCGTCCGGCCGGACGGCGTGTCGATTAACACCAGCTTCACCCTGTGGCAGGACGATACCGCCATCCACCTCTTTTCCGCCGGCGGCGACGTTACGCCGGTGACGCTGGCCGGGGTGGGCAATGCGGCCCAGCGCGACGGTCGCTACTGGTATCCGCCGATCCTGACCGCCACCGCCGCCAGCGGCGATATCATCTGGAGCGGCGGCATATGCGGCAACGACTGCAGTAGGGGCATCGCCGCTCTCGAACTGATGCCGTCCCCGCAGGCCCAGGTGGAATTCCTGGCGATGGGGACGATCAGCGGCGAAGCGTCCATTATCCAGGACGGTGTCGGCTCATTCCCCGCCGTCATGCCGATCGCCATATCGGGCATGTCGAACAGTGCCGAACTGTTGCCGAACCCCTTCCGCCCGGTATGGGGGGGCGTGCTTAATCGCACTTATACCTCCAATACTGTTCTCGACCCGGTCTTCGGCGGCAACGGGACGGTA
>Ga0308165_1000806_pt1 | contig 49761 bp, 42 predicted proteins | sample PhyWR2_FD_201032 | JGI IMG/M metagenome (GOLD analysis project Ga0308165, IMG submission 201032) | Phyllosphere microbial communities from UC Gill Tract Community Farm, Albany, California, United States - DLSLW.R2 | ecosystem: Host-associated > Plants > Phyllosphere > Unclassified | place: USA... | reverse complement strand
AGAGTGTATTTTTTGTCAGATCATCGATCAGGCCATTCCTAGTTATAAAGTTTACGAAGATGAGCAGGTTTATGCGTTTTTAGACATCACTCAAGTAACGAAAGGTCATACTTTACTTGTTCCTAAAAAACATGTTACAGATATCTTTGATTATGAGCCAGCACTTGCTGGTGAAGTCTTTGCACGAGTTCCTAAAGTTGCCCGAGCTCTTGAAAAAGCTTTTCCAGAGATGCAAGGACTAAATATTATTAACAATAATAAGGAATTAGCGTATCAATCTGTTTTCCACTCTCATATTCATCTGATCCCACGTTTCGGGAAATCTGATGATTTCTCTATCCATTTTGGAAACAATCAAGATAGCTACTCTCGTGAAGAAATGCAAGCAATAGCTGAAAAAATTATGAAGCAGGTGGAACAATAATGGGAAAATTTTCTAAAGGAATTTTATTTGGCGCACTTGTTGGCGGTGTTGGCGGTTTACTTTTTGCTCCTAGAAGTGGTAAAGATACTCGTCAAAAATTTGTCGACGAACTAGAGGAGTGGTCTGATTTAAAAGAAGATTTTACCGAAAAATTAGACCATTTCAAAGAATCAGCACAGGCTTTACAGGCCACAGCAGACATGTACATTGAACCTTTTATTGACGGCATCAACCGTGATGTTGAAAACTTTATGTTTCAAGCCGAGCCTAGACTAGATCAAATCCAAGAGCAAGTAGAAAAAATTCAATCGGAATTACCAGAAATGCCATTAGAAGATTAAAAAAGCTGAGGATAAAATGATTATCCCTAAAATTTTATCCTCGTTTTTTTATTTTAATTCAAAAAACCATCTTTTTTAAATAAAATCAAGTGGCTTATTTCATCAATTAAAGAGGTATTTTAGACTAACTTTCTTAAAACCCACCGTTTTTATAGATGAAATTGTGTCCTAAATTCGAAAATTGTTTGAAACTATCGTTTACGTATTTCTTTTATGAAACATAGTGTGGTATAGTAATAACCGTGAGAATTAATTTCTACATAATAAAAAATAAAACAAACTTAGGAGTGCTAAAAAGAATGAAGAAAAAACTAATCTTAGCTGCAGCAGGTGTACTTAGTATTTTTACATTAGCTGCTTGTACAGGCGGTTCACAAGATATCGCAACAATGAAAGGCGGAACAATCACTGTTGATGATTTCTTTAACCAAACTAAATCAAGTCAACAAAGTCAACAAATCGTTCAACAAATGATCATCTATAAAGTATTTGATCAAAAATATGGTAAAGATGTTTCAGAAAAAGATATCCAAGCTCAATTTGATGAGACTAAGAAAAACATCGAAGCGCAAGGCGGAGTGTTTGCAGATCAACTAAAACAAGCTGGTCTTACAGAGAAAAGCTACAAAGAACAAATCAAACAAAGTCTTGCTTACAAAGCTGGAATCAAAGCACATATCAAAATCACTGATGAAGATTTAAAAGCTGCTTGGGAAACATTCCATCCAGAAGTAGAAGCACAAATCATCCAAGTCGCAACTGAAGACGAAGCAAAAGAAATCAAAAAACAATTAGATAACGGCGACGACTTCGCGAAAATCGCTAAGGATAAATCAACAGATACAACAACAGCAAAAGATGGCGGTAAAGTGAAATTTGATTCTCAAACAGAAACTATTCCTGAAGCTGTTAAAACAGCTGCTTTTAAATTAAAAGACGGCGAAATTTCTGAACCGATCCAAGCAACTGATTCAACTGGTTACCAATCAACATTCACTATCGTAAAAATGGTGAAAAATAAAGATAAAGGCAATGACATGGCTCCATTCAAAAAAGAGCTAACAAAAATTGCTGAAACTGCTAAACAAAACGATCAAGAATTTGTTCAAAAAGTGACTTCTGAAGTGTTAACTGCAGCAAATGTTAAAATCAAAGATGACGCATTTAAAGATGTCTTAGCTGGTTTAGTTGAAACAAAAGATTCTGCTAAATCAAGTGATTCTTCTAAGAAAGAAGAAAAAGAATCATCTTCTAAAGAAAAAGAATCTAAATCAAGTGACTCTGAAAAATCTAAAGATTCTTCAAGCAAAACTGAAGAATCATCAAGTAAAACTGAAGAGTCTTCTAAATAGTAGAACAAAAAAAAGAGATGGATTTCATCTCTTTTTTTTGTTCTACTATTTTAAAAAACTAACTCAAAAAGTTCATAAACAATTAATAGATCCTCTGAAAAAGTTAGATCATATTTCTCTAATGCTTGCTCAAAAAAAGGTTGGTGAACACTGCGCCAATAGCGCAATGTTCGATCCCCTTCTCCTTCAAGATAACCATGTACTTCTGATAGTTGAGAATATGGCAAGATATCCACTACTTTCGTACGAATAATCGCTTGTGCTTGGTTATTTCCATCTAACAGCACACTATAATCACCAACTTCGGGTAATTTTTCGTCTTCAAAGTCTCGTCCATATAAAAGGTGTAAGGAAGAGGTCCCTGTCTTTTCGCCTTTAAGAACATGGGCTAACAATTCATCTGCCATTTCAGGTGAGTTGCCAAAGGCCCAAGCTTCATAATGATCCGCTGTGATTTCAGATTGATTTTTAAATTGTGTCCATAAATCTACCACTGATTGATTCATCATTGTCTCCTAATCCATTTAAATATTCTTGGGTACATAAAAGCTACGATTGTCTAGCCCAAAGATTCGATCTGTATATTGTCCTGGCTCAGTTTGACGAACTGATCCTAACATCATTTGAATCGAAGCATCGATATTATCGATTTGATGTAATACTTCGGCTTCCATGATTCGTGGTCTAACTGGTGATCCGTATTCTAATAAGCCATGATGAGCTAAAACCATATGACGTAGCACAATCACATCTTCATCATTTTCATCGATTTTTAAAGCAATGCACGCCTTTGTTATTTCTTCATCTACAAGTACCAAGTGACCAATCAAATTTCCTGATAACGTATATTCAGTCGTCATCGCACCAGAAAGTTCTTTTACTTTGCCTAGATCATGTAAAATGATGCCAGAATAAAGTAATGCAGCATTTAATTCATTGTACTCCTTGCAGATTGCTTTGCCTAAACGTAGCATCGATACAGTGTGATAGGCTAAACCATTAGCAAAAGCATGATGGTTCCTTTTCGCAGCTGGATAATCAAAAAATTCCTTTTGATATTGTGTGAGTAAATAGCGAACGATTCGCTGCCAATGAGCATTAGTGATTTCAAACACTGTTTGATTGATTTCTTCCACCATATCTTCACGTTTTAGTGGCGCCCGTTCCATGTACAAAGTTGGTTGACTAGGTTCATCCGTTCGTGCCACGCGCATATGGATGATCTTCACTTGAGGATTGCCCTGATAGACTTCTCTTTTCCCATTTAAAAGAATAACATTTCCCGCTGCGAAACGACTGATTTCTTCTTCAGAAGCATCCCAGTATTTCCCGTCGATCGTGCCTGACGTATCTTGGAAAGTAAAAGCGATAAATTTTTTGCCATTTTTTGCGATACGCACATCCGCATTTTTGATCAAAAGAAATAATTCAAATGTTTCATCGACAGTTAATTCACGAATTTTTTTCATACTTCTGCTCCTTCTAATTCCATAATTGGTTGTTTCAACTCTTTATAATAGCTTACCATTTCTTTGTCAGAAGAAAAACAGATGACTTGCTGATGTTCAGAAAATACTGCAAATAATTGAGCTAATTGTTCTTTTCTTTGACTATCATAATGTAGCCAGCCATCATCAATCATGATCGGACATAAGTTACGTTGCTCTTGAAGATAAAGAAAGGCAAAACGAACGGCCATCACAACTTGGTCTCTTGTACCTGTAGACAATTCATGCAACATAAAACGTTCATGATCCTTACGAATGACAATCAGCTGTTCTTCTTGTAGTTGAATTGCACGATACGAATTTCGGGTCAATATTTTAAAATAATCGGTTGCCTTTTTTAATAGATTAGGTAATTGTTTTTCTGATAACTCCGTTAGTAAATCCATCAGTAACTGACCTGCTAATTGATTCCCTGACCATTCCAACGCTAGTTCTTCGATTCCAGTTTTTAACATTGCTTGTTCTTGATACAATTCATCCAGCGTTCCATCTGACAGCATTTGTTGTTTTTGATAAAGAAGTTCTTGTTCTTTTTCTTGTAGATGCTGGATGGTCGTTTCTATTGCTTTTATTTCTTGTGAAATTTCAAGCTGTCTTACGGTTAATTGTTGCGGCTCAATAGCTTCAGGATACACCCCTAGCAACATGGTTTGTAGTTCCTGTTTTCGTTTGTGGTTCGCTGAAGCTGTTTGGTAACGTTGAACTTTTTTGGGAATCTCATTGATTGAAGCAATCTGGAAACGTTGTAACAACGGTTTACTTTGATCCAGTACTTGCTGTTGTTTTTCCTTTACTTCTCGAATCGTCTGACGTGTATAAGCATCTGCTTGATACTCTTGTGCAAAACGGATTTTTTCCATTCTATCAGCAAAATTACCGATCACACGGATTCTTTCTGCTAAAGAAGTGCCCGCAATAGGTAAATGTGCTGTATAACGTTCTGTTTGCTCCGCTAATTTGGTTACCTGTCTCTGATCTTCTTTCAACTGAAGCTCAAGTTCTTGATTGGTATTGAGCAAAATCAAATAGCGAGTAATGTCTGAACGATGAGTCAACCAAAACTCAACTTGATCCATTCGGCCTAAATGGTTTTCTTTTACTTTTTCTGCAACAAATTGAGCCATTTCTTTCTCTTCTTTACGTATCTGTTTGATATCTGCTCTTATTTTTAGTAACTGATCATTTAAATAATCCAACTGAGATAATTTTTCTTGCCACTGTTTTTTTTCATTTTCGTAAGTATCCTTAGGCTGATAAAACAATGGCCAGACGCCTGCAATTATACAGCCCGCACTTAAGATAAACGTTCCGTAACGAAATGGAGTAGGTAAAAAGAAGCTCAACAATAAAATAAGTGCGCCAGCTCCACAAAAAAGTGGATTAATGTTTTTATTGGTTTGTCGGTAATTTTTGCGAAACATTTCTTTATTGATCGTTTCAAATGTACTTAAATTTTCTTCACGTGTCGCAATTTCTTCTTCTAATAATCGCAAGTCTGTTTGTGCGGTCTGTAGCTTAACTGTTCGTGCAATAATGTCTTCTCTCATCTCATTTATAACCTGTTCTTCAAAAGACAACTGCGGCGGATTCTCTCGACTCCACCCCCATTGTTTTTCTAAAGGAAGCATTTCTTGCTGATTTTGCTGTAAGGATTGGCTCATCCAACTGATTTCAGAAAGTAATTTATCGATATCATAACGTTGATTCAGTAGTTGTTGAATATGTTCTTCTTCGTTTAAATAAAACTGATAATCCTCTGTCTGATCTTGCGTCTCGCTTTGTGTAGCAATACTTTGATTTAAGCGCGTCAATTCTTCACTTAAAAAACGATATTGTTGAAAAAAAGAAAGCAATTGTTCTTCTTCTTCACGAGTTAGCACTGCCGTTGTTTTTGACTGTTCAATTGCTTGTAATTCTTCATACAACGGTAAATTCATGACTTGTTTTTCTAGTCGTGCCAACTGATCCTTCATTTCTTGTGACGCTTGGCGTTGCTCCGCTATTTTTTGCCCTGTAGTGTCTAATTCTACAAGCAGTTGTTGAAACGGACGCTCTTGTTGTTCTTTTTCATTGATCCGTTGCTGTAAGCGTTGATACTCACTTAATTTTTGATTTAACGGCGGTTGACTCCCTTTACCTTTATAAATCATCTGAGCCTGTTTAAAATAGGCTTCTCTACTTAGCAACAATTGCTGACTTCCTGATAGTCCTAAAGAAAGCAACGAAGTTTGCAATTCTTCTTCGTTTAATTTTTCTAAATGGCTAAGTTGTTCTTGCTGAAAGGTAAAAACCGATTGAAACAGCTCCTTGGTCAAAGGATAGAGCATCTTTTCCAATAAGGTTTCATCACCGATTTGATCATTAAAATAGACTTTTGCTTGTCCTTTATTTTGCCCTTTGAAGCGTTCAATTTGGACTTTCCCATAAACTGGATGCTCAAACCATAAGCGACCGCCATAAGCGCCGCCATTTTTTGGTTGATAGTCTTTTCTTTTTTTTCCTTTTGCAGGAAAACCAAAAAACATGGCTTGAACAAACTGATAAATCGTTGATTTCCCTGCTTCATTTGTTCCAAATAGTAATTGATTTTTCGGTTGAAATTCAATCTTATGTTGCTGCCATTTACCAAATCCAACAAGTTCTATTGCAATGAGTTTCATAGGCGATCCTCCTCAATAACGAAATCTGCTTTAATTTTCTGATCTGCTTGTACTACACTACGTTCACGCCACTCTTCATTTGGCTGTACTACAGATGAAAATAACGGATTTTGGACTAATTCCTGCAATGTATTTGAGAAGATTTCTGGTTGTAGATAATTTTTTTCTAGTTGCTTCAACAGCTCTGGATCCGCTGTGATCCTTACTTTTTCATCCAGCTCTTCAGTCAATAATCCAATTTGGAATAAAAATAAGAAATGATTGGATCGCTGAAGCAACGTAGTTTGTAAATAATGAAGTAACTCTCCATTCCCATAAGATATCCGGAATTCTTCACCGAGCTGCTCAGTATCTGTCAATTGGATTTCTTTTAAAACAACAGATTTTTGATCAAGACTTTCTGTCACAAGAAGCTCCTCCAATAAACTCAAGGCTTCTTGTAAGTTGCTAGTCTGGCTCAGTGAATACTTAGTCTTTTGCCAATTAACCTTGGCTACAGCTTCAAAATGAACAGTTGCATGGCCTGATTCGATAGACACAATCGCCACACCTTGAACAGTTCGTTCTTTTTTAGTATGACCTTGCGGTGTTCCTGGGTAGACAATCAGTGGGTCTGCACTCATCACCTGAGGTTGATGGATATGGCCTAACGCCCAATAGTCATAGCCCTTCCTCTTCATTTCACTGAATGAAAATGGCGCATAATTTTGCACTCCATTATTCACGGTATCACCATGATAAATCCCAATATGTAGATCTGCTGTGGCATCTTTACTTGGAAATTCAGAAAGTTTATTCTCATTGATCCACGGATGTTCATAGCTAAAGCTTGAAACGGCTATCTTTTCTTGATTTTTCGTCATAAAATAATGTGTTTCCACCTGCTCCTTTTGAAAAAGAAACATATTCTTGGGAAAATCAAACCAATAACGCTCTGCAACATAGTAATCATGATTTCCAAATGCCATGATCACAGGAATCTTCTCTTGTTCCAAACGCTTCATTTCAGCGATAAAATAGGCTTGTGTTCGGATCGATGTCCGACTTTGGTGAAAAGTATCCCCCGCAAAAATCACTACATCAACCTGTTTTTTAATCGCTATATCAACAATCGCTGTGACTACTTGATGGTTTGCCTGCTGTAATTTTCCAGCGATTTGTTTGGGTATATTTTTTAGGCCTTCAAAAGACCGATCCAGATGTAAATCTGCCGTATGCAATACTTTCATTAGATCCTCCTATTCGCCTTGATTCTTTTCTCTAATCATATCATTTTATTAAGTATCGGTCAGTAAAAACATACGAAAATTTGTTCGTTTTTCATTTTTTAAAGACTATAAAAAGAAAGAAACTGAAATCAAACTCTACAAGCTACGATTCCAGTCCTACTATTTCCAGCTATTCTATTATAATATCGATTTGAACGATTTCACTTTGTGTCCCAATCCGCATTGGCGGTCCCCATGTCCCAACACCAGAAGAGACTATCACCTGTGGGCTATTTTCATTTTTACGATAGTAACCATAGTCCACAATAAAATACGCTTTTGTTACTAAGCTGAATGGAAATATTTGCCCTTGATGGGTATGGCCTGAAAGAATCAACTCATTTGATTGCTCATATTCTTCTAGGTTAGAGGGTTGATGATCTAAGATAATTTTTGGTAGTTGGTTTCCGACTTTTTCAAATTGATCTTGCAGACTTTCTCTAGTGCCATCTTGTGAACCGATCGGTCGGCTATCTTTGCGACCGACAACCAATAGTTCTTCACCAACAACTGTCATTTCATCTTCTAACAAAGTAATTTTTGCTGATTGAACTAACTCTTTCATCTTTTCAAAGCTTGCTCCAGCATCATGATTGCCCCAACACATGTAGGTACCATAAACAGAAGACAGTCGACTAAGCTGTTTTTCCATGCCCTTTGCATCTTGTAATGCTTGATAATTACCATCAAACAAATCACCGGAAATAAAAATAATATCTGGCTGCAGTTGATTGATTTTTGTGACAATTTTTTCTAATTTCTTCACGTCATTAACATAGCCTAGGTGCACATCGCTAATCAAAACGGCCTTTATTTTTTGGGACTTACCGTCTGTTGGTTTATCGATTATTACTTGATAATTCACTGTCTTGATTTGTTGCGCTTGCCATGAACCATACCAAAATAAAACAACTGTTACAGCTAGTGCAATTATCCAAATAAGCAACTCATTTTTTGATTGAATCATTGTGTTTTTTTTAGTTATTTTAAGGATCAAATCAGTTATCCCAAAACTAACTAACGATAAAAACCAGTACGACAACCAGTAACTGCCGATTTTCCCAACCACACCACCAACATTTCCATTAAACACTAATAATGTCACTAAGGCTGCAATAGCCAATAAACCAATGATTCCCCATAAGATCCCTGGATATTTAAACCATACAAAATGCTTTAAAATAGCCAGAAATTTTCTACCAATATAGTAGTTCCCTAAAAGGAATAATCCAGTAATGCCTAGAAAGGCTAATTTATTCATTATTCCCCTCTCTCTTTTCACCTATCACCTGACCAAAATCGACGATCGTTTCACGATTATTTTCGGTGTTAAGCCAAATTTCAGGATCGATTCGCACTTGATGTTCTTGAAATAATAGAATCACTGTTGATCCGCCAAATTCAAACCACCCTTTTTTCTCAAAACGATGACACTTTCCTGATTTTTTTAAGTTTTTGATCTTGCCGACCATTAAAGCACCTACTTCGATCTGTATGATTTTCCCAAAGTTTTTGGTTTCAATCACCGTAACTTCTCTGGCGTTTCTAGAAAAAACGGGCTCATTATGGATTGCTACTGGTTGAACTGTGTGGAATACACCCGAAATTTTCTGTTGTTCGAGAATCGTTCCTTCATCAATAAAATAATAATGATGATAGTCATCAGGTGTTAAACGAAAAATGACAGCACTACCGCCTTGCCATTCATCAGCAAGGCTTGTGTTATCAAGTAACTCTGAAAGAGCATATTCAGAATGTTTCACATTAAACGTTCGTTTTTTACTGATTGGATAAACGGTGACTTTAGCATCACACGGCGCACATAAAAATGCTTCCTCTTCAGTCAGTAGACGTGCTTCAGGTCTGATCTCCCGCATAAAGAAATGGTTGAACGAAGTGTACTCTTCAGCTATGTAGTCTTCTACTTGGAGTTTGTTTTTCTTGATGAAGCGGGGAATCATTCCTTTTGAGAGCGGGCTATTTAAATAAGCCCCAGCCACTTTGGTCAGCGGAGGCTGGATGCATCCCTTTAAAAGAAGGCGTCCTACTGGATTTTTATATAGAAAAGTCAATAAATGACTTCCGCTTTCTGAAATAGACACTGTTTTAAAGCGTTTTTCCATGTCTTTACTCCTTTGAAAAGTTTAGCGAATAATAAAGGCGACAATTGCACCTACGAATGCCCCAAAAGCTAGCTTTCTAGGATCGACTTTTTTGATTTTCACTTTTGAAATAAATAAAAAACCAATGACGAGTAAGGCTGCTGGATAAACTAAGGCGATCGCAATATGCAATCTACCCGCAATAAAGAATAACAAAGGTATCAGTGCAGCACTGCTTGTCACGGGTAAGCCTTCATAATATTCACGACGATCACACGTCTGTTCTTTTCGTTCCATTTCAGTCACATTATAATGTGCCAAACGAATCAACGCAGCTAAAATATAAAATACAAATAATGGCAAATAAATCCCTTGCGTCAAACCAGATGCATACCCTAAAACAGTCGGAAAAACCCCGAAACTGATCAAATCAGCTAATGAATCGATTTGAATACCGTAGCACATTTCACTTTTTGTCCGCTCTTTCATATTCGCAACAAAGCCATCAAACATATCACAAATACCTGACAAGACTAAACAAAAAATTGCTTCAACGATATGCTGGGTTAATGCTAAATACATACCAACTATAGAAAAAACTGCATTTCCATAGGTTAGAATAACTGTGTAATCATAAATACCAATCATACTTTTTGTTCCCCAATCCTTTTTTCATTTAGTATTACTATATCATTAAAAGAGCAGAAATTGGGAAATTTTTTCAGATTTCATGTGATTTTTAGTGTCTCATATGTTTTATTCTCCCTTTATTCTCTACTCCTTTTCGCAAATCAAATATTCCATAAAAAAAACAAAAAGCCTCTTTAATATAGCAGTGAAAATACATTCTATCTGCTATGTTTAAAGAGACTTTTTACAATTTAATCAATTAATCGTTATACAAATCACGAATCGGTGTCATGATAATACGGTTCAAATCATTCACAATCAAGCTAAATGCTTGTTCTTTTTGCATCAATTGGTTGATGACCTCTGCTTTTTGAACCTCTGTTGCTAACGCTTGCGCTTTTTCAGCATCTTCTTCTGAAAATTCTTCGCCACGCATTTGTTTTTCTTGTAAACCTTGTTGGAACGTTTGGAATTCTTTGAATAAAGTGTATGCTTCTTCGTCTGCTTTCACTTCAGCGTAAGCTTGTTCTAAGGCTTTAAACTCTTCCATCTCACGGATTTCGCGTTCTACTTGATTAGCTGTATCATAAATATTGCTCATTCAATCTCCCTCGTTTCTATAAATTCTTCTCTTTGATTGTACCATTCTTTGATTCGTTTTCAAACCGATTATTCTCCTGTTAAACCACCAAAGAAGTCTTTCAAGCCATTTTTCGCATTGTCCCAACCTTCTTTGATTTTGCCGCCGATATCTTTGGCACCTTCTTTAACTTGACCACCGATATCTTTCACACTATCTTGCCAATCATTAGTATTTCCTGCTGGAACTGCTCCAGCTTCTTGTACGATCCCACCTGTCGCATAAGCATCTGCTACAGTGAATGGTGTTTGCGCTGTATACGGCATGATCCCTTGTGCTTGACTACTAAAGACAGTTGAAGCATGCGTGGCACTACTTCCTTGTAAATAGTGACTTTCACTTGTTTGTTCAAAACCAAGCCATGTTGCAATCACTACATCCGGTGTATAGCCGACAACCCATTGGTCATTCGTTTTATCTGTATCAAAATTGGTCTCTGTCGTTCCAGTCTTACCAGCCATGACATAACCAGCCGGATCAGCATTGATCCCTGTTCCCGAACTAAAGACACCTAGAAGCATACTCGTCATTTGATCCGCTGTATCTTTTGTGATGATTTGTTTTGTTTTAGCATTTGTATTATCTTCGATCACAGCACCTGTTGAGTCAACGATTTTAGTAATCAAGTGAGCCTCTGACTGAGCGCCACCAGTTGCAAATGGACTGTAAGCATTCGCCATCGTCAACGGTGAAACACCCGTTTTCAATCCACCTAAAGCTAATCCATAATATTTATCTTCGCTCGCTAATGGGATCCCAAATTTTTGTGTCTTTTCAAAGCCTTTATCCAACCCTATTTTATGCAACGTCCAAACAGCAGGTAGATTCAAACTTTCTCCTAATGCTTGATACATTGGGACTTCACCACTATTTGTGCGGCTATAGTTTTCTGCTGGGTAATAATCTTGCGGTTGATCTTCTAAAATACTATCTGGTTTCATTCCAGTTTCCAATGCCGGTGTGTACACCGAAATTGGTTTCAAGGATGAACCAGGAGAACGTTTTGTTTGAGTGGCAAAGTTAAACCCACGATACACATGCTCGCCTCGTCCGCCAACTACTCCTTGTACGCCACCCGTTTTAGGATCAAGGGCAACTGATCCACTTTGAACCACTGCACCATCTTCTGCATTCGGTGGGAATAGGGCATCATTGTCATATGTCTGCTGCATCGCTGTTTGATAATTTTGATCTAATGCTGTATAGATTTTATAGCCTTTATTTAATAAGTCTTCCTCTTTCATCCCATACTTATTCACTGCTTCATCAATCACTGCATCAAAGTAATAAGGATAGCGATAATCGGAGTTTTTATCTGAATAATTATCAGCTAGCATACTATTCATATCCACCCCTGCTTGAGCATCGGCTTCACCTTGAGATAATTTGCCATTATCAACCATTAATTGTAACACTGTATTACGACGATTTACCGCATTCTCCAAGTAATCAAGTGGATTGTAAATACCTGGTCCTTTCAACATACCAACTAAAGTTGCTGCTTGACCTACTGTTAATTCACTGGCGCTGACAGCAAAATAGCGATGTGAAGCATCTTCAATTCCCCAAACCCCATTACCAAAGTAGGAATTATTCAGATACATTTCTAAAATCTGCTGTTTATCATATTTTTTCTCGATTTCGATCGCTAAAAATAGTTCTCTTGCTTTACGTGTCATTGTTTGTTCTTGTGTGAGGTAGGCATTTTTGGCTAGCTGCTGAGTGATCGTACTTCCTCCGCCGCCTCCACCAATTTTACCAAAACTAAGTTTTCCGACTACCGCCCGAAAAAGTCCTTTGATATCATACCCATGGTGGGTCTCAAAATTTCGATCCTCAGTTGAAATTAACGCGTCTTTCACATAGGGAGAAATTTGATCGATCGTGACGAAGGTTCCTTTTTGCCCAAATAATTTCCCTGCTTCATCGCCATTTTTATCATAAATAACGGTAGATTCCTCTAACCCTTTTTTCAAAGCACCGACATTTGCAGATTTAGCCAACGTAAACAAATAAATGCTGGCAATGAGAACAACAAGCATCCCTAATAGCAAAATAATTTTATTAATTTGATATTTTTTCCAAATCCGCTTACGCCAGTAATGAAAACGAACAAGATACGGTTTGATCCACGTCCAAAAACGTTGGAAACCAGATTTTATTTTTTCCATAATTGTTTTAAAGTCCATAGTGCTCCCTCTTTATATAAAAGTTTCTAAGCTATTTTAACATAATTTAGCATTTAGATTCATCCGGCTTTAGCATGAATTATGCACAGAGATCATGTTTTGCCTATTTTAGCATGCTTTTCTTTTAATTTTATGTAGAAAAGCTTAAGAATCTGTCAAGAAAATAAAAATTCTTAAGAATATACTACGGATCGAGCTTATTAGTTAGAATATAAAAAAAAGTTTCTCCTCTTAATGATTTCTTTAGAAAAAAGTTACAATTTCAAATAAATTAGGGCAAAGAAAATTCATATTTAGTTTGTATTATATATATATACCAACAAACAACCCTAACAAAACACTTTTTCATTTTTTAACTCCTTTCCCACTCTTCCCCAAAGAGTGGGTCTTTTTTTATTTCGAGAAAATTTTCAAATAAGTGAGTAAAAAAGTGAAACTGATACCTAGATAGCTATCTCTAGCCACTCTCATTGTGACTTTTGATTTTTTTATGCTACACTTTTCCCGAAATGTAAACGTTTCAAAAGAAATCGAAGAGGAGTGTTTTTATGTCTAAGAAGTTAACATTTTTGCTGATCCCAATTTTTATTTTACTAAGTTTTAGTCTGTTGCCTAACCAATCAAATGCTATAGAGGCTAATCCAGAAGATCCGATTATGATGGCCTATTATCGTACCTGGCGCGATATTACCATGCCTCATGATGCAAACTCCACTTTACCTGATCAAAATGTAACTGCGATGACAGATATTCCAGAAGGAGTAGATATTGTCTCTGTCTTCCATTATGTCAACCCAGGGACGAATCAACAGAAATTCTGGGACACCCTGAAAACTACTTATGTTCCACTATTGCACGCCAGAGGAACACGTGTCATTCGGACAATTGATATTAGAGAAGTTTGGAATGTTCCACATACAGGTGTTACCCCGACAACAGCTGAGTATGAACGCCATGCACAACAATTAATTGATACTTATCTAACACCCTGGAACTTAGATGGACTGGACGTCGATATGGAATCTAGCTTGACCGCCCAGCAAGAAGAAATGGCTGTGGGTACGTTCAAAGCATTATCGAAACAATTAGGTCCAAAGGCCAATACAGGGAAACTATTGATTTATGATACAAATAAAGACAATCATTCTTTATTTAAAAAAACTGCTTCTTATTTTGATTATTTATTTGTCCAAGCTTATGGCCGCTCTGCTGCATCTTTGGATAATACTTGGAATACGTATAAAACTTCGATCATCCCACAACAATTTCTCCCTGGAATCTCTTTCCCCGAAGAACAAGACCATAATCGGTGGAATGATACTGTAGACCCTTATCAAACAAGTCGCGCTTATTCTTATGCAAAGTGGCATCCAAAAGATGGACAAAAAGGGGGCATGTTTGTTTACGCCATTGATCGAGATGGCAAACAATTTGGTGATGATACAATCACAAAAACTGATTTTAGCTGGACGAAACGTTTGATTAATACGATGAATGGTCAATAGTTAACCGTTTTGTGAAAAACTTAAACACTTCTTTAGAAAAAATTTACAGTTTTGAATCAATTAATACACAAAAAATTCATATTTGATTTGTATTATATATGTATACCAACAAACAACCCTAACAAAACACTTTTTCATTTTTTAACTCCTTTTCCCACTCTTCCCCAAAGAGTGGGTATTTTGTTGCGAATCACTGCGATTGGCAATGACAGAGCAGATGATGAGCAATACTTGGCGAACGCAGTGAGCGAAGTTTCATCACTTGTGAATCACCATAATTAACTATATTAAAGCAGATCAGACGCAATACCTGGCACGTTTCATTACTTGTGAATCACCAATCTTCTTAAACTAAATAACGATAGACAACTTTAAAAAGAACAGCAAACTTTAAAAATTGGTCAATTGCTGCGAATCGCAAAGAACAACCTGATCAATGGCCCATAGAAAAGTTACTCCTTTCCAGTAATCCGTTTCAAAAATTAACTTCTGCTTCCTCTACCGATTTAATTCCATCTAACCACTTGAACTTATCCCTTCATTTGTTAAACTATGAGAGAACGCTATTGAAAAGGTGGAAAACAAATGGAATTATCCATCCAGTTACCTAAGAATTTTAAAGAACAAACAGTCCGAGAACTGCTTGAACAAGAATGGTTAGTCCCTCGTAAAGTCCGACATTTTTTGCGCACTCGAAAAAATGTCTCGATTAACGGATCGTCTGCACTGTTTCATTTCCCTGTAAAAAGTGGGGATATTGTTACTTTAAAGTTTGAATCTGAAGACTATCCAACACCTACGATTCTTCTAGGAAATACCGCGAATATTGATGTTTTATTTGAAGATGAACAGTTGATTATTTTGAATAAACCGATAGGAATGAAAACTCATCCTAACCAACCTGATGAAAATGATACACTACTCAATCATTTAGCTGCTTATTTGGCACCGAAAAAACAAATTCCATATGTGGTGCATCGTTTAGACAAAGAAACAAGTGGTGCGATTTTATTTGCTAAAAATCCTTTTGTACTGCCCATTTTAGGACGTCTATTAGAAAGTAAACAAATCTATCGACGTTACCAAGCGGTGATTTCGGGAAATTTAGCCAACTCTTTGACTATTCGTAAAAAAATTGGCCGTGATCGACATGATCGGCGCAAACGTGTGATTGATGAGCAACGTGGCGATCTGGCAATTACGCATGTTGAAGTTGATTCTTATGTAAAAAAGGTTAATCTGACAACACTCTATTGCATTTTAGAAACTGGCCGAACCCATCAAATCCGTGTACATTTGGCAAGTATAGGGCACCCAATCATTGGTGATCCTTTGTACCATCCAAAACCTACTGGGCGTTTGATGCTTCATGCTTATGAATTACACCTAACCCATCCATTTACTGGAGAAGTGATTGCAGCAATTGCTGAACCTAGTTTATGGTAAATGAAAAGCTAGGAAGAACACAAATGTTCTTTCCTAGCTTTTTATTACTTCTTCAATGATTCCTTTAATTTAGCTAAATCCAATTGTTTATACTCTTCAAAGAAACTTGCTAATTCTTCTAAAACCTTTTGATTCATTCCATCTTGATCATTTTCGACTTGTAAAACTAGTAAGGGTTCATGCAAACTCATACGCAATAACAACCACCCGCTGCCATATTCATTAGAAACATTGATTCGTATCCCTTCATAGTTTTCAGGATCAATTTTTAGCCCTCGTTGACTCTCTACAAAATCATTTAAATCTCGAATCACTTGTTCACCGTACTCGCGAACATTTTCTGCTAGAATCTCAAAGCGTAATTCCTGAGTTTCTGCTGGTTGTTTTAATGAGCTGATCAAATCGCCAAGTGTTGAGCCCTCTTTTTTTAATTTAGGTAACAGCATCAGGATTTTAGCGATAACATAGGCACCATCATCTAAATAGTAATTTTCTTTAAAAGCTGCATGTCCACTGGTTTCGATTGCTAATTGAGTATCGATTCCTTCATCGTTCAGTTCAATCATTTTATTGATCACATTGCGATAACCAGAAACATAACGCACTTGTTTACCACCTTTTGACTCGATGAATACTTTCAAATGACTTGAAGTTGGTGAATTTGTTACAATGCTACTGCCTGGATATTCAGCTAAAACGATTGTCGCTAGAACAGCAATCAAATTATTTCGGTTGATTACTTCACCTGACGCATCCACTACCGCCGAGCGATCTACATCCGTATCAAAAATCACACCTAAATCTGCTTTGTTTCTCAAAACTGCTTGCTGAATACTTGCCATTGCTTCTTTATTGTCAGGATTAGGAATATGATTTGGGAACATACCGTCAGGTTCTAAAAATTGCGAACCTGTAATGTCTGCGCCAAGTTTGGCTAAGACTTGTTCTGCAAAGAAACCACCTGCTCCATTACCAGCATCTACTATGATATGAAAACCTTCTAATGGTTTTTCTTCTGTCGTTTTCATGCCTTTGCGAATTTTATCGGTTAAATCAGCAGAATAATCCTCTAAAATCGAGGTTTTGGTAACTGTTCCTTTCGCTACAAGTGCTGGTTTGTCAGTATGTTCTAAGAGATACGCAATATCCTTTTTCTCTGCGCCTCCAGATTTAGTGAACAACTTCAAGCCATTAAAATAATAAGGCAAATGACTCGCAGTGATCATAATTGCCGCATCACAATCATATTGTGGAAATTGCGTGGTCATAAACATAGCTGGCGTTGTCGCTAAACCAAAATCTAACACTTCGATATTTTGCTCTACAAAGCTGTCAATCAAAGCTTGTTTTAAGCTATCTGCCGAAATACGGCTATCATGACCGATACCGATTTTTAATTTTCCTGATTGATGTTTTTCAGCTAAGTGTTTCTCATCACGAAGCCAATGAACCATTCCGACTGCAATTTTCCCGACTTGCGCTGGTGTTAAGTTCGCTGTTTTTTCCTCATGCTCTATTGCTATTCCTCTTATATCTGACCCATTTTGTAACGCTTTCAAATCCATGTAACCAAATCTCCCTTCATTTTTTGATTGGTTTTATTTTAATCTATCATTGCTTCAAAACGTTCAACAACAGCTACCGCGTCATCTTCTGAACGAGCAATAATAATGATTGTATCAACTCCTGCGACCGTTCCTGCAATTTCTTCATAACTGACTTCATCTAAAAAATTAGTGACGACATCTGCTGCGCCCATATCTGTATGGACGATGACCATAAATTGGACTCGTTCCATGCGAGTCACTGAATCTTTCACAGATTCTTTTAGTTTTTCCTCACTGCTAGATACTTGTTGTTGAGAAAATAAGGCATACTTTACTCTGCCATCTGAACCGTGCGTTTTAACGATGCTCATTTCACGTACATCTCTTGAAACAGTAGCTTGGGTTGCTTTGACACCAGATTGTTCAAGAAGTGCAATCAGGTCGTCTTGGGTTTCTATTTCATTTTCTGTGATCAGTTGCTTGATCAACCGTTGTCGGTCTGCTTTTTTCATGTTTAGCTACACTTCCTGTTTTGGTTATTTTCTTTATTATAGCGAAAGTTTGAGAAATTTGCATTTCTTTTTGGTAAAAATTACTTTATTATGAGAAAAATGGCGTATGAGATGAAAAAAGTTTCGCGTCCGTTTGGTATCACGGACGCGAAGCTTTGGTTTTTATTAGATTCATTTTCTTATATTTCAATTCCTAATCCATAATAAAAAGTTAATATTGTTGCAAAATGTAAATAATGATAAACTTAATATAGAATAAATAAACAGTTGAAACTAAAACAAGAGAGTCGCTAAAAGGAGTTTCTATTATTGGGATTAAAAATTAGAGTAAGTGAAATAACTAGTAGTCCGTCATTTGGAACTAGAAATGTTAATGCCGATGATGGTTCTGATTTATATACTACTGCTGATTCATTGCTAGATAATGTCAGCCAAGGTCTATCCGCACTTTCTAGCACGAACTGCTTTGATGGTTCAAATGATACGTATAGCACCGCTAAGCTAAAGCTTGACTGGGCAAAGAGCATTAATAAGGAATGGAAAGATAACTTTGTTTTGCCATTAGACTATGCAAAACTCGTTCAGGAGATTAAAGATGATAAAAGTTTGTCTCCTACCGAAAAAGCCGAGAAAATCGCTCGTGTATATGAAAATTACCTTTATTCTTTGGCAAAACTTGCTTTTGATGAGTATGATAAAATACGAGCAAAATTTGGCGCTAACTCCCCCGAAGCGATCGAAGCCGAGAAAAAACTTGCAGGAATATTACAAGGGCTTGATATTGATATTAAAGCAGTAACCAGAAATTTTGGCGATAACGCTATTGATGTCTCTGATAAAAACACGTTAAACTACAAACAATTTATTGATATGGTCAACACAGCAAAACCACTTGATTTGAAGAGTAGAACTTTTGGAGATTCAGACTATTCAATTTGGGCAAGAGGATGGTCAAAAGGTATCGAAGATCGTAGGGACTATTTAGGCAATTATTTATTTGGCTATTACGGACAAGGTGCTTTGTTCTTCAACGGTGAAACTCTAAAAATGGGAGCTGGCGTTGCTCAAATTCTAAGTGATGTAGCTAAGGGAGACCCGAGCAAGTTAAGTCTATTTGCTTATTATTTTTCCAAAGACTTTACTAGTGGTGTAAGTACTTGGAAAGCGAATGGTTACGGCGATAACGAAGGTGACGGCTCTGCTGTTCAGGAGGGTATCGATGACTTTAAAAAGTATATTAAAAGCAAGTAGTATAATTATTGTTATTTTACTTTTCTCGCTTGTCTTCTTCTTAGTCCCAAAATATAACGGACAGAAGTACTCGCCTAACCAAGAACGAGAATTTAAAATAAAAATATCTAAAGATAATAATGAAGCACAAGTATTTATTTACGTTGATAAAAAACACAAAAATGATTTCTCCGTAAATTTATATGACGATCAAACCCAAAAAGTTTTAAAACCATATAATATTGGTGAGGATAGATTCACTCCAAAAAATAAGTTTTATTATGTTTATACTGTAGAAAAAGGCAATACCTACACAGCTAAAATAAAAAATAAAACTGACTCGATAATAACATCCAGCATTATAATTGAAGATAACGATTAAATAAAAATAGAGCTAAGTTAATAATTTGGGTTTTCTAATAAATACGAATGGAGGAAGTTTATTGGATTTCTATATTAAATATCAGTGGTATATCTTAGGTGGATTTTTTCTGTTTCTAATAGGCTTACTATTTTTATTCATAAAAATCCGCTCACGAGCTATGAGTTATTTAGAAAATAAGGATACTGAAAAAGAATATTTCCCAGAAAAAATTTGGCAGGAAATGAAACAAAGAGAGGATGATAACGGAAATTTTTATTATTATAGCCACGATAGTAACGAGGAAACAGCCGACACCTCAAGATGTTAAGTGGTCACTTGACATTTTGAAGCCAAAAATAATCAGCACGAACTGATAAATCAAGTTGCCTGAGTCAATAATACGTACATTAAAATAGAATGCTATCTACCAGAATCCGTAGCATTCGATCAGATGAACATTCTCCACGGCTGACTGTTTGCTCGTTATCATTTTGTAAAATATTTAATACACTATCGATACAATTTTTGATATACTATAACTAGTTGAATAACGGCTGAAGCTCTGAAAAAGGAGTTGATGCCATAAAGATATGTCTTTATCGCTTTTGTCCTGCTTTAGTGCTTAGGAAAAGCGGTCCTTGAAAGATTTGTTAAAAGATATCGCTTCGAAAATAGTTGTCACACTTGTGGCTTACTATATTGTCGAAGGGATTAAACTTTTTATCACTTTGATTTTTGAGTAAAAAAAGACCACTATCTGCTCGACTAAAGTAAGATAGTGGCAACATTAAACAATCGGGCTTTAGTCAGAACTCAACTAAAGAGTCAGTGTATCAGCACTGGCTTTTTTGTAATCGTAATGATTATCGATTACCTTCTCAACAATTATACCTTATAAAGTCTCTGGAAAGCAACTTATCATACCGATTTTTGTAAAGTATTTAATACACTATCAATACAATTTTTGATATACTATAACTAGTTGAATAACGGCTGAAGCTCTGAAAAAGGAGTTGATGCCATAAAGATATGTCTTTATCGCTTTTGTCCTGCTTTAATACATTGGAAAAGCGGTCCTTGAAAGATTTGTTAAAAGATATCGCTTCGAAAATAGTCGTCACACTTGTGGCTTACTATATTGTCGAAGGGATTAAACTTTTTATCACTTCGATTTTTGAGTAAAAAAAGACCACTATCTGAACCGCTAAAGTAAGATAGTGGCAATGTAGTACACTTTCGAGCTTTAGTCAAAACTCAACTAAAGAGTCAGTGTTTCCGCACTGGCTTTTTTTTACAATCACACTTAAGTGCGATTGCTTTCTCATTTATTATACCTTACAAAGTATAATAAACACAACATAAGAGATAGATAGCTCTCTTATGTTGTGCCTTTTCGTCTATCAACCATTATTTTTCCAACATCCCATGCTCCACCAAATAATCATGTGCAACGGTCGCCGGATCTTTTTGCTCCACATTGACTTGATAATTCATCTCACTCATTTCTTCTTCCGTGATTTTACCAACTAAAGGCTGCAATAATTCTTTTAATTCCGGATATTTCTCAAGCGTTTCAGCTTTCAGCAATGGCGCACCTTGATACGGTGGAAATAGTTGTTTATTATCTTTTAAAATCACCAAATCATATTGCTTTAGTTCACTATCGGTCGAATAGGCATCTACCACATTCACATCCCCATTATTGATTGCTTGGTAACGTAACGATGGCTCCATCGACTTCACATCTAAATTCAAGTTATATAATTTTTGCAAGCCTTTATACCCATCTTCACGATCAATAAACTCTAGTGTAAAACCAGCTTTTAACTGACTTTCGACTTTTTTAAGATCTTCGATGGTTTTCAGATCATTTTCTTCTGCAAATGATCGTTTGACTGCAACTGCATAGGTATTTTGATACTGCATTGGTTCCAGATAATCCATGTTTTCTTGTTCTTTAATTTGATCTCGCGCATACTCGTACACTTCTCTTGGATCATTGGATGTATTCTTATTGTCTTTCAAAAACGTTTCAAGAACTGTTCCGGTAAATTCAGGATAGACATCGACTTCACCTGATTTTAGTGCGTTAAATAAGAAACTGGTTTTACCAAAGTTTGATTTTAAATTTACGTGGATATCACTATTTGCTTCGATCAATTCTTTATACATGTTGATCAAGATATCTGGTTCTGCACCTAACTTTCCAGCCACCGTAATTTCTTTTTGTTCTGCTTCTTGATGGGTGTAGACAAATGAACCTACTAATAGTGCAAGTAATACCATGAATGCAGCTATGATCCGTTTCACCGTGGCTTTTTCCAACAAATGGATCCCAAAGTTAAACAAGACCGCTAAAATAGCAGAGGAAATTGCGCCAATCAAGATTAAGTACACATTGTTTCGGTCGATCCCAAGTAAAATAAATGTACCCAAACCACCTGCGCCGATCAAGGCCGCAAGTGTCGCCGTTCCGATGATCATAACGGTTGCTGTACGAATCCCTGAAATGATATAGGGTAACGCCAACTGCAACTCAAACTTGATTAGTTTTTCCCGTTTGTTCATCCCAAAGGCTTCGGCTGCTTCTTCTAAAGAAGGATCGATTTCAGTCAAACCTGTATAGGTATTTTGCAAAATCGGAAATAGGGCATAAATCACTAACGCTACAATGGCTGGCGGACTGCCAATCCCAATAACTGGAATCAATAAACCTAATAAAGCGAGTGACGGAATCGTTTGGAAAATCCCCGTAATTTGCAGAACAAATTCAGCGACTTTTTTGTAATTCGTCAATAGAATCGCTAACGGGATCGCTATGAGAATCGCAATCAATAATGACAGTAACGATAGTTGGATATGTTCAACAACCGCTTGGATAAAGTCTTCTTTGCGGGCCACGAATGTTTCTATCAGTTTTCCCATATTATTGATCACCTTTTTCTATCTTTGTCTCTAAGAAGCGTAAAATCGTTCGATCTGTGATTTCACCGATAGATCCTTTCTCATTAACTAGTACAACTGTTTTCCCATCAACAAGTAAGCCAATCACAGTTGGTAAATCGGTGCCTAAATTCACTATCGTTTCGCCGGTTATTTGCCCAGCTTCAATAAATCCTGCTTCTAATAAATCTTCTGCACAATAATTTTCTAAATTAGCCTGTTCATGTTGGAAGAACTGCGCAACAAATTCATTGGCTGGATGATTTTTGATAGCTTCCGGTGTATCGGTTTGAACGATTTGCCCATCCTTCATCACACAAATCCGATCACCTAAAAGCAACGCTTCATTCATATCGTGGGTCACAAAAACAACAGTAGTCGCTAATTCTTTGTGTAGTTCTTTGATCAATAATTGTAATTGCCCTCTTGAAATTGGATCTAACGCACTGAACGGCTCATCCATCAAAATAATATCTGGTTTGGCTGCAATCGCACGTAAAATCCCAATACGTTGCTGTTCACCACCAGATAATTCAGCAGGTTTCCGATGGAGGTATTCCTCTGGTGGTAAGCTGACCTTTCTGAGTAATTCTTCCGTTCGTTCTCGTCTTTTTGCTTTACTCCAGTGCTTCATTTCGGGAATCAATTCGATGTTTTCAGCAACTGTCAAATTTGGGAAAAGAGCGATTTGTTGGAGAACGTAGCCGATCGTTAAGCGTAATTCTTTTAAATTGTAATCAATCAATCGTCTGTTATTAAAATAGATATCGCCATCTGTTGGCTCGATTAAACGATTAAGCATTTTTAAAGTGGTTGTTTTTCCACTTCCACTTGGACCAACTAAGACAAAAAATTCACCGTCTTCAATTGAAACATCGAAGTTTTCTAATACAAATTGATCGTTGTATTTTTTTGATACGTTTTGAAATTTAATCATTTATTCACCTCATTTTTTTCTTGTATGCATATGCTCTTTATTTTTAGGTAATCTTTCATTATTTTTAAATATGTTTATAAGTATACTTGAAAATGTCCGATGTTTCTAACGACTTGTTTCTATTGTACAGAAAAAAACCTGACAACTGTCTGTCAGGTTTTCTGATTTTTTTATTTTTATAGTAGCGCTATTTATTTCGCTAAACGATAAATCGCATCCGCATAAATAGCTGTCGCACGGAATAAATCATCCAACGCCATAAATTCATTGGCTTGATGCATGGTGTCTGTATAGCCTGGGAACATTGCGCCATACGCCACGCCACGTTTTAGTAAACGTCCGTAAGTTCCGCCACCGATGATTTGTTCATGGCCTTTTTGACCAGTATGATCTTCGTAAACTTGTAATAAGGTTTCAACCAATGGATCATCCGCTGGCACGTAATGTGGTTCTTGGTTACGTCCACCTTGAACGATTTCAGCACCGATTGCACCTGCTGTAGCTTTCACACCCGCTTCTAATTCAGCAGCTGTTGTGCCTTTAGGGTAACGGAAATTCAAGCTCATAAAGTTGCCTTCTTCAGCATCTTTCTTGAAGACGAATAAACCAGCGTTCATTGTTAATTTACCCATCTTAGTATCTTCAAAGGCTACGCCTAATTTTTCACCATAGAAATCTTCATGAACAAGCGTTGCAGCAACCTGGATAAATTCTTTTGCTGCGCCAGCAAATGCATAGCTGTTTAAAAATACTGCTAAGTATGTTGCCGCATTGATCCCAGATTGAGGGCTAGCGCCGTGTGCGCCTTTTCCTACAACTTTGATTGTAACAGTTGCACCATTCGCTTCAAATTCGCCAGAAATTGGCTCCTCATCTACAAATACGCTAAATGCGCCTTGCATTTTTTCAGCTGCTTCGGCAGTTGGAACTGTGATTACAGCCGTTGCCGTACCTGGAACCATATTTTCACGTAAGCCAGCATTAAAGCTTTCTAATTCATATTCGCCTTGGCTTGATCCGCCAAAACGAGCGTATAACGATACGTTTCCTTTTTCACCGTTGATGATTGGGAATTCTGCATCAGGAGAGAAACCAAAATCAGGTTTTTCTTCGTGTTTGAAGTAATAATCCATATCACCCCAGCCACTTTCTTCATCACTTCCAACAACAAAACGAACTTTTTTAGATAATGGTACGCCTAAATCTTTGATGATTCTTAACGCATAATATGCCGCCATACTTGGGCCTTTATCATCACTTGAACCACGCGCGAAGATTTTACCATCTTTGATGACAGGTTCATAAGGATCTGTATCCCAACCGTCCCCAGCAGGTACAACGTCCATGTGACCGAAGATGCCTAAGGTTTCGTTGCCTTCACCATACTCGATATGTCCAGCGTAGTTATCAACATTTTTCACAACGAAACCATCACGCTCGCCATAAGCTAACATATGCTTCAAGCCAGCAACAGGTCCTGGTCCAAATGGTGCATCTGGTGTTACTTTTGAGTCATCACGCTCACTATTGATGCGTAATAGATTTTGTAAATCTTCTAATAGCGCATCTTTACGTGCGTCTACTTCTTTTTGCCAATCAATTGTCATTTTTTAGTCACTCCAATTCATTATTCTACCTTCCCATCATACCACTAACTTGTTTAAAAGAAAAAGGCGGAAATAGTTTTTTCATAATCTTTTGCTCTTGTTCCAAAACAGATTTATACTAAAAGAAAAGCAATTAAAGGAGACTATCGGGATGAAAGACTTAACCAGAGACGATTTAACCGCAGTGATCCAGCCACGTCCACAAGAATCTCACAAAGGAACATTTGGACGTGCAGTATTGGTTGGCGGCAATGCAACATATGGCGGCGCGATCATCATGAGTACCGAAGCTGCTGTCAGAACAGGGACTGGATTGGTTTCCGTTATTACAGCCAAACATAATCACAGCGCACTGCATGCTCGTTTACCAGAAGCAATGGTGCTTGACTGGACACTTACGCGAGCAGTCAGTGAGTTATTAGGTACAGCAACTGTTCTCTTGATTGGTCCTGGGCTAGGTTTAGATTCACACAGTCAACAGCTGTTGCAACTGGTTCTTCAACAGCAAACGTCTACTCAATGGCTTGTGATTGACGGATCTGCTATCACCTTATTTGCTCAGAGCGACAGTCACTTAAATTATCCAGAACACATAGTTTTCACTCCGCATCAAATGGAATGGCAGCGTCTGAGCGGTCTTAAGCTGACGCATCAGACGATAGATAATAATCAAGCAGCTCAAAAAAAATTAGGTGCAACGATCGTGTTAAAAAGCCATCGAACTGAAATCTATACGACGAATGAACAATATCGAAATCCCTTAGGCACTCCAGCTATGGCTACTGGGGGAATGGGGGATACCTTAGCTGGCATGATCACTGGTTTTTTAGCTCAATTTCCTGATAAAGAAGCCGCAATTTGTGCAGCAGTGTATCTTCATAGCCAGATTGGTGAAGAATTGGGTAAAAAACGTTATGTTGTCTTACCAACTGAAATTAGTCAGCAGATTCCTCGCTTCATGAAACTGGCTGAAAACATAAATAAAAAGACAAAAGGAAAATGAGGCTCACTTTCCTTCTGTCTTTTTTCTAAAAAAATCAGTTTGTAAAATCCCCATATATACTTCCATCCACTCTGCTAGAAATTACATTCGTAAAACTTCACTAGCTTCAGGATGTTTCTTTCCAAACGGAAGGCTTTCCTCAATAATTTGATTAACTACGCCTACTATCAACTGAACGATATCCTGCTTAGAACTCTCCTTTTTAACAGGCAATTGTACGACAGTCTTTAATAACAGTTGAATCGTCAGTTTCCAATTACGATTCATGTAGTCTGTCGGTTTTATCAGAAAGGTGTCTAATAAAATTACCTTAGATTTTCAAATCCTTCCGTTGATAAACCAAATATGTTCCACCAAAAAATAACACAATCAAAACACTTAAGACACCAACACTTACTACCGACAATCCTTTATCCAGCAAATTACTTGGAATTCCTAGATGGGTCGGAGAAATGTTTTTGGCCCAATTAAATGATTCTTTCAAATCGGAAAAAATCCCGATCAAATAAAAGCCAAATACGATCCCTAAAGAAATACTCGTACTTTGTTTACTTGATTTTAAAAGTGTTGAAAGGAAGAAACCTAAAGACAAGAAAAACAATAAAATCAAACTTTCCTGCGTAAAAATCTTCCCAATTTCTCGGATGATCGTCGTTACTGAATCTGTTGATTGCCGATATATTAACGTTGATCCTAAGGAAACGGCAAATGATACTAGCCAAAAAATTGCTAAGATAAAGACGTTTCCTGCTATCTTACTTGTAACAATGCCGCTACGCGTTACTGGTTGTGCATATAAAAATTCAATCGTTCCGTCCGTTTCTTCTTTGATCAATGACTGACTTCCCAACATCATTGCATAAACAGAAGCTGCTAAGAACATATACTGAAAATAGTACGCAAAAAAACCTGTTGCTACTAAAAAACTTGCTTGTCCACTCACGCTGATATTGAAGGTTTTCAATAGTGAAGGAGACACCCCATTTAACTTTGCATCCAACAACTCTTTCATTTCTGAGCTGTGCATTTGTGGGTACACGGCACTAAATCCAACTATAATCACTGCAAATAGAATCGTCCAAATAATTAATCCTTTGACTAATGACTTACTTTCGATTTTGGCTGTGATCATTTTGCAGCTCCTCCTTCATACAATGCCATAAACTGATCCTCTAGTTCTGGATTGGTGACTGTAAAGTCTTCAATCGACTCATCTCCTAACAATGGTACAACCTTATGAAGATCGCCTTCGTAAAATAATCGTGTTTCGTTTCCTTGATGTTTTAAAATTGCTGCCCCCATCTTTTCGAAAAGCGATAACGGAATATGATCACCGATCAATGTAATAACTTTTCCAAGTGATTTTTCTTTTGTAATATCTTGAACGGTGATGATTTTCCCCTGACGGATGAATGCTGCCCGGTGTGCATGCTGTTGCACTTCATTTAAATCATGACTGGATAAGAAAATCGTCATGCCTTTTTGGTTATATTTTTCCAGCTCTTCAAATAGTCGATGCTGCATCAGTGGATCTAACCCATTGGTCGGCTCATCTAAAATCAATAATTCTGGATTTGGTAAAATACCAGCCGTGATAGCGACTTTCTTTTTATTTCCTAAAGATAGTTCGGACATCTTTTTTTGTCTATCAATATCGAACAGCTCGATAAAGTAATCGATTTGTTGCTTGCTATTTTTTATTTGATGAAAATCAGCTACATACTGCAGTATTTCACCTGTGGTCATATGGGGATAAAATCGTACATCACTCGAAACATATCCTGTGCGTTTACGAACCTCTTTGGCATCTTTGATACTATCCAACCCAAGTAAAGTGGCAGTTCCTTGATCTGGATAAGTAAAATTCAACATCGCTTTGATTGTTGTTGATTTTCCTGCACCATTTGGGCCGATAAAACCATAGATTTCACCGTTTTCTACAGAAAGATTCACTTGATCGATCGCTGCTTGTTTTTTATACACTTTAGTCAAGCCTATAAGTTCAATGGCCTTCATTTTACGATTCCTCCTCATTGACCTCTTAGTCAATTGCAGTATATATCTAGGTTAACTTATTAGTCAAAAAAATCTGATTGAATGGAATGTTTGAATCTGCAACATTCGTTCGATCAGACTATACTTTTCCTTTTAATCCTTCAAGCTCTGCTGCAGTTAGTTCTCTATACTCACCTAATGCTAGATTTTCATCCAACCACAAACTGCCCATCCGCAGACGTTTTAAGTAAACGACTTTTTTATCAACTGCTTCAAACATTCGTTTTACTTGATGAAACTTGCCTTCTTGGATAATCAAGCGAATCTTTGACAGCTGATTTTGTTCATCTACAGCTTCGATCGTTAGGTGGCTTGGTTTTACCAGCTCTTTATTCGTTAAAGCGAATCCTGCAGCAAATAGATCAATGTCTTCTTCTGTCACAATTCCTGCAACTTCTGCAAAATATTCTTTATCTACATGTTTTTTAGGTGACAATAATTGATGAGCCAGCTGACCATCGTTTGTCAGTAGCAACAACCCCTCTGTGTCTTTATCCAAACGTCCAACAGGGAATAAATCTTCTCGGAAATCTTCATCGTGCAATAAATCGATCACGGTTTGATCCCATTTATCTTCTGTCGCTGAGATCACCTCTTGAGGTTTATGCAGCATATAGTAGTAATACTTTTGATAAGTCAATTTTTCCCCAGCAAATTTAACAACATCTTGTTTTTCATCAATTTGTGTTTTACCCTCTTTGATTACTTGGTCGTTTACAGTAACCATACTTTTTTTCAGCAACTGCTTGGCTTCTTTACGGCTGCCAACACCTGTTTCTGCAAGAAATTTATCTAAACGCATATGTTTCCCCTTACTATCAGAACTTATTTTTTCTAATAAAGAGGATGGAACATAACTCCATGAGTCACATCCCAACCTCTTATTGTTCTATTTTATTTTTAGCTTACGACGAATTTTACCTACGCCCGCTCCCAGCAACTTATCTGCTAAACGTAATTTTAACGTGATATAGCCATATACCGCACCACCAAATGCGGCAACGATCATAATGATCAAGAAAGACTGGAATTTACGTGACGGATCTAAGAATAAATACAAGAATTGGCGCATCACAATTGCGGCAATCATCATTACTAATGTGATCAAGAAAATCAATAATCCACGTCGCAATGTCAAGCCAAAATTAAAGTGACTGACTTTCTTGATTTTTCTCATGATCAAGAAACAAGACAAGGAAAAACCGATCATTGTCGCAATCAAAGGACCGTACACTTCAAACAAACGAATACTTGGGTATTGTACGATCAATTTCAACACTAAGCCTAAAGCAAAATATTTAATCGCTGCCTCATTTTCGTACATCCCCATCAACATCGTCGATGATAACATATAAAGACCCATAAATAGTCCTGCAAAACAAGCTTGGATCAATACGGAAACGCCTAGCGCATCTGGCGCATAAAACATCGTATAAAGAGGTTTAGCTAAAACGATCATACCAAAGGTTGCTGGCAGCATAACAAACATGAATAACTGTAAGTTATTACTGATCAACTTTGATAAGTCTCGATATTTTTTCAACGTAATCGCTTCAGTAATCAAGGGCAATCCTGTCGCTGAAATCGAGGTTGCTAAAGCAATCACGACCATCGTTAATTTGTCCGGATTTGCATTAAAAATCGCAAACAGCGTTCTTAACTGGCTTCCTGAATAAGTCGTAAATGTATTCATAAAATTAGAAAAAGTAAATTGATCGACTAATTTAAAGACTGTTACACCTGAACCTACAATGATGAATGGCAATGCTTCTTTTAGTGTTTCCGTCAATAAATCACGAGTTGAAGCTTTGTGTTCATTGGCACTATGTGCTGCCAAATAGTCAAACATCGGTTTTTGTTTGTGAAAATAGTAGATTAGAACAATGAGACTTGCTAACATCCCGATAAATGCTGCCAGTGTTGATTGGGTCACAGCATCAACATAATTCCCTTCAAAAACTCTCATGATGATAAATGCTGTCAATAACATATAAAAGACACGAGCAATCTGCTCAACGATTTGAGACAAAGCATAGGGCATCATATCTTGGTTTCCTTGGAAATAACCGCGAACAACACTCATACATGGAAAAATCAAAACAGCTAAACTGAGCGAACGCATCGTCGGAATCAATTCTTCTCCCCCACCAGACCATTTCGCTAACAAAGGAGAAGCTAAATACATGACGATGGCAAAAATACCTCCTAAAATAGCCATTAATTGAAGCGCTTTGTAAAAAAGCTGTCGGCTGATCTTATATTCATTCAACGAATTATAATAAGAGGTTTGTTTGGCGATTGCTGCAGGTATTCCTGCTGTAGATATTAATAAAAAGAGAGCGTATACGGTATACCCCATTGAAGATAAACTATTTGCTTCATTAGCGTGACTTCCCATCCATGCATACCATGGGATAATATATACCGCACCCAACAAACGAGAAATTATATTACTAGCTGTCATCCAAGCCGATCCTTTAACCATTTTTTCTTGGTTAGTCAAGATCGGTTGATCAGCAGGATTTGGTTGATTTATCATTTAACTCCTCCAACTTTCTTTGAACATGCTTTCTTTATTTTAATTGTTAAATCAAGTATATGCAACGACTTTCTTGAATAAATTAACTTATTTATCGTTTCCTCACAGATTTTGTAAAAAAACAGTCGTTTTCATTTTTGAAATATCTAAAAACCAAATAAACACTTCATTTATAACTATTTCTTTTTTTGTTTATATTCAAAGATAAAAGTACTAGATATCGCTTTTAATTCATAATTTTCTTTATATTTCACATAAATATGTCTAATATGTATTTGTTATTTTAATAGAAAAATTATATTGGAAATTCTTCACTTTAGGCGATGAACTCCTCCGTGTTTTTTTCGTCCTCTTCCAGCAAGCATCTTGAAGTTTTAACATTTAAATTGTATGATGAATTTCTAACAGATTTTTATTCCAAAAACCTTACATTCAGATTTTAAAAACCGCTTGGAGGCGTAATGATGACTATTTCTTTAGAAAAAATCCGCGAATGTTTACTTAAAGAACATCTCTTAAAAGAATTTGTTTCTACGCAAACTTGGTCTTTGACTCTGCCTAACTCGTTGGCTGACAAAACATTTGATGCTCTTTCTTATGATTCCCGGACTGTAAGTTCTAAGACACTTTTCTTTTGTAAAGGACTCAATTTCAAACCTGAATACTTAGAAAATGCAGTCGCAGCTGGTCTTGATAGTTATGTAGCAGAACAACCTTATGACGTGCCCGCAGCATTGGGAATCATTGTCACAGATATCAAAAAAGCAATGGCTGTTTTGAGCATGACTTTCTATGATTATCCACAACATAAATTGAAACTGATCGGCTTTACAGGGACCAAAGGAAAAACAACAGCTGCTTACTTCACTAAATTCATTTTAGATCAGACAACAAACAAAAAAACAGCGATGTTGTCTACTATGAATTCGACTTTAGATGGCCAAACATTTTTTAAATCCCATTTAACAACACCAGAATCCCTTGATCTTTATAAAATGATGAATGAAGCAGTGAGCAACGGCATGAGTCACTTCATTATGGAAGTCTCATCACAAGCCTACAAGACCAATCGCGTCTATGGTTTATTTTTTGATGTGGGTATTTTCTTAAACATTACACCTGATCACATCAGCCCGATCGAACATCCAACATATGATGATTACTTTTATTGCAAACGGCAACTAATCAAACAGTCGAAAACGATGATTTTGAACCATGAATCGGATCATTTTCACTTGTTGAAAGAAACTGCGCAGCTTTACAGTATTCCTTATCTTGTTTATGGCAATCAAGCAGCATTGGATACCGACTATTGCTACCAAACAGATCCAGTAGATTCCCTAGCTTTTTCTATTGAAGCAAAAGAGGATCAACTAATGGTCACCGGTGACTACCAACTTCGTTTGGGTGGCGATTTCAATAAAGGAAATGCCTTGAGCGCTATTCTTGCGAGTGCCTTAGTAGGCGCAGATCGAAATGACTGTCAGCAAGGAGTCAAAGAAACGACCGTCCCTGGAAGAATGGAATTATTGACGAATACAAATGGTGCGAAAGTTTATGTCGATTATGCGCATAATTATGACAGTCTAAAGAATCTTTTAACGTTTGTCAAAGAAGAACATCCAACTGGTCGTTTACTTGTTGTGATCGGTAGCACAGGAAACAAAGCGATTTCAAGACGCAAAGATTTTGGGGCTGTTTTATCTGAATTAGCGGATATTGCGATTTTAACCACCGATGATCCAGCCGATGAAGATCCAGTCACTATTTGTGAAGAAATCAAAGCCCACATCACAACAGACATCCCGACCAAAATAATCGCGGACCGCAGTGAAGCAATCAAAGAAGCTCTGGCAATCAGCCTAGCGGAAGATGCTGTCATTTTAGCTGGTAAAGGGGCAGACTTGTACCAAAAGGTCCATGGGAAAGATATGCCTTATGAAGGTGATTTCCAAATTGCGGAACGCTTGATCACTAAGTAAGATACAGACGTCAAACCGATAAACAGTTAAAGAGAGCAAGACGAATACCTTTGTGTGTTTTTCTTGCTCTCTTTTTTACTTGTATCATCCCATCAACATCATCACAATCGTCATCAAAACCAAACTAATCAAAATACTCGCAGAAGAAGTAAAGCCAACCGTTTCCTCAGGCATGCCTGCCTTAACACTATTGATCACCGAAAATGTCGGCATTGGCGCTAAGCACAAGACAACTAGAACAATTCGTAATAATGGCGACAATGGTACAACAAACGCAAACAACAACGCTAATACTGCGCCACATAGATACCGCCAAAACAAAACTTCCTTAACTAAGTGGAGCGCTTTTTTAGGCAGTCTTAATTCAAAATACAACCCGATCATAAACATTGATAAAAAACCATTGGCTTTTGCCATCATATCCAATATCCCTAATAGCTCCACAGGTAATCTAACTTGGCCGATCCTAAGCAATAACATGATCAGATAGGCTGTAAAAGGAGCAGATTTAAGCAACGATAAACTAATTTTTTTCAACGTAGTTTCCTCTTTAGAGCCAACCATTTTATCGATTAGTAGCGTACTCCCACCCGTCAGCATCACACTATTTCCGATATCAAACATCAACAGAAAAGGTACTGCCAAAGGATAAAAACCTTGAATAAATGGCAAACTAAAATTACCGATATTATAGCCAGACATGGTATACATTTGAAATTTCTGTTCTAAAACAGAACGCTTTTTACTGACTTGACTGCCAATCAAAATCACGAGAACATTCAATATGATCCCCATAATCAGCAAGAAAAATAGTGTTTCTGAAACGACTACATTCGCTAAACTCACGATCACTGTGGCAGGTAACGTGATATTTACAATGATCACAGACAACATGCTCCCGTCTGCTTTATTCAACAGTCCGATCCGCTTCATTAAATAGCCTAAAAATATCATAAAACAAAAACCTATCGCTTGTAGTAAAATTTCTTTCAACCAACTCGCCCCTCACTTGTTTATTCCTATCTCCAATTATAACAAAAAAAGAAACGCTCTATGTAAAAAAACATCTGCACAGCATTTTACGCAGATGCATTGTTGATTCATTATAGTAAATGTTCTTTGGGACGCTTGTATATCCTTTGAAAAAAGAAATGCTCGCGTTAAAAGCAGCATCACACTTCCAATCACCAAAAAATTCACTGGTATCATGTATAAGGTTCCCTTATCAAGTAGACTCATTCCAAAGGTGAACAAGCTTAATAACCCAGACTAAAGAGCGCACCAGCTGTGCCGATCACATCTTGAAAGTCAGTCAATGCTAAACTGAGGCAATTAGGCAACGCAGTTCCTGTTCCAGTCAGTGGAAGAAAATGAATAGAAGGACATGAGAAAATGAAAAAAAGAAAAATCCATAATTGTTTAGATGGTTGTTCTGTAGAATCAACCTTACAACTAATTTCAGGTAAATGGAAATGCGTGCTACTGTACCATTTAATTTTTGAAGTTGCTTATCGTTACAGTGAATTGCACCGCTTTCTCCCTTGTATCACTAAACGGATGTTGAGCTTACAATTAAAAGACTTAGAAGCAGATAAGCTCATTCAACGAACCGTCATACAGGAAAAGCCCATAGTTGTGAGTTATTCCGTAACAGAGTATGGGCGAACGTTGGCTCCAGTTGGTATAAAAAAATTCCCCGATTTACAATGATCCTTACTTCCATTACACTAAAGTCACTTATTGCTTAACGCGATAAACTTTTAAATAAATGGAGGAAATCAACTTGACTATAAATACACCAGAAAAAACGCCAAACAAAAGATGAAATTTTGACGATCGTCGTATAAAATTCCTTATTTTCGCTTTTACACTTCTATATAAAAAAAATCGACTAATTATCTTAGAATCAGTAATCTTTTTACTGTTTGCTAAGAAAATAGTCGGTTTTTCGTTTCTTTTCACTTAAATAGATAGTAGTAGCTCTTATTTCTTCAACGCTGAAGGCTTAAAGCCTTTCAATCTCAATGCATTCAACAATACAGACACTGAACTAAAACTCATGGCAGCTCCTGCAATCATTGGGTTTAACAATGGACCGCCGAATAAGTAGAGCACGCCCATCGCAACTGGAATACCTAGCGTGTTATAAGCAAATGCCCAGAATAAGTTTTCTTTGATATTCTTGATCGTCGCCTTACTCAACTCTACTGCTGTCGGTACATCCATCAAATCACTGCGCATCAATACGATATCTGCTGATTCCATCGCAACATCGGTCCCAGAACCAATCGCAATCCCGATATCTGCTTGTGCCAACGCAGGGGCATCATTGATGCCATCACCAACCATGGCAACTTTTTTCCCTTCATTTTGAAGTTTCATTACTTCATTGGCTTTATCTTCTGGTAAGACTTCACTTAAGACACGGTCGATTCCAACTTGTTTCGCAATCGCTTGGGCTGTCCGTTTGTTGTCTCCTGTGATCATCGCAACTTCGATGCCCATTTGATGTAGTTTTTTGATTGCGGGAATGCTGTTTGGTTTGATCGTATCTGCAACAGCGATAATACCTGCGATCATACCGTCTTTTGCAATATACATCGGTGTTTTTCCTTGTTCCGCTAATTGATCTGAAGTCGTTCCTAAATCACCTAAAGAAATAGCACGATCATCCATCAATTTTTTGTTTCCTAATAATAAATGGCTGCCTTCGATCGTTACTTCGATTCCATGCCCTGGAATGGCATTAAATCCTTCTGTTGCAGCAAAAGCTAAGTTTTTTTTCTCAGCTCCATTAACAATTGCTTCACCTAATGGATGTTCTGAGCCCTTTTCAGCAGATGCCGCTAAACGTAGTAGCTCATCTTGTTCCAAGCCGTTTGCGGTTAAAATATCCGTTACTTTGGGTTTCCCTTCTGTGATTGTTCCTGTTTTATCGAAAACGATCGTTTGGATTTTGTGCGTCGTTTCAAGTGCATCCCCACTTTTGATCAATACGCCATTTTCAGCACCTTTTCCTGTTCCTACCATGATTGCAGTTGGTGTGGCTAATCCTAAAGCACAAGGACAGGCGATAACTAAAACGGAAATCGTAATTGTTAGGGCGAAAACCCAAGATTCTTGTCCTAAGAAATACCATGCTAAACCAGCTAAAACAGCTAGCACCATCACGATCGGTACAAAGACACCGGAAATTTTATCCGCCATTTTAGCGATTGGTGCTTTCGAGCCTTGGGCATCTTCTACCAACTTGATAATTTGAGACAAAGCAGTATCTTTACCCACTTTAGTTGCTTTAAAACGGAAACTACCATTCTTATTGATGCTTGCGCCAATAACATTGTCGCCAACTTTTTTCTCAACAGGCATGCTTTCACCTGTCAGCATGGATTCATCGATGGCAGATGAGCCTTCGATCACAACACCATCCACTGGGATTTTTTCACCTGGACGGACGACAATAATATCTTCTAATTGAACGCTGTCGACTGGGATTTCCATTTCTTGACCATTACGGAAAACACGAGCATTTTTCGGTGCTAAGCCCATTAATTTTTTGATGGCTTCAGAAGTTTTTCCTTTTGAAACAGCTTCAAAATATTTTCCCAATGTGATCAACGTTAAAATAACACCTGCTGATTCATAGTATAAGGCCATCGTAAATTGCGGATCTCCGGCAAAAATCATCACCGTACCATACAAACTATAGGCTACAGCAGCGCTGGTTCCTAGAGCGACCAAAGAATCCATATTCGGATGTCCTTTGAATAGCGCCTTGAAACCGACAATAAAGAAGCTTCTGCCCAAATATAAAACAGGCATCGTTAAAATCAACTGGACCAGAGCAAACGTTTCAGGATGCATCATTGGATCAATGAAAGCTGGCAATGGTAATCCAACCATATGTCCCATTGCAACATACAATAAAGGTACCGTGAACACTGCTGACAGCCAAAAACGTTGCCACATATCTTTGATGTGTTTTTGTTTTTTCTCGCGGTCTTTGTCTACCGTATCAACCGAATCTATTTGTTCGACTGCACCGTACCCTGCATCGGCTACGGCTTTTGTTATATCTGAGACATTTAAAATTGATGGGTCATAATCGACGACCATTTTTTCTGTGGCTAAATTGACAGATGCTTTTGTAACGCCGTTCAATTTTCCTGTTGTTTTTTCAATCGTTTGCGCACATGAAGCACACGTCATTCCTTCTATATCAAATGTTCGTTGTTGGAGATTGCTCAATGCTTCATACCCTGCATCGGCTACTGCTTTTTGAATGTCAGTTTCTGAAAGTTGGCTTTCATCATATTCAACATTTAGCTTTTCTGTCGCTAAGTTGACCGTTGCCTTTGACACACCCGTTAGTTTGGCTGTTGCCTTTTCGACTGTTTGTGCACATGAGGCACACGTCATCCCTTCTATATCGAATGTTTTTGCTTCCATTTTCCCAGCTCCCTTACTTACTTCATTTTTATAATCAAAATCACAATGACTATATTTGTAGTCGAATCATTTCTTCTTTATATTAAGGCAGAATAGTCCATTTGTCAACCAAATAATCCATTATTTTCTATTATCATTTAATTTCCAAATAGTAAAAAAGACTGAGATATGACTCGTAGAGTCATATCTCAGTCTCAAGGAATCCGATTTAACGGTAAGAACAAAAGCAATTTTTTTGTCCTATCCTTCCTTATTTCATCATTAAAATTAGCTAGTAAAATCATTCTATCGCTTTCAAAGAAAGGACTGTCTCTCTTTTGATCAGTTTATGAGGAATCACCATCCGAACGCCTGTCGCCGCTTTTTCCTGTAATGATTCGATCAACTTTTGCATCCCCATTTTGCCAAGTTCTGCAATATCGATATCGATACTGGTCAAATAAGGATGAACGAGTGTTGCATAAATCGAATTATTGAAACTGATCACCGAAAAATCATCTGGCACGCGATAGCCATACATTTGCGCTAATTGAATCATTCGCATCGCAAAAATATCATCGATCACGACAGCCGCTGTTGCTTTTGTTTCTTTTAAAAGCTGTTCAAACGCTACATAATCTTCCGGTTTTTCCATATCTACTGAAGGAAATACCGTCAAATTTGCTAACATCATCGCCTTTTGGTAGCCAAAATAACGCTCATAATAAACATTTTCATGGGTCGTATTCGTAATAAACAAAATATCCTTATGCCCATTTTCAATTAAGTAATCTGTCGCATGTTTTCCGAGTAATTGATTATCATTATCCACATAAATGACCTTATCTTCATTTGTATACGGCTGACCGATCAATGAGAAGGGAACTTGATTTTCGAATAGATAATCGATGACTGGATCATCTTTATCTGAGTATAGTAAGATGAATCCATCGACTTGCTTTTGACGATGCATCAGTTGAACATTCTCTAACAACGTCTCAAAAGATTGCGCCGTAGCAATCGCTGTTGTCATACTGTGTTTGCGCGCTTCAGCATTGATCGACTCAATGATTTCCAAGTAAAAAGGATTTCCCATACGTTCACGAGAATCTAAAGGTGGTAAAATCACCCCAACTGCACCTGATGAGCGTTTCCCGAGATTTCTCGCAGCAATGTTGGGCACATAACCCATTTCTTCCATTACCTTATAGACTTTTTTCTTCGTCGCATCTGAAATACTTGAGTGGTCGTTGATCACTCTGGAAACAGTGGAAGTAGCCACACCAGCTTTTTTAGCAACATCTTTAACAGTAATTGTCATCTATTCTCCTCCTTTCATGATGAATCTTATAAAATCATTCTATCGTAGAAAATAATACCATAGATTGGTACTCTGTTGTTATCGTCTTTTCATTCAGGAATGATTCCTTGGCATCAATCCTCTGCTTTCGCTGTGTTCCAGATAGATAGTAAGAACTCGAACGTTAATTCTTTCGTGGACGAAACAAGTGCGATATCCGTCCCAAGATCTTCTGAACGCCCCACACCGATCGGTAACGCCTGGCTTGCAATAATGGCTTGAATACCCGCTTTAGCGTCTTCGATTCCGATGCATTCTGCTGCTGTCAACCCAACGTTTTTGGCTGCTAATTGAAAAATTTCTGGATCAGGTTTTCCCTTTGCAACTTCGGCCGGATCAGCAATACCATCAAAATAGGACTTCAACTCCATTTTTTTTAATAGAAAAGGACCATTTTTACTAGCAGAAGCCAAAGAGAGTTTGATTCCTTGTCTTTTTAAGCTTTTTAACAACTCTAAAATCCCTGGATAAACATCCTTTGGACTGACTTGTTGGATCATTTCCACGTAATACTCATTTTTTCGCGCTGCTAACTCAGTAAATTGTTCTGAAGTGAAGGCATTTGTTTTTCCACCATGAGCTAGTAGTAACGTTAATGAATCTTCACGACTAACCCCTTTCAGTTCTTCATTAAAGGCACGATCAATCGTAATCCCAATCTCTTTTCCTAACCGTTGCCATGCTTGATAATGATACTCCGCTGTATCCGTTAGCACACCGTCTAAATCAAATAAAACACCTTTAAACATCCTCATTCACCTTTTCCATCTCACGCACTAATTCATCAGCCAAAACGACATTGTGTCCGTATAGTGTTAATGGCAATTCTGAGCCTGAAACAAGTTGTAAACGAACGTGATCTTTATCAACCGTTACATATAACAATCGCCCACGATAATTCACATGGAAGGCATAGCTTGTCCAAGTACTTGGTAAAAACGGTGCAAAGCTTAATTTTTCATCAGCCGTCTTCATTTGCGCAAAGCCTTGCACGATTGCAAGCCAACTCCCTGTCATTGAGGTGATATGCAGACCATCTTCTGTATCGTTGTTGTAATTATCTAAATCTAAACGAGCTGTCCGTTGGTACATTTCTACCGCTTTTTCTTCCATCCCGAGTTCTGCCGCTAAAATCGCATGAACACTTGGCGATAAAGAAGATTCATGAACCGTCATCGGCTCATAAAACAAGAAGTTCCGTTCTTTTTCTGCTCGTGAAAAACGTTCGCCAAAGAAATAAATACCTTGTAAAACATCTGCTTGCTTGATAAAGCAAGAACGTAGAATACGATCCCAAGACCAATGTTGGTTTAATGGTAAGTCCTCTGGTGATAATGCTGTTCTCGGCAGTAAATCTTTATCTAAAAATGTATCATGTTGGACAAAAACGCCTAACTCTTCATCAAATGGATAATACATATTTTCGATGATTTCCTGCCAATGTGCTTGCTCTTCTTCAGAAATGTCTACAGGTGTTTCTACTTGATATTTCATGTAATTCTCTAAGGTATACTGCAATACCCATGTTGCAATCGTATTTGTGTACCAATTGTTGTTGATATTATTTTCATACTCATTTGGCCCTGTCACACCATGAATCATGTATTTTCCAGTGCGTTTAGAAAAATGAACGCGATCTGTCCAGAAACGTGCAATTTCAGTTAGAACTTGCAGGCCTTCATTTTTTAAATACTCCTTATCTCCCGTGTAATTCACATAATTATAGATAGCATAGGCAATCGCACCATTTCGATGGATTTCTTCAAAGGTGATTTCCCATTCATTGTGGCATTCAATTCCTGTGAAGGTCACCATTGGGTATAAAGCTCCTGCTAATCCTTGTTGACGAGCATTATGTTTTGCTTGTTCTAATTGGTTATAGCGGTATTTCAATAGATTTTTTGTTACTTCTGGTTTGGCCAAAGCTAAATATAAAGGAACCGCATACGCTTCTGTATCCCAATAAGTAGCACCACCATATTTTTCGCCTGTAAAGCCTTTTGGTCCGATGTTCAAACGTTCATCTTCCCCATAGTAGGTCGTAAACAATTGGAATAAATTAAACCGAATCCCTTGTTGTGCTGCATCGTCTCCTTCGATCACAACATCAGCCAGTTCCCAACGTTTTTTCCAAGCCTCATTTTGCTCACTCAATAATTCATCGAAGGTTTTCGTCGTTTGTTTCAATAGTTGAATGGCCTTTTCTTGTTGTTGCGCTTCTGGAATATCACGACTAGTTAAGACGATGACTTGTTTCTCTAGCGTGATCGCTTCGTTTGTTTGTAGCTTCGCTTGAAATGATTGTTGTACTACTAAAGGCTCTGTTTCGGCAACACCTACTTTGGCCTCTGTTATATGTTTCATCGCGGCCGTTACACTAAACTGTTCAATACCAAACGGATTTGGAATTGTTTTAGTTGTTAAAAAGCCGATTGCTTCTTCAAAGCCAGATTGTTGTGCTTCCCAAAACATTTCATCATAGTTACTATCTTCATTACGAACATCGCCATCGATTTTTGAGATAATTTGAATCTCTGCACTTCCTTCAAGAACTTCTGCCGTTACTCGAATCACAGCCAGTTCTTGTTGTACAATACTCAAAAAACGCTCAAATCTGAATTTGACCCTTGTATTCCCGTTTTCAAGAATGAATGTGCGTGTCAACAGCCCGTTACGCATATCTAATTCTAAGTAAAAATCTTTTGGTTCTTGTACACCTATGTCTACCGCTTCTCCATTCACAAAAATGTCCATCGCGATAAAATTGACTGCATTGATAACTTTTCCGAAGTATTCAGGATACCCATTTTTCCACCAACCGACTCTCGTCTTGTCTGGATACCAAACACCAGCTAAATAGGTTCCTTGATGATGATCCCCTGAATATTGTTCTTCAAAATTTCCTCTCATTCCCATATAACCGTTTCCCATTGATGTTAGTGACTCTTGAAGACGGCGTTCATTACGTTCTAATTGATGTGTAGTAATTTTCCATGGGTCTATTTCAACTAAATGCTTCATTTTCTCTCCTCCTGTAAATGAGTTGCTTCTTAGCATCATAATAAACGCAACCGATTGCGTTGTCAAACATTTCTTTATGCTCTACTGCTTATTAGATAGAAATCCTTTTATTATAATGGAAATATCATTTTATCAATAATACAAAAGAGAGAATTTTGGTTAAGGGTTTACAAATATAAGAATCTGATTTATACTACAGTCAACGAAATCGGTTGCACTATCATTGCAAAGGAGAGAAAAAGATGAAAAAGTTACTAAATTTTGAGTTTTGGCAAAAGTTTGGGAAAGCATTAATGGTCGTAATTGCGGTTATGCCCGCCGCAGGGTTAATGATCAGTATCGGGAAAACGATTCCTCTAATCAACCCAGACTGGGCAGCACTAGCAACTACAGGTGGGGTTATTGAAAATATTGGCTGGGCTGTCATCAGCAACTTGCATATTCTGTTCGCACTTGCGATCGGCGGCAGCTGGGCAAAAGAACGTGCTGGCGGAGCATTTGCGGCTGGACTTTCTTTTATTTTGATCAACCGCATCACTGGTTCGATTTTTGGTGTCACTAGTGATATGTTAGCCGATGACAAAGCCTTTACGCACACCTTATTTGGCACAAAAATCATGGTCAAAGGCTTCTTTACTAGCGTTTTAGAAGCACCCGCCTTGAATATGGGGGTTTTCGTCGGGATCATTGCAGGTTTCGTCGGCGCGATGGCGTTCAACAAATACTACAATTACCGCAAACTACCAGATGCTCTTTCGTTTTTCAATGGGAAGCGCTTTGTTCCATTCGTTGTGATTCTTTGGTCAACGATCGTTGCGATTCTTTTAGCTATTGTTTGGCCTTACATCCAAGCTGGTATCAACAATTTTGGCCTTTGGATCGCTCAATCTCAAGATACTGCACCTGTTCTCGCACCATTTTTATACGGAACATTAGAGCGCTTGCTATTGCCATTTGGCTTGCATCATATGTTGACGATTCCGATCAACTATACCCAATTAGGCGGAACTTATGAAATCTTATCTGGTGCACAAGCTGGCACGCAAGTATTCGGGCAAGATCCATTATGGTTAGCTTGGGCAACTGATTTGGTCAATCTAAAAGGCGCTGGTGATACATCACAATACAACTACGTCTTGGCAAACTGGACGCCTGCTCGTTTCAAAGTAGGACAAATGATCGGCGCTTCTGGTATTTTGATGGGCATGACGCTAGCTATGTATCGTAATGTCGACCCTGATAAGCGTTCCAACTATAAATCAATGTACCTTTCAGCTGCTTTAGCCGTATTCCTAACAGGAGTCACAGAGCCTTTAGAATTTATGTTTATGTTTGCGGCAGTGCCGCTATATGTTGTTTATGCCATCATCCAAGGTGCAGCATTCGCGATGGCAGACATCGTTGCATTACGGGTTCATTCATTTGGAAATATTGAACTTTTGACCCGAACACCCTTAGCCATAAAAGCCGGTCTAGGTGGCGATTTGCTGAATTTCGTTCTTTGTACTATCGCATTTGGTGTTTTGACTTATTTCATCGCCAATTTCATGATCAAAAAATTCAACTTTGCTACACCTGGTAGAAATGGCAACTATGATAATAATGACAGTCAAACTGACTCAACTACAAACAGCGCTCAGAGTACAGCTGGAATCGACCCTCAAATCATCGATATCGTTCATCTGCTAGGCGGAAAAGAAAATATCGTGGATGTTGATGCGTGTATGACTCGATTACGGGTCAGTGTTACTGACAAGAGTAAAGTCGGAGCAGAAGATGCCTGGAAAAGAGCTGGCGCGATGGGACTGATTGTAAAAGATAATGGTGTCCAAGCTGTTTACGGACCCAAAGCAGATGTGTTAAAATCAGATATTCAAGACCTATTAGATTCAGGCGTTGCAATTCCCACACCGCAGCAAACTGAAACAAACGCTACGACCGAAAACAACTCAACGTATCTTGGTCTAACAAAAACAATCGTACCTGTTGCTAATGGTGAAGTGATCACTATGGATCAAGTAGATGATCCTGTCTTCTCACAAAAAATGATGGGCGACGGTTTTGCTGTCATTCCAGAAGACACAATGATTTACGCCCCAATTGATGGTGTAATCAGCAGTATTTTCCCATCTAAACACGCTTTAGGCATCCAAACAGCAGAAGGCCTCGAAGTCCTGATCCACATGGGACTAGATACGATTGAAATGAAAGAATCGGCCTTTACGATCCTAGTCAAAGAAGGACAAGAAGTAACCGCAGGTGAAGCAATCGCCACGGCTGATTTAGAAAAAATCAAAGCAGCCGGTAAACAAACAACCATGATCGTTGTCTTTACCAACGGTGAAAAGATCAAGACATTCCATTTGGATAAAGTCGGTAAACAAAATCCCGGAACAGCTATCGGACGCTTAGACATTTAATATACGGAAATTTCTAAACAGGTTCGGCGTAAAGCTCACAGAGTTTTATTCTGAGCCTGTTTTTATGGAGGAAATAAATATGAACATACTGACATTAAACACCCATAGTTGGTTAGAAAAACATCCCTTAGAAAAATTACAACAATTAGCTGCTCAAATCATTAGAGAAGACTATGCAATAATCGCCCTACAGGAAGTCAATCAGCGAATCGACAGCTCACTAGCAATCTCTCCACAAAATTTCCACCCAACCAAAGAGCAATTACCAATCCATGAGGATAATTTCGCGCACCTTTTAGTTCAACGACTAAAAGAACAAGGGCACGACTACCATTGGAGCTGGACCTATAATCATATCGGATATGACCTTTACCACGAAGGTGTTGCCTTACTGTCAAAACAACCAATCCAGCCAACTGCGCTCGTTGTTTCTGCAGAAAAAGATCCTAATGATTACCGGACTAGAGTTGCATTAATTGGACAAACCAAAGTTGGTAAAAAATCAATCACTGCTGTAAGTTGCCACTATTCTTGGTGGACAGAAGTTGGTGGATTCGCTGATGAATGGTCAAAAACTGAAGCCGCATTGCAAAACCTCAGTTCTCCATTAATCATCATGGGAGATTTTAACAACCCTGCTTCAGCTAAATATACTGGCTACGAGCTTGTCCTTAACAGTCCTCTTTTGTTGCAAGATAGTTTTTTAGCTGCTAAAGAAAAAAGGGGCGAACACACTGTGGAAAAAGCAATCGATGGCTGGGGTGAAAATCAAGAGAAATTGAGGATCGACTTCATCTTCACTTCACAAGAAATAGCGATTTCCAGCTATCAGGTTATGTTTGATGGCAAATACACGCCCATTGTCAGTGACCATTTTGGCGTAGCAGTAACGATTCAATAAAATACGAAACAGTACGTTTATGGAGAATTCAATTTTCGACGGACTGTTTCTTTTTTCTCATTTCAAAATCAATGATAAACTAACTGATAATAACCGTTTTACAAAAGGAGGAGACTCAGATGAATATCACGATTTTCGGTGGTAGCGGATTCGTTGGACAAAAACTAACAGAAGAATTAACGAGCCGCGGACATAATGTGACGAGCATTTCCAGAAGTGGGCGGCCGGCAGGCTTAACCGCTCCATGGTCAAAAAAAGCAACCTGGGTTCACTCCGATATTTTACAGGATACGCATTGGCATTCAGCTGTCAAACACGCCGATTGGGTCATCGATACGATTGGTATTCTCTGGGAGCATCCTAACAAAAAAATCACTTATGATCGCTTTATTCTACAACCTGTCCAACTAATTCTAGATTATCTACAAAAGCATAATCCAACTGCTGAATTCTTATTTATCTCAGCTAATAGCGCGCCGCTTCCTTTAAGAAAATATATGGATGCGAAACTACAAGCAGAGCAATTGATTAAAGATAGCAGTCAGCCCTATACTATTGTCTATCCTAGTTTTGTTGTCGGTAAAGCTCGCTTTCTTTCAATCACCGGAGGACGAGTTATTACCTTTATGCAAAAAATACCAGGTGTTAGAAAGCTTGTCCAAAATTATACTCCGATCTCCAGAGAAAAACTCGCAGTAGAACTGTCGAATGTGGTGGAGGGGAAAACGTCGCTTTACACGCAACGACAGACATAAAAAAACAGGACATGTTTTTTTCAATTGATAGAAGAAGTAGCTCGCTAGCTTATACAGTAATACAAAGCCAACGCCTTTTTCACTTCAAATCAATACAAATAATAGCTAAAAGGGAGCTAGCATGACGACTAACTCCTTTTTAGCGATATTCTGAGCATAAAAAGCTGCTCTTATGCCTCTCTTATACGAATTATTTAACAGGATAGCGTAGTGTTGTTTTCATTTTTTCAGGCGCTACTTTCCTCCCATCAGAAAGGTAGATTTCTCTATGGGAAAATGTCTTTCTACTCAATCGATGTTCGCTACAATAACGCTCCATCACTTCAAATGTTTTGCCTTCCTCACTATATGGACCTACATGCAGCATTTGTACACATATCCCCTCTTCGATTGTTTCAAATTTTACCTTTTGGTTATTCGGATTTGGTTTCTTTTTAGTTACCTGCTCTAAATTAGCGAACGCAATCTCTTCCGTAATAAAATCAGGTTGTCGAATCATAATTTTATAGACCAAATCTGCCTTATCAAAGGCCCGCCCCTCTGCCACCGCTTCATCTGATAACGTCCAAAGTCCTTCTAAAGGATAAACGGTATATTCAAAGGATTCCTTACTAATCAGCCCCTTTTTAGCCAACATTCTGATACCATAGGATAGCGCATACAAAGCACTGACCTCTTCTGAGAATTGTTGTCCATTAGGATCCCCCTGCCCCGATAGTGTGTAAAATTTTTGTTCTGGAACGTTAATCTTGATTGGTTTTTCTTTTGGTAAATATAGTTCCTTCTCTTGTTTTCTCCACTCAAATTTCATTGTTATTTCCTCCTTATTTTAAAGGCTAAACAGGTGCTTACAATTACGATAGGATGGATTATTGACCCGCAAAGCTAGATAAACGATTTGATAGGTAAAAAAATTTCCGTAACGTATTTCGCTTGGTTCCCCTTGAACTTCTTGCCACTTCCTTTAATAAATGTATTGATAAACGAAAAATCTGTCTCCAATCGATGTTGCTCTACATGATCAATCAATACTTTATACGCCTGACCAATCTCCTGATAATCCCCGTAATGAAGTGTTCGAATCCCTGTCATTTCAGGAAAAATCTCATTTTTCACCTGTTTACTTTCAATAAACTGCCGAACAGGCAAAGCTATTTCATATTGTATTTTCTCATCTAACAGCTCACCCACAACAGCCTCCTTAGCTGCTTGATATAAGTGATCCACTTCCGGTCCCATTTCATCAAATGGACAAGTACATCTCCTAGTAATGACTCTTTGCGCTGATTTGGTATGTGGTTCAATTCTATATTTTTGCTCACAAGCATCTATTTCACCTACCGTTATCATTTGATCGATTTTTTTCATCAATCGTTCTTTCTCTTGTATTTCTTCTAAAATAAAGGCCTTTTTTTCAAGCAAATAATAGGCTAAATCGCCCTCTTCTTCAATACCATTCAACACTTCTTTGATTTCTGAAATCGAAAAATCACTATTTCTTAATAACGTCAGTTGATTCGCTAATGTGAAATCTGCTTCGTCATAATAGCGATAGCCATTCTCTTGATCTCTTAAAGAAGGAATCAGCAACCCTTCTCGATCATAATAACGTAACGTTGATTTTGGAATAGCTGTCATTTTTGAAAACTCATTGATTTTGTACTTCATCTGCTCACCACCTTTTTTATAGTATAAACCTTACACTGCACTTGAAAGTCAAGTATCCCGTAAATTTTCCCTGCCACTCTTTTTTGGGCAGAGAAAGTGAGGTACACTTAGTTTAACTATTATACAATGAAATCAGGAGTTGATCATATCATGGAATGGGTTACTAGACTGGAAAATTCATTAGACTATATCGAAAAACACTTAACAGAAGAAATCGATTTTGCGCATTTAGCTACCCTCGCCTGCTGCTCTACTTATCATTACCAACGTATTTTCTCTTACATGGTTGGCGTCCCCTTAGCCGTTTACATTCGACGTAGAAAATTGTCTTTAGCAGGTGTTGAATTACAACAAGGCGCTAAAGTAATTGATGTCGCCATTAAATACGGCTATGAATCACCGAATTCATTTGCCCGCGCTTTTAAAAACCAGCACGGAATCACGCCTTCTCAAGCACAACAAGAAGGGAGTCTACTAACCTCATATCCTAGAATCAAGTTCCATATCACGATCAAAGGAGATGTAGAAATGGAATATCGCATTGAAACAAAAGAAGCGTTTCGGATTATCGGCGCAAAAAAAGCATTATCTGCAGACATTGAGGAAAACTTTAAGGAAACCCCATTATTTTGGCAGCAAGTCGGAATGGACGGCACATTGAACAATTTGATTCCGCTAATGACTCAGGAACCAAGAGGCGTAATGGGGATTAGTGTCGGTTTTGAAGCTGCCCCTACAGACAAAAATGATTTTTCAAGCAGTGAAGGAACATCATATTATATCGCCGTTGCAAGTGATCAACCAGCTCCGGATACATTAGAAGAATACACTATACCAGCATTCACATGGGCTATTTTTTCTGGACATGGTGCAATGCCTCACGCTATCCAAGAGTTAGAAAAACAAATCGTCACAGATTGGCTGCCAAGTTCTGGATACGAATACGCGAATGGCCCTGATATCGAACTTTACCTTGATGCTAATCCAAGCAATGCCAGCTTTGAAGTTTGGCTGCCTGTTATAAAATCACAATGATCCCGAGTTACTCTCAAACCAAGAGGTTGGGACAGGAGTGTTTAATCCCGAGAAATAAGAAGGAATTCACGAAAATTGCTCTTCAAATTTTTGTGAATTCCAGCTTATTTCCGAAGGGATTGCTTCTGCTCCCACCGTTTATACAGACTCTTGGTTTGTTTGTCGTAACTGCAGATTTCATGAATCCACTCTTGACCTTTGACTTATATCCAATGTTACACTAATTGTATAGGAGGGATATCCATGAAAATAACCGCATTTGCCCAGTGCTTCAACTTATCAACTGATGCTATTCGCTTTTATGAACGCTCTGGTCTGCTAAAGCCTGAACGTCAGCCAAACGGCTATCGTGAATTTACAGAAGCGGATCAGCAAGACCTTAAAATCATCTTAGCTTTAAAAGCATTGGATTTTTCGATAAAGGAAATCAGCTATGTACTTGAATTAAAAAGACGCCCGATTTCCATTCAATGCAACGACGATTCAACTAAATTTCTAATCAACAAAATCGACTTTATTAAGAAAAAAATTGATTTTTACGAAATGGCCTATCAACTGCTACTAAAAATAAATACTACGATTGAAAATAATAGCTATGTAGAACAGCACGCCGAATTATTCAGTTTGATCGATCAATTGGCTAGCTATGGATTGGAGGTGCATTAAACATGACCAACAAAACCATTTTACGTTTAGAAAATGGAACACTCTTTCTTTTAGCTCTCTCATTATTTATCTATCTAGGGTTCCCAATCTTTTATTTCTTCCTTTTTCTTTTACTACCTGATATCACCATGATCGGTTATTTAGGTGGTTCCTCACTCGGCGCTAAAATTTACAATTTAGGCCACACTTTAGTTTTCCCTGTATTACTACTTTTACTTTATCTTGTCATACCTATCATCCTCTTATTGCCGATTGCGATCATTTGGAGCGCTCATATTTTTATGGATCGAACCTTAGGTTATGGCCTGAAATATCCAGATGAATTTAAACATACGCATATTCAAAATTTATGACAAATAAAGAGTCTAAGATATCACTCTACGAGTGATATCTTAGACTCAAGGAATCCTTATAAACGGCGGGAGCAGAAGCACTCCCTTCTTATTTCTCGGGATTAAACACTCCTGTCTCAACCTCTTTATTGCTCATACTATGTCGTAATGATTATTTGTTTATTACTGTGTCTACAAGTTGTATTGATTAATTTAGTACCCAAACATTTGAAGTTGCTGGTTCGTTGCCTTGTGTCCACCATTTTGCTTTGTAAGTCTTTCCTTGGAAGATCACTTTGTCTCCGCCACTATAGGCTTTACTCGTTTCCCAATTCAGTACTTTATCTGAAAGAAGTTTCCACGCATCGGATTTATCTGGACGATCACCTTT
>Ga0308165_1000805_pt1 | contig 49795 bp, 50 predicted proteins | sample PhyWR2_FD_201032 | JGI IMG/M metagenome (GOLD analysis project Ga0308165, IMG submission 201032) | Phyllosphere microbial communities from UC Gill Tract Community Farm, Albany, California, United States - DLSLW.R2 | ecosystem: Host-associated > Plants > Phyllosphere > Unclassified | place: USA... | reverse complement strand
GAAGCCGGCCGCCTGCTCGAAGGTCTTGTCGCCCAGGCGCGGCACTTCGCGCAAACCGGCGCGCGAGGTGAACATGCCCTTCATGTCGCGATACGACACGATGCTTTGCGCGACGCTGGCGTTGAGGCCGGACACGCGCGCCAGCAGCGGCGCGGAAGCGGTGTTGACGTCGACGCCGACGGCATTCACGCAATCCTCGACGACGGCATCGAGCGAACGCGCCAGTTGCGACTGGCCGACGTCATGCTGGTACTGGCCGACGCCGATCGACTTCGGATCGATCTTGACCAGCTCCGCCAATGGATCCTGCAGACGACGCGCAATCGATACCGCACCGCGGATCGACACGTCCAGGTCAGGCAATTCCTTCGAGGCGAATTCAGACGCCGAATACACCGACGCGCCGGCTTCCGACACGACGATCTTGGTCAGCTTCAGTTCCGGACGCATCTTGATCAACTCTTGCGCCAGCTTGTCGGTCTCGCGCGAAGCGGTGCCGTTGCCGATCGAGATCAGCGAGACATTGTGCTTCTCGGCCAGCTTGGCCAGGGTGTGCAGCGAACCTTCCCAATCGTTGCGCGGCTGGTGCGGGAAGATGGCGGTGGTGTCGACCACCTTGCCGGTGGCGTCGACAACGGCCACCTTGACGCCGGTGCGCAGCCCGGGATCCAGGCCCATGGTAGCGCGCGGACCGGCCGGCGCGGCCAACAGCAGGTCCTTCAGGTTGCGGGCAAAGACGTTGATCGCTTCGGCTTCGCTACGCTCGCGCAGGCCGGTCATCAGTTCGGTTTCGAGGTGCATGAACACCTTCACGCGCCACGCCCAACGCACGGTGTCGGCCAGCCACTTGTCGGCCGGACGGCCCTTGCTGCTGACGCCGAAGCGCGCGGCGATGCGGTTTTCGCAAGGGTTGTGCGGCGCGTCCCACTTCGGCTTTTCTTCCTCGGTGTCCAGGCGCAGGACCACGGTCAGCATTTCTTCGCGACGGCCGCGGAACAAGGCCAGCGCGCGATGCGACGGAATCGTGCCGATGGTTTCGGAGTAGTCGAAATAGTCGGCGAATTTTTCGCCGGCATCCTGTTTGCCTTCAACCACTTTGGATTCCACCACGCCATGTTCGGTCAGGTATTCGCGCAGCGCTTGCAGCAATTCCGCATCTTCGGCGAAACGCTCCATCAGGATCTGACGGGCGCCGTCCAGCGCAGCCTTCGCATCGGCCACGCCGGGGTTGTCGCCGCTATCGGTCTTGAAGGCAGGCTTGAGGTATTTTGCCGCTTCTTCTTCCGGATTGAGCATCGGGTCGTTCAGCAGCGCGTCGGCCAGTTCGGTCAGGCCGGCTTCGGCGGCGATCTGGGCCTTGGTGCGGCGCTTGAGCTTGTACGGCAGGTACAAGTCTTCCAGGCGCGTCTTGTCTTCGGCGTGGACGATGGCGTCGAGCAGCACCGGCGTCATCTTGCCCTGCTCTTCGATGGACGAGATGATCGCGGTGCGGCGGTCTTCCAGCTCGCGCAGGTAACGCAGGCGCTCTTCCAGCAGGCGCAGCTGGGTGTCGTCCAGGCCACCGGTGGCTTCCTTGCGGTAGCGCGCGATGAAAGGCACGGTCGCACCTTCGTCCAGTAAGGCGATCGCGGCGGCGACCTGCACCGGCTTGGCGACGAGTTCGAGAGCTAAACGTTGTTCGATGGAAGGCAACATGACAATGAAATCCGGGAATTGAAAAACAAGCGTTGGATGATACGCAATTCAGGCAGACGCGCCAATCTTGACAGCCCCCAAATGCATGAAATAAATGGATTTGCAGCAATAAACAAGGCAAGCCGGGATGGGAATACGGCGGAAATGCGGTGGAATTGGACGGCGCGATTCGTTATCCGCGATAATCGGCGTTTTCTTGATAACTTTTCGTCAGCATGTCCATACGCCTCATCGTCGGCCTCGGCAATCCCGGCCCGGAATACGAGCAGACCCGGCACAACGCCGGCTTCTGGCTGGTCGACAATCTCGCCGGCAGCGTTCGCCTTGCACGCGAGACGCGCTTCAATGCGCTGGCCGCCAAGACCTCCGTCGCCGGCCAGGAAGTCTGGCTGCTGGAGCCGCAGACCTTCATGAACCGCTCCGGCCAGTCGGTCGGCGCGCTCGCGCGTTTCTACAAGATCGCACCCGATGAAGTACTGGTGGTGCACGACGAACTGGACCTGCCGCCCGGCAGCGCCAAGATCAAGAAAGGCGGCTCCTCCGGCGGCCACAACGGCTTGAAGGACATCACCGCAGCACTCGGCACCCAAGACTACTGGCGCCTGCGCATCGGCATCGGCCATCCGCGCACGATGGGCCTGCAGCAACCGGTGGCCGACTTCGTCCTGCATCGCCCGCGCAAGGAAGAACAGGCGCTCATCAACGACGCCATCGAGAAGAGTCTCGATGCCATTCCGTTGTTGTGCGAGGGGAAGTTTGAAGCGGGAATGATGCAGTTGCATACGGCCGCCAAATAAGAATTTTTCGATCCCTACCTGACGGCCGCTGCAAAAACACTGACGGCTGATTGCCTTGCAGTTACTTCAGCGTCGCGAACTTCTGTTCCAGGCCCTTGGTATCGATGGCGCCCGGAATACGCGAGCCGTCCGCAAAAATGATGGTCGGCGTACCGGTGATCTTCATCTTTTGACCCAGCGCCAGCACTTGCTCATGCGGCGCGTTGCAGGATGCCGGTGCGGCCGAGGCTTCCTTGCCGTTCAGCATCCAGTCGCTCCACGCCTTGCCCGGGTTGGACGCACACCAGATATTGCGCGACTTCTCGATGGAATCCTGCGCGAGGATGTTGTACTGGAAGGTGTACACGGTCACGTTGTCGACATCCAGCAAGGTCTTCTGGAAACGCTTGCAGTAACCGCAGTTCGGATCCTCGAACACGGCGATGGTGCGCTTGCCGTTGCCCTTGACGGTCTTGATCGCCAGGTCCAGCGGCAGGTCGGAGAACTTGACCTTGTTGATGGCCTGGATCTTTTCCTTGGTGAAATCCCGGTAAGTCTGCGAATCCACCACGCGACCGATGAACAGGTATTGCGCCTTGGCGTCGGTGTAGATCACGTCGCCGTCGACCTGCACTTCATACAATCCCGCATACGGCGTCTTGCTCACCGACTCGACCTTGGCGCCTTCGCCCAGGCGCGGTTCGATCGCCTTCTTGATGGCGGCTTCAGTGGCGTCAGCCGCGAAAGCGGAGCCGCCCACGCACGCCAGCAGCAAGCCGGCAGCAGCGAGGAAGACTGGAAGTGCAAAAATCTTTTTCATGTTTTGTTCCGATAAGAAGACGATCGTTGAAACGCTTGCGTGTCCCGGCTTGCACCGTGCAAAGTCGTCACACTATAAATTAAATCGTTTAAACCCGTTTGCCGAGGGCATGCGCCATCAGACGCCGCTTTAAGACCGGCAAGTGATTCACCAGGTTCAATCCGATATTGCGCGCCATGCGCAGCGGCTCGAGCCCGGTGCCGAACAAGCGCGCCAGACCGTCGGTGGCCAGTTGCATCAGCAAGACTTCTTCCTTGCGCGCACGGGCGTAACGACTCAGCACGCGGGCGTCGCCGCAATCGCGCTGCTGCTCGCGCCCGTTGATGACCTTCAGCAAGGCCGCTACGTCGGCGAAACCGAGATTCATGCCGTGACCGGCCAACGGATGGATCACGTGGGCTGCGTCGCCGACCAGCGCCACGCGCGGCGCCGTCATGGCGTGCGGCTTGACCAGCGTCAGCGGAAAATCGCGCACCACTTCCGGCTCCAGCGGCGTCAGCGCACCCAGCGCATGCGCAGCGTATTTGCCGAGATGCTGCGCCAGTTGCGCAGCCGGTTGGCGCATCAGCGTCTCAGCGAGCGCATCGGGTGCCGACCACACCAGCGACACACGCTGGCCCGGCAACGGCAGCAGCGCGACGATACCCTCGGTTGCAGTGAACCACTGATAGGCCACGCCCTGATGCGGTTTCTCGCAGACGAAATTAGTGACAATGGCGCGCTGTCCGTAGGCGCGGTAGTCGAGGCCGATGTCGCACTGACCGCGCACCCACGACTGCCCGCCGTCGGCGCCGACCAGCAGCGAGGCGTCGAGCGTGTCGCCGTTTTCCAGATGGAGAGTGACGCCGTGCAGGTCGCTGCGCAAGGACACGGCGCGGCCGTTGACGACGCGCACGTTGGGAGAAAACTTCAGCGCCGCATCGAGCGCGGCGTTCAGGTTGCGGTCCTCGACGATCCACGCCAACGCATCGACGTGCGCCGAATAGGCGTCGAACACCAGATGACCCGGATGGTTTTCATCGTCGCCGGTGACGTCCATGCCATTGACCGCGGCCACGCGCTCGGCGTCGAGCGCATCCCACACCTTGATCGACGACAGCAGGTCGCGCGCGATCTGGTTCACTGCGTAGACGCGCACGTCCCAGCTGGCGTGTTCCGCGCCCGATGCCGCCGCAGGCCCGGCAGCTGCAGCAGCCGGCGCCAATAGCGTCACACGCAAACCTGCTTGCGCCAACGCCAGGGCGGCGGTCTTGCCGATGACGCCGTTGCCGACGATGCAGATATCAGCGGAAGGAGAATACCCACCCGCAGGCTTGCGCGCGGCGGCGTGAGAAGAAGGATGGAATGAGGTGCCGTTCATGGGAAAGCATTATAAACGCCTTCGCCGCAGGCCTTTCCTTGATCTCCGTCACAAGAACGCAGTATCGGAAAGCAAAGGAAGGTGAAGAAAGAAAGCCGGAAATAATTAACTCAAGCGACTGCACAGCGCACTCCATATTGGGGCCGGCGAACTTTTTGATAAAAAAGTGGAAGCACCCTTTGCATTCTAAAATTATCTTGCTATAATTCGGCCTCTTGGCCTGGTAGCTCAGTCGGTAGAGCAGAGGATTGAAAATCCTTGTGTCGGTGGTTCGATTCCGCCCCGGGCCACCAAGATAGATTCATCATGAGAAGCAGCCTTACCTTTTGGTAACGCTGCTTTTTTTGTTTGCTCCGCTTGCGCCATCAATGCAAGCATTTCTCCGCGATCTAATCCCGCATCATCCGCAATCTTGATTGCCGTTGCCGCATCTGGCACTCGCCCTTTCTTGACGTAATGAAAGAGCGTTGGGTACGCAATGTCCCAGTCTTTGGCGACTCGATAAAGAGTTCGTCCATTAATCGCTTTTTCAATTGCTGTTTGCAAATTCATTTTTTTCTCTTTCATGCTTTGACGTTGGGCCATACATCCTCCGATTGAGTCGCGTTCGTTAAAAAGCTCCAGCCGCTTTCAGATACTGCGTTCCCCAGAGAATATTTACACAGACGTATTGCGTTTGATATATATCACATTTAGAATACATATCAAACGCAATACATTCCATGTGATTTATATTCCGTTTGGATAACAATATCACATCTTTATATGGTGCTTGGCATTGAGCTTGGGAGGGCCATCAATGTTTAACAGTCGTCATTCCCCATTCGCGTCCCCTTCTATAGCGCAGGGCATCTGATATGCCCCGCCCTTCTTCTCGGACCTTTGAAGTCCATGTTTTCCGTCCTAACGGATGGCTACTCACCAAATTTATCGAATCCGCCACCACATCAAAGGCGGCTGTTGCACGCGCAAAAAAGCGCATTTATCAGCAAGGGCGTTTAGCCCATTTTTACACCTACGTTTCTAAATCCATCAACTAAAGGAAAAGCCATGTCTGCAATTGATAACAAACACCTCATCGATATCGTCGGCATTTCGCACGCGTCCGGCATCAGCAAGAAGTCAGGTAACGCGTGGGAAATGTACCGCGCTCAATGCGTCGTCAGCGGTCCAGACAACGCCGTGAAGGTCGGAGAACTGCTGTTGCCGAACGCGTTGAAAGATACCGCTCCAGGCCGCTACCTCGCCGAGTTCGAACTTGATGTGAGCTTTGATCGCCTCGTTGTTCCGCGCATCACGGCGCTGCATCCACATGGTTCCGGCAAGCCAGTCGCGAAGCCTGCCGATGGTGCTAAGGCTGCGGCTGCTGCGTAATCATGCCGCGCTATGTCCTCTACTGCTCGCAGGATGCCGCGCCGACTGTTTCGGCAACCGGCACCCTGTCCTGCGACGGCGGCAACGCTTCAATTCAGGTGGGTCTGCTGGAGTCGACCATGAATACGCCTGACGTTGAATCGGTCGCGGCGGTATGGGGTGCAGCTTTCACAATGGTGCTGCTGTGCTACGTGATTTCGCGGGGTATCGGTAGCGTTCTCAACATGGTCAGGGAAGGGTAGCAAATGGCTCTGAGTCTGCCTGTCGGTTTGTTGGCGTTGGGTGTTGCAGCCCTTTGGGTGCTGGACATCGTGCTGTTCATCAGACTGTTTTTCTAAACTGAATTGCCTATATCGGGCAACCGCTGCCGGACGTTTCCGGTTTATCTGAAAGGAGTAACAAATGAAGTTCATCAAGAAAGTAAAAACCGCTGTTGTCGGCGCTGCGCTGACTGTCGGTGCGTTGGTTGGTGGCCCCGTGCATGCGGCAACGTCCGTCGATCTGACACCTATCACGGGCGCTTTCACTGCCGCTGATATCACTACCGGCGTGCTGGCGATCGCGGCCACTCTGGCTGTCGTGTATGTGACCATCAAGTCCGCAAAAATCGTCCTCGGCATGCTGCGCGGCGGTTAATTTCACTTTGCGGTAACGGGGACGGTGTAGCGCTGCATCGTCCTTTTTTTACGTCTGTTGTTTGTCGGGGGCTGCAATGGATTACTCGAATCTCTGGTATCTGTTTGTGTTTGGGTGGGGAATCGTTTGCGCGTGGGCAGTCGTCGTCGGTCTGGAGGGGACGAAATGATGCGCAAGATTATGTTCACGATGGTGCTGGTACTGGTCACGCAAATGGCGTTGGCTGCTGAGGTGCCGGTATCGAAAATGCAAAACGCCTTGTCTGGCGTGACGCAACAGAAGATGAAGAGCGAGGGGTTTTTATCAATTGATCCGCGCTATAACCGCACGCAAGTCGCTATCGGCGGTCTCGCGATTGGTTACGCGGCTGAGGCGGTGGCTGTTACAGCGTTGGGCGTTACTGCGCCTGCATGGGCGAGTGTTGCCGCTATCGCTATCGCGGGCTATGCCGGAATACTGGCGATAGACGCCGGGGTTAAATGGATTTACAAAGACAAAAACAGTGTCCAGGTTGGCGACAATCCCGCCTCACCAAATACGCCCGCTGGATTGTCTCCACCGTCTACCGTGTGGGTAAAAAATGGCGTCGTCGGCGGCACTAAAGATGCTGCCTGTACCGGACAACCGCCCTCGTCGGGGATGACCGGAAGTCATCCGTGGACGGTTTATCACGTAATGGTGAACGGTGTTTGTGAGGGGTTCCGTACTTTCACCGATACCGGCTCAGTCGTGGACGCCGGGCCGGACGACACCTTTACTGTTGTTACAAACAATACGACACGCTGCCCGGGAATCAACCTTTCTGCATCTGCTGGAAAATGTCCTGCATCGAATTTTCCCGAGCCAGCAGGCGCGCCAGTAAAGACAATTTCCGACGCTGCCGATGCGTTGACGGCACCGCAAAAGGCCGCACCTCTCAATCCGCAGATCATCGCCGACCTTGCCAATGACTTTTGGAGAGAGGCCGCTACCGCGCCCGGTTATGACGGCTTGCCGTATGACGCGACAAAGCCAATTACAGCGGCTGAGGTGGCAACATGGCAAGCGGCCAATCCCACATCGTGGCCGAGCGTGGGTGATTTTGTGGCACCACAGGCTGCGCCCTCCGGTGGCACCGCGTCATCGCCTTTCGTCATGCCGTTGTCGCCGACTCCTGTTACGTCTGCGGACCCGTCTACTAATCCGAGTGCTGGCACCAATCCGTCTACTGAACCGCTGACGAATCTCGGCACTGATCCGGGCATCGGTGCGCCTGCGCTGGAGCCGATTCCAACAGCGCAGCAAATACTGTCGCCGCTGTTGGACCTGTTCCCGACGCTCAAGAATTTCGCGGTGCCGAACCATAGCTCGGTCTGTCCGAAATGGACCATGCACATTCTCAACAGCGATTACACCCTGCAAGATCACTGCCCGATGCTCGAGCAGATTCGTCCGACGCTCTACGCGGTCATGGCGGTGGCGTGGGTGTTGATTGCATTGTTCATTATCTTGGCTGCATAAGGGGGCGCTATGTTCGGAATTCTTCTCTCCGCGCTGAATGTCGTTCTGGCATTCGTGGTGCGTTCCATCATCGTTAAATTCGTCGTGTTCTTTGGCCTGTTTTTCATCACCACCGAATTTGTCGCCGTGATTAGCACTCTGCTGCCGAGCGGCACCGAATTGTCTGCCGCATTGGGTGGCGTTCCCGCTGACGTCTGGTATTTCCTCGACCTGTTCAATGTCAGCAGCGGCATTCCGATTCTTCTCTCGGCATGGGTGACACGCTTTGTTATCCGCCGTATTCCGGTGATTGGCTGATCATGGCAATCAACGTCTATACCGGTTTGATGGGTTCCGGTAAAAGTTATGAGGTCGTGGCCGAAGTAATCGTTCCGGCAATTGCACAAGGGCGGCGCGTCGTCACCAACGTGGATGGTATCGACCAAGAAAAAATCCACGCCTATATCGAAGCCAGTTATTCGCCGGTGCCGGATGTATTAGGTGATGTCGTGCACGTTACCAACGGTGACGTGTTTGATGCCAAGTTCTTCCCTTATTACGACAGCGATAAGACTGCGCATACCGATACGACAGTGCAGCCCGGCGACTTGGTATGCATCGACGAGGCATGGCGTTTCTGGCCCGCGACTGGAGCCAAGATTCCGGGCGAGCATAAGAGCTTCTTTCTTGAACATCGCCATTTCACCAATCCGGCTACCGGTATTGCCTGCGATCTGGTTCTGATGATTCAGGACATGGGAACGCTCAATCGCTTCGTCAAAAACGTGGTGGCCTTCAACGCCCGCACGCATAAGAAAGTCTCTCTTGGCATGCCCAACACCTACAGCGTCGTCATGTATGAGGGATACAAACAGACTAAGGCCACCAAGATCAGCACGGCGGTACGTAAGTATCGTAAAGAGATTTTTCCGTTGTATTCCTCGTTCAAGGGTGGTGCGGCTGGCAAGTCGGTCAACGTCGACAAGCGACAAAACATGTTCGGCAGTCGCGGCAAGCTGCTCGGCATAGTTGCGGTTCTCATTGTCGGTGTGTGCGGCTTGATCTGGTCTGTGCGTTTCTTCTCGAACAAACATGCGCAGCCGGAAGCCGCCAAAACTGACAGTGCCGCGACCGCGAAGACCGCCGCAAGCAACGCCGCCAATTCCGCGCCGCCGAAGTTCTCGGAAGTCTGGCGACTGGTCGGCACCGTCCAGTTAGGTGGATTGCGCTATCTCCTGATCGCTGATAGCGCGGGGAGACTGCGTTATGAATCGCCGTCGATGTTCGTTGCCATGGGGCCGCAGACAATTGGCGATATCGACGGTGCGAAGGTCACACGCTATTCCGGCGGCGTCGTCCAGTCCGGTAAATCGGAGATAAAAAAATGAAACGTCTATTACTGATTGGCCTGTTGCTGCTGTCCCGTATTGCCGGTGCTGGTCCGGTTGAACAGGCGTCGTTTGAATTATCCCGCGTGAAAGTGGCTGAGGCAGTCGAACTAATGTACGTGCAAGTCTTGAAATCGCCCTTTGTGATGCAGCCCGAGGTAGTGGCCGACGAACGCATGGTGTCGTTCCGGTTCAGCACCGGCAAAGATGCCCGGCAAGATATAGCCCGGTTCCTGACGGCGATAGGGCTATCAGTAAAGACCGTCAATGGTGTGGACATGATCGGCACCGAGAAGCAAGCCAAACCGGACAAGCAGCCCTATGTCTATCGGCCGAAATACCGCGATGTGACGTATCTGGTCGAACTGGTGCGCGGCTTGTTCCCTGATAGCGAATTCAGCATGACGCGCAGCATCCACGGTGCGCCGCAGGAGATTGCAGCCGATAGCACCACGGGGCAGTCCAAAGCACCAATACCGTCCGGGTCTGCGGCGTCATTGATCGACAGCACGGCTGACGCCTTGGTGTTCAACGGCACCGCGGCGGATATCAAGCGGCTGTCATCGTTGCTTGATCAATTGGATGTGCGGCAAGGCGAAGTGCTGGTGCGTGGTCAGGTGTTCGAAGTCTCGACCGGTGCGGCGCAAGGTTCGGCCTTCTCGCTGGCGCTGTCGCTCCTGGGCGGCAAAGTGACGGCAGGGTTATCGACGCCCTCAACGCTCGATGGCTTCATCCGGCTAAAGAATGCCTCGATAGACGCCGTGTTCTCTGCGCTGTCCAGCGACAACCGTTTTAAGACGATCTCGGCGCCGTCGCTGCGGGTGCGCTCTGGCGCCAGCGGTAAATTCTCGGTCGGACAAGAGGTGCCGGTGCTGGGCGCCGTGAGTTATCCGGGCAATGGGAATACGCCGGTGCAGTCGGTCGAGTATCGAAGCTCTGGCGTCATCTTCGATCTGTCGCCGGTAGTCCGTGACGCGGTAGTCGACTTGACCGTACAGCAGCAGCTATCGAACTTTGTGGTGACGCAAACCGGCGTCAATAACTCGCCCACGCTCACCAAGCGTGAAGTGCGCACCTCATTATCGGTCGGTGACGGCGATGTGGTGATTATTGGGGGGCTTGCTGAGGATAGGGAAAGCTCCGGTCGCATTGGCTTCTCGTTCCTGCCGGACTGGATGAAGTCCGACACCGGCCAGAAAAGCAAAAGCGAAATCCTGCTCGTTCTCCAGGTCTCCAAAATCTGACCGCTGTTTTGCCGAACCGATGACCTCTCACTATCCCCTGCAGGTGCTGACGCGGCATGTCGCGTTCGTGCGCAGCACGATGATTGCCGTAGCGGCCGGGTCGGTAGACCTGCGCAACGCGCACCGCGTAGCCGGCAATCAAGCATGCGGCGACGCGGGAACGTCAAAGGGCGGCGGGTGTGTATAGGGGGCGCTGCGGAGTCGCGCCGCCGCAGCTTGCGAGGACGGCGCGAGCGAAGCGAGCGCCTAGACTTGTACCTAGAACACTTAAGGAAAACGAGACGGCGGTAGCTCAGGAAAGAATTAAAAAAGAGGTTTTTTGAAGGACGTAAAAATGCCCGGATCAGCGTGTGCGGCGCTGCCGGGCTCACACATCGTTATCCTAGGGGGATATGTGCTTGATTCGAGTATAGACAAGGCAGCAGCAAATGCCAACCTCAAGGCCAGCTTAGGCCAGTATTTCTGTGGCACGGATGCACACCTGTTTAAGACGATTACGCTAACGGAGTTTCCGAACGGCATCGAAGTGTATGTAGACGAGGGCAGGGAGGCATTCAGCGATGGGGCGGTTTTTGATTATGCGACCGAGCAGGAGCAGCCAACAGTGCGCGGGGAAGGCGATCATGAGAAAGCGCGTGCCGTTGCCGCCCGGCGTGCCAAAACGAACGTGCGGCGCTTAGCCAAGATGCTGCAAGCGGATTGCTTGCTGACGCTGACCTATCGGGAGAATGTCACGGACTTTGCAAGAGTAGAAGCCGATTTTAAGGCCTTCCGGGCGCGCTTAAGGACGTTGGGCGAGTTCCACTATGTCGCTACGCTGGAACGGCAACAGAGAGGCGCTATCCATGTGCATATCGCCTGCCAGCATTTCCCGGCCTGGCTGAATAACGAACATGGGGTGAGGGTGCGTAGTTATAACCTGATTCGCTCGATGTGGCGGCGTGTGGTTGGCCGTGACAATGGCAACGTTGATCTGACGCGGCCTAAGGGGCGCAATTGGGCGCATCGTATCGCCAGCTACATCAGCAAATACGTGTCAAAGAATATCGAAGAGTCACGCTTTAACAAGAAAAGCTATTGGGCGTCACGCGGCATTCCGAAGCCCAAACAGACCAAGCTATGGTTTCCGATGGATACGCCGATACGCGACATTATTGTGCTGGTGGCGCAAGAGTTCGTAATGAAGGGGTACGATGATTTGAAGCAGTTTCATGACGCGCTCAACGGCTTCTACTGGTTCAGCGCAATGAGGTCGGCTTAGGTTCCGCTGTTGAGGAAAGTTGAGGATTGCTATGCGGTTATTTGTTCTTCACTGCGGTTAACATTTAACTTCAAAATCTCGGGGATCTGCTGCATATGGTAGAGGGAAAAACTTGGGAAGACGCAACCAGCCGTTGGTTCAAGGAACGGTCTCATAAGGCGTCCCTTTTCTCGGACCGGTCAATCATAAAATGGCTTAATAGTCATCTTAGTGGGCGGCTACTGGTGCATATCGATAGACATCTTATTGCCGAACTCCGCTGCCGAAAAATAGCAGCAGGTGTTAAGAACTCTACCGTAAATAGGATGCTTGCCCTTTTACGGTCACTGCTAAATACAGCAGTGAAAGAATGGGGATGGATTGATGAGTCTCCTTTTGTGAAATTATTACCGGAACCGAAACGTCGCATTCGCTTTCTCACCAGAACCGAAGCTATATTGTTGTTAAGTGAACTCCCCAATCACTTATCGGATATGGCAGCATTTAGCTTGGCAACGGGACTGAGACGTGCAAACGTTACTGGCTTAGAATGGTCTCAAGTCGACTTAAAAAGACGGCTCGCTTGGATTCACCCTGATCAGGCAAAATCGGGCCATGCAATACCTGTTCCTTTGAACCGGGACGCCATAATTGTGCTGCACAAGTGGCTCAATATCCATTCCAAATTTGTATTTTGCTATCAAGGCCGTCAGATTGCCCAGACAAGCACGGCTGCTTGGTACAAGGCATTAAGACGGTGTCGTATTAGGGATTTTAAGTGGCATGACTTGCGACATACGTGGGCTAGTTGGCATGTCCAAAGCGGGACACCTTTACATGTATTGCAAGAATTGGGGGGGTGGCAAACATATGAAATGGTGCAGCGATATGCTCATTTTTCAGCAGGGGACTTGGCCCTATATGTAGACCGAGTTCCGCCTCTCGCGCTTGAATCCTGCCATGTGTTACAGAGTTCGCCGACTTAGCGTTGCCAGCAAGCATTGGGACCAACTAGTTATAATTACAACCTAACTGTCTCCATTTAGCACTTTTTTCGTTCCGGAAGAAGTATGTAAGCTATTTATTCCTACTTACTGTTTGCAATCGGTGCGAATATGCTGCTGGGGAGCACTAACATATTTACAGAGGCATGCTTTATCGATTCGCTCGTCGATGCTGCTTCAAGATGTACGAGGAAAAGATGGCAACTGCTGAGCAAATCAAAGCACTTTTAAGAAGTCACTCAGAACGTGACGAGGAGCGCTTTTATTCCATCGCAATGCAAGTCGCCGCTAACGAAGCACGAGTTGGTCATAATCGTCTAGCAGAAGACATTAAAAATCTCGTCATTAAGGGACGAGCTCGCCTTGGGCCGTCTGAGGTCGGAAAAGTAACTTCAATAGTAAAGCCTCAAAAAAGTGAATTAGATGGGTTGCTGGAGTTATCTCATCCTTCTATTCATCTTTCAGAGCTGGTCTTATCGGAAGATATTCAGAAACGACTGAATAGAATTGTTTTTGAACAGCGCCAAAAAGATCGCTTAGCAATACACGGGCTGCTACCTCGTAGGAAGATTTTATTTACCGGTCCGCCTGGTACCGGCAAAACTGCCTGCGCTGTGGCGTTGGCGGCAGAGCTTCGCCTGCCTCTTTACCGAATAGTCTTAGACGGTTTAATCACAAGATATATGGGAGAGACAGCCGCGAAATTACGTTTAATCTTCGACCATATTGTCCGTACCAGAGCCGTTTATCTCTTTGATGAGTTTGATGCTATTGGAACACAGCGCGGTGCCAGTAATGACGTAGGAGAAATACGGCGTGTTTTGAATTCTTTTTTAATTTTGGTTGAACAGGATCCATCCGAAAGTCTAATTGTCGCAGCGACCAATCACCCTGAGCTTTTAGATCGAGCACTTCATAGAAGATTCGACGATATTATCGCGTTCGAAAAGCCGACAAAAAGTCAGATAGAGCTATTAATTCAAAATCGGCTTTCTTCCTTCCAATTAGAAGGAATAAATTTTGTAGAAATTGCTGAAGCGGCGGTTGGTCTAAGCTGTGCTGATGTGGTTAAAGCGGCAGATGATGCCGCAAAGGAGGCCGTTTTGCACAACGATTCTATGCTTGAAACGGCTACGCTTCTTAGAGAAGTCGCATATCGACAACCAAACCAATAATGAGAAAAAATCAAAAGCATTTAAGAATAGATTTATTTTCCCAACGAGACGTATTCCTATCAAAAAGAACTGCCAGAAATGTTGGCATACCCCGTCAAGACAGACGGACGCATGGTGAGTATATCGCCAGCGAATATGCGAAGGCTTTAGATGAACATGACCTTCGCGAAGCCCCAAGTGTCCCCTCTATTTCTCCCGAAGAGGGGGTGTATATAGAATTAACCGGTTATGCCGGTGTTCCGTTACCACTCGCCTCTCTTGACAGTACCTCAAGCTATAAACTGAAAAGTGTCCACGTCGTTAGCGACTCTGAGGTAGCAGTAATTTTCATTCCTAATAGCAAAAGACACACGTTCGCAGCTAAAGTGCAGCAGTATTTAAATCCGAATAAAGATGGTGTCAACGGCCCTCGGAATCATGATTTGGTTGATAGCATTCAAGGCATTCGTCTTGCAGACATAAAATCCTTTTGGACAGACGCTTCTGCTAAATTCCCCCAAGACCCAGACTCGTTGATGTGGTTTGAGCTTTGGCTCACCGATTCAAATGGAAGTGGCCTTCGTGATGCGCAGCTTTTCGCGGAACGCTTGGAATTACAAATTCGACCGACTGTCTTACGCTTTCACAAAATAGTTGTGATCCTAGTTCGTGCGTCAATAAATCAGTTAGAACTTTCTGTCGAACTTATGTCGTGTCTCGAAGAAATACGTTTAGCGAAAGAGACGCCTCAAGTCATTACCAAAATGAATCCTCGAGAGCAGCGAGAGTGGGCTGTTAATCTTCAACAAAGAGCCGTTCTGGATGATCGCTATTCCGTGTCCGTCGCAATCCTCGATACAGGTGTCAATTTCAATAACCCGATGCTATCTATCGCAAGTCGGGATGAATGGAGTGCGGGTTGGAATGCTGAATGGTCCAAATATACTGATATTCCGCAGCAACCATATCATTCTCATGGATCGCTTCAAGCCGGTATTGCTCTTTTCGGTAACTTGCTTCCCGTTCTTTCGAGCAATGAGCCGCTTACCCTTTCATATCGCATAGAATCTGGCAGAATTCTGCCGCCAAGTGGCGACAATGATCCAGATCTGTATGGTGCGGTTACCACGGGTACGGCTAGTAAATTAAATCTACTATTCCCGAATCGGAGACGCGTTTTTTCGTTGGCAATTACCGCTACGCCTGAAGCTATTGGTGGTCAACCGTCTTCTTGGTCCTCAGAATTAGATTCTTTTGCATGGTCCGACGGGAAGTCTACTCAATTAATTATTGTTTCTGCCGGAAACAACCGGGAATTGGAGCCTCGCACCTCTTCTTGGGACCAAGCAAATCTCTCGCAAATTGAAGATCCTGCTCAAGCATGGAATGCGGTAACAGTAGGTGGATACACCGAACTCGCTACCAACGACGATCCATCACTTGTGGGATGGGAACCCTGGTGCTTGCCGGGCGATTTGGCCCCAGCTACGCGGACTTCAGTTAACTGGGGCTGGAAAAAACAAGCGCCATTTAAGCCCGATTTGGTCGCTGAAGCTGGGAACAGACTAATTTCCCCAAATCAGACTGAACTAACTGACGCCGATTGCGTGTCAATACTGACGACATCGGGAAGAACTGCCAGTGTTCTGTTTGACACTACAAGAGATACCAGCGCTGCTACCGCGCTTATATCTCGTTACGCAGCTATTTTGATGTGTGAATATCCTCAGTATTGGGCAGAGACTATTAGAGCGCTTCTTGTTCACTCCGCAGCTTGGACGCCAAGAATGTTAGCGAAGAAGCGAACATTGGAAGAGGCTTATTCAAAAACAAGAGCTGTACAGCTTATGCTCCGCACTTATGGTTTTGGTGTTCCAGATTTAGATCGAGCGCGCTTTAGCGCTGATCATCTGCTTACTCTTGTCGCTCAAAATGAGATAAAACCCTATACACAGAGTAGTGGTCCAGACGCCAAACTCGGTGAAATGCACTATTACTCATTGCCTTGGCCGGCGGACGCCTTGAAAGGCCTCCCTCCCGGTACCCCAGTTAAATTGAAAGTAACCCTTTCTTACTTTGTAGAACCCAATCCTGGGCGAAAAGGTTATCGGAGTCGCTTTAGCTATCAGTCACATGGCCTTCGGTTTGAAGTAAGCCGTCCGGGCCAAAGCGAAGAGAATTTCAAAGGATTTGTAAATAAGTTACTTGAAACGGAAGACTATGATGGCCCAGAAGGGGATCTTAGAGGCTGGTCGTTAGGCTCGCAGGTGCGAACGCGCGGGTCAATTCATTCCGACATTTGGGAAGGGTCCGCAGCTGATCTAGCTGATATGAAGCAAATTGCTGTGATACCGGTCAGTGGCTGGTGGAAGTATCGTGCTAGCGAGGGAAAATGGCGTCAACCAATTCGATATAGCTTAGTGGTTGGTATTATTGTCCCAGACGAGAATCTGGATGTGGACATTTACTCTCCAGTGGAAACCGAAGTTAATCTAGTAATTGAGGCGGCCACGGTGACTGAAGTTGAGGTTTAAGTTGTTTAGGTAGGGGGATAAAGACGACTTTTGAGTATTCCTCGTTTTTTTATCCAAAATCTTTTGGATCGCGTTAAAGGGATTGAAAATCCTTGTGTCGGTGGTTCGATTCCGCCCCGGGCCACCAAATCACTCCCTCCCTTCCACAGGGGGAAGACAAAAGCCCTAAGTTCTCAGAGACTTAGGGCTTTTTTGTCGTCCAAACAAATCCAATAAATTTCATTGGAATCCGACGTATTTTGCAGTAACTTTTACAGCAACTCAAGTTACTGCAGCACGCCTCTTGAAAGTTACTGTCTTTCTCCAATCACGACGCTCATGACATACTGATAGTTCATAGTGTGAATCGTCGATGCGATGAACAAATCCCCTAATCGGTTTATGGCTCGTCCAAAAATAGGTATGAGTTCAAACGACGCAACTGCTGTTAGCATGGCGTAGGGAGGCTTGGACCTGCCGGTCCTTGTTGATGTGGGCACATTGCGTGCCTCCAAAAATATTAAAAAATGGGGCACATGTCATGAATCGAGGAGCGAGTTGGGGCAAGTGGGACTTACATATTCACACGCCTGCTTCATATCAATGGACTGGAAAACGGCTTCGGGATGCCCATTCACCCGAAGAAAAAGATGCACTACTCAAAGACGTCGTTGACGGAATAAATGCCAGCGCCTGCGTGTCCGTCGCAGTGATGGACTACTGGACCTTTGACGGTGTCCTAGCGTTACGAGAATATCTTAAGCGCCCTGGCGCACCAGCATGTCAAGCAACTATCTTTCCAGGAATCGAGTTGCGGATGGTTTCTCCAGGCGACTTTCGACTAAATGTGCATGCCGTACTAAATCCTGAACTTTCCGACGATAAGCTCAACGCATTCAAGGCTCAGCTTAAACTCACAATCTCTGGCAAGCCCCTAACAGACGGCTATCTGATTGAATGGGCAAAAGCACACCTGAGTGAAGACAGGTTAAGAAAGCTCAACCTTACTAAACAATCAATCATAGATTCAGACGCTACGGCGCTACTCGCAGCCTCGAAGTCAGCTGAAGTGACTCCCGAGTCTGTACGTGAGGCCTTTAAGGTCTTTGGCGAACGTGACGCGATATTTTTTGTGCCCTTTGATACAAACGATGGCGTAAACAAGATTGCGTTTCGAGAGCACTACTCATTCCCTCGTGAAGTTCTTGCAATGGAATCCTCACCCCGTGGATGTGGGGCGTTAGTTATTTACTCAGCGAAAAGTCGCGCCTCTTCAATTTGTACTTCTTTATCCCAGGCTTGCTGTTTGGATGGTGGTTTTATGTCCACCTGGTCGCAAAACACGGAGGCACTCCCGGCAAGCTCCTGCTTAAAATAAGAATCGCCATGGCCGATGGCTCATCTGTGACCTACAAAGCTGCAGCAATCAGGTACAGCGTCCTCTTTGCGCTGAGCACACTTTCCTCACTTGCAGTGCTCCTCGGCACTTTAAAAATGTCCGACGCCCAATATTTTTCTCTCGACTATCTGGCGCGGTCCAGAATGATGTTGGAACTTGCGCCACATTGGTACCCCACGGTTCACGTCCTCCTGCAGATATGGATCTGGGGAGAATTTGTCACCATGCTGCTCAATAAGAAACGTCGCGCTGCTCATGATTTCATCGCCGGCACCATCGTTATCAAACGCAACCCCGACTAGTCGCCGTCATTCAACGAATTGACACCCTGCTCCCGGAGCCTCTCCAACCCGTCTTTCATCGCCTTCACTTGCTCCGCCGGATGCCCCCGCCACAGCGTGATTTCGCCGACGACCTTGAACGGCTGCGTAGAACGAAACGATTGCGTCGGGTTGCCGGGAAATTTCCTGTCCGTCAGGTCAGGGTCGTCTTCAATCGCTCCGGTCGGCTCCACCAGATAGATTCTTTCGCGTCCTTCCCCGGTCGCGAGTTCGGCGCCCCAGATGGCGGCGTCCAGTGTCGCCGTCAGGAAAATGTATTTCGCGTTTTTTCTTTGTCCGAAGTTGGAGTTGAAACCAGCTTCAATGAAGTCTCCCAGCTTCAGGTCCGCCTTGGTGCCGTGGAAATAAGTCCGGGCGAATGGCTTTTGAAGAATCGGCTTGTTCTCGTGCGGGTCTTTTTCCATGGTCATTTACTTGTGCATTGACGCTGTTGAGCGAGACGAAATCTTATCCTACAAGTTTGCGCGCCTGAACCGGCAAATCAAACGGTACCAAAACGTCCTCCGCCAGCGTACTTTCCCGTTACCGGGTAAAATCGTCGGCAGTCAGCAGATTGCCGTCAAAGATTGATTTTTATCAACTAAAAGCCGGACGGCTCCGCGACTTCGAGCAACCATCATCACGTAGCAGCACAACATGAATATCCCCGAGCAAGGCGAATTGGTATGTCTGGCTTGTGGCCAGAAACACGGCTACAAGATTCCGCTCCCTGCTATCTGGCATTACGCAACCTGCATCAAGTGCCACGATAAGAGCAGCGTCACCAAGCAGATTCACCCGAACGATTAACTGGCGAGAGCAGCCAGCAGACATTCGGCAAGAATAAAAAACTAAGCGGGGCGTTCCGTCAGGAACGCCCCGCTTTTTTTCTTCACATCTTTTCCGTGAAGAACCGGTTTTTCCCCACCCCGATTGATCAGCGCGGCTTCAGTTCCGTCAGCCCCTGTGCCGCCAGCGCCTTGAGCCAGCCGAGGCCGTCCGAGGTCGCCGCCGCCGGCACGTATTCGCAACCGATCCAGCCCTTGTAACCCAGCGAATCGATCAGCTTGAGCAGGTATGGATAGTTCAGTTCGCCGACATCCGGCTCATGACGCTCCGGCACGCCCGCGACCTGGATGTGGCCGACGCCGGCCATGTCGCGCTTCAACTTCACGGCGACGTCGCCTTCGACGATCTGGCAGTGGTAGCAGTCGAACTGCACCTTGAGGTTCTCGGCGCCGATCTCCGCGCAGATGGCTTGTGCGTCGTCCTGGCGATTGAGGAAGAAGCCCGGGATGTTGCGTGTGTTGATCGGCTCGATCACCACGGTCACGCCGGCCAGGTCGGCGTGATGTGCAGCGTACGACAGGTTGTCCATGTAGACCGCACGGTGCTTGGCGCGGTCCTGGTCGGGTCGGATCAGGCCGGCCATCACGTGCAGTGTCTTGTTGCCGATGACTTCGGCATACTTCAACGCGGTCTCGACGCTGCGCTTGAATTCGTCTTCGCGGCCCGGCAGCGAAGCGATGCCGCGTTCGCCGGCGGCCCAGTCGCCCGGCGGCGCGTTGAACAAGGCTTGCGTCAGGCCGTTGGCGTCGAGGCGCGAACGGATTTCTTGGGGCTCGAAATCATAGGGAAACAAGAACTCGACGCCGCTGAAGCCATCTTTGGCGGCAGCGGCGAAACGATCGAGGAAAGCATGCTCGTTGTGCATCATGCTCAGGTTGGCGGCGAAGCGCAGCATCGTGGTCTCCTTTGAATGTTGGCGTGCGTGGCGCGCGCCGCAGGGACGACGCGTACCGGATGAATCCGTTCCAGAATCTTATTTGTTCACTAGTGTAGGCGAAGTCTTCAATACGGCGGCGGAACCGATCACCAGCATGATCGCCAGCATGTACATGCCGGTCGCTCCGCTGTGGGTCAGGTCCTTCAGGTAACCGATCAGGTAGGGGCTGACGAACCCGGCCAGGTTGCCGACCGAGTTGATCGCGGCGATACCGACAGCTGCTGCGGCGCCCGACAGGAACGAAGTCGGCAGCGACCAGAACAGCGGTGCGCAGGTCAACACGCCGGCAGCGGCCAGCGACAGCGCCGCGATCGAGATCGCCGTATTGTCGGCGAACAGCGCCGCGCCGACGAACCCGACTGCGCCCATCAGCGCCGGCACGATCAGATGCCAGCGGCGTTCACGGCGCGCGTCGGCGCTGCGGCCGATCAGGTTCATCGCGACGATCGCGCAGCCAAACGGAATCGCGCTGAGCAGACCGATGTGCAGGTTGCCGGTGACGCCGGTGGCTTTCACCAGGGTCGGCATCCACAGCGTCAGGCCGTACTGGCCCATGACAAAGCAAAAGTAGATCAGGCACATCAGCCAGACGCGCTTGTCGCTGACGATGTCGGCAAAGGAATGCACGCTTTCCTTGCCCTTCTGGTCGGCGGCGATTTCATCTTCCAGCAATTTCTTTTCATCGGCGCTCAGCCATTTTGCCTTGGCGATGCCGTTGTCCAGGTATGCCAGCGTGGCCAGGCCGATCAGCACGGCAGGGATTGCCTCGATCACGAACATCCATTGCCAGCCGTGCATGCCGGTGGTGCCGTGGAACGCGTCCATGATCCAGCCTGACAGCGGGTTGCCGAGGATGCCTGCGACCGGGATGCCGGACATGAAGACGGCGATCACCTTGGCGCGGCGATGCGACGGATACCAATAGGTCAGGTACAGGATGATGCCGGGATAGAAACCGGCTTCGGCCAGGCCCAGCAGGAAGCGCAGCACGTAGAACTGCAGCGGTGTTTCGACATACATGAAGGCAGCCGACAGGATGCCCCAGGTGATCATGATGCGGGCGATCCAGACGCGCGCGCCGACCTTGTGCATGAGGATGTTGCTCGGCACTTCGAACAGGAAGTAGCCGAGGAAGAACACGCCGGCGCCGAGGCCGAAGACGGTTTCGCTGAAGCCCAGGTCGACCGACATCTGCAGCTTGGCGAAGCCGACGTTGACGCGATCGAGGTAGGCGATCACGTAGCACAGCATGAGGAAAGGCATGATGCGCCAGAATACCTTGGCATAGACGCGGTTCTGTTCTTGCTCGTTGGCGCCGGTGGTGGCAACCGGCGCGGCGCCGGTAGTGGTTGATGCAGTCATGCTACGACAATCTCCTGTTGATTATGTTGATATGCAGCCGCTTCCACGGCTGCCGGTTCATGGCGCCTGCCGTTAAAAGGCTGGCAATCTAAAATCTGGCGGGCTGGCCTGTGGCTGGCGAAAAAGTCAATGCTGCGGCCGGGATGCCGGTCGCAGCCGGCGTCCCTGTCCACTTTTTTTGCCGTTCTTGTTGAAGCCGGATCGGACCGTTCGGTAGCGCGATGACTACCAGCGCGCGTTGAATACCTCGCGCAATTCGGTCAGTGCGGCGTCGTCCAGCGGCGCGACATTGCCGCCCGCCAGATGCCACAGCCTGGCGGTTTCCTCGAGTTCTTCCAATGCGTGGGCCGCCTTGGAAACCGAGCTCTCCCACACCACCGGGCCGAGACGCTCAAGCAGCACCCCGCGCACTTTGCCGGCGAGTTGCTTGATCTGTTCCGCCACCAGCGGGTCGCCCGGACGGCGATAGGAGATAAAGGGAACGTGCCCGACCTTCATCACGTAATACGGTGTGATCGGCGGCAGCACATCGTCCTGCGACCACACGCCCGTGATGGTCAACTTGACCAGGTAGGTCGAATGCGTGTGCACCACCGCGTGCATCTCCGGATTGTTGTCGTAGACCATCCGATGCAGCGCCAGCGTCTTCGACGGCTTGTCGCCGGAGATCCAGTTGCCGGCGGCGTCGACCTTGGCGATCTTCGCCGGGTCGAGAAAGCCGAGGCAGGCGTCGGTCGGCGTGATCAGCCAGCCACCGTCATCCGGCAGGCGCGCGCTGATGTTGCCGGCAGAGCCGACCGTGTAGCCGCGCTGGTAGAGGCTGGCGCCGGTGCGGCAAATCTCTTCGCGCAGTTGGGTTTCGGTGCTCATGCTCATGTTCATGATCAACTCACTCCTTGGCGCCGCCGAGGAAGCGCAAGGCCTTCTCGAAGAAATCGACACTGCCGAAATTACCCGACTTGAGCGCCAACGCGAGTGGTTCATCGTCGAGCGTAGCCGTCGCCGGCACGCCCGGATCGATCTGCGGTCCGATGCGCAAGGCGCGCACATCGAGCGCCTGCACCACGGCGCCGGAGGTCTCGCCGCCGGCCACCACGAAGCGGCGCACGCCGCGTTCACGCAGACCCTTGGCGATGTCGGCCAGCGCCTGTTCGACCAGGTGTCCGGCCTTGGCGACGCCGAGTTCCTTTTGCACTGCCTTGACTTCGTCCGGCGTGGCGGTGGCGTAAATCAGCACCGCCTCCTTGCTGATGTGTTCATCGGCGAACGCCAGCGCCTGCGCCACCACGGCTTCGCCGCGCGCCAGGGCCAGCGGATCGATGCGCCAGGCAGGATGCTTGCCCGCCCATTCGGCGACTTGCGCGTTGGTGGCCTTCGATGCGCTGCCGGCCAGCACAGCCGACAAACCGCCGACCTGCGGCAATTGCGCGGCTTCGGCGCTGGCGTGCAGCAAGCCGGCGCGACGGAAATTGTCCGGCAGGCCGAGCGCGATGCCGGAGCCGCCGGTGACCAGTTTCAGTTCGGCGCAGGCTTCGCCCAGCACGTACAAATCACGATCCGATACGGCATCGGCGACTGCCATTTTCACGCCGTCGGTACGCAACGCCGTGAAGCGCTCGGCCACCGCGATGGCATCTTTGGCGACGACGTCGTAGCGCACCAGGCCGACCTTCGATTCGGTCTGCCGTTGCAGCACGCGCACCAGGTTGGCGTCGGTCATCGGCGTGAGGGGATGGTTTTCCATGCCCGATTCATTGAGCAGGCCGTCGGCCACGAACAGGTAGCCGCGATAAATCGTGCGGCCGTTTTCCGGGAAGGCCGGGCAGGCGATGGTGAAGTCGGCGCCCAGTTCCTTCAGCAGCGCGTCGGTCACCTGGCCGATGTTGCCGGCGTCGGTCGAGTCGAAGGTCGAGCAATACTTGAAGAAGAATTGCGTGCAGCCCTGCTGTTGCAACCAGCGCAGCGCGGCCAGCGATTGTTCGACCGCTTCGGCGGCAGGAATCGTACGCGACTTCAGCGCGATCACCAGCGCATCGGCTTCGACGCTGGGAATCTGTTCTGGAATGCCGATGGTTTGGACCGTGCGCATGCCGCCGCGCACCAGCATGTTGGCCAGGTCGGTGGCGCCGGTGAAGTCGTCGGCGATGCAGCCGAGCAGAGGTTTGGCTTGGGACATGATGAACTCCGGATTGCTGGATTACTGTTGCGACGGCGGCAGGTCGATGCCGGGGAAAATCTTGATCACGGCGGAATCGTCTTCGCCGCCGTGACCGGCGGTGGACGCCATCATGAACATCTGGTGCGCCGCAGCCGACAGCGGCAGCGGGAATTTGCTGCGGCGTGCGGTGTCGAGCACCAGTCCCAGGTCCTTGACGAAGATATCGACTGCCGACAACGGCGTGTAGTCGCCCTTGAGGATGTGCGGCACGCGGTTCTCAAACATCCACGAATTGCCGGCGCTATGCGTGATCACGTCGTACAGCGCATCGGGATCGACGCCTTCGCGCAGGCCCAGCGCCATCGCTTCCGCCGATGCGGCGATGTGCACGCCGGCCAGCAGCTGGTTGATGATCTTGACCTTGGAACCGATGCCGTGTGTGTCGCCCAGGCGATAGACCTTGCCGGCCATGCCCTTCAACACGTCTTCAATTTTTGCGTAGACCTCGGCAGGGCCGGAGGTCATCATCGTCATCTCGCCCGAGGCGGCGCGCGCGGCGCCGCCGGACACCGGCGCGTCCAGCAGCAGCAGATTTTTTTCGGCGAGGCGCTGGCCCAGCGCAACGGCAAAATCCGGCGCCACGGTGGCGCTGGAAATCACCACGCTGCCCGGCTTCAATGTGGCAGCGGCGCCGTTTTCGCCGAACAGCACGGTCTCGGTCTGCGCGGCATTGACCACCAGGGTGACGATTACATCGACCGCCTTGCCCATCTCGGCCGGCGAGGCGCAAGCGACGCCGCCTTCGGCCGCGAACTTGTCCAGCGCTTCCTTGCGCACGTCACAGGCATGCACCTTGAAACCGGCGCGCAGCAAAGAACGGGCAACACCCAGGCCCATTGCACCCAAACCGATCACACCTACGTTTTTTGACATTGTCGACTCCGAGAAATTTGGCGGCGCTGGCCGGGGACCGGATGGCCTCTCGTCTTGCTGCGCCTGGTTGGGAAATAAGTGAATCGTTGAAATCTTCCGGCCTGACTTTCGAGCCTGCCCGTAAGCTTGCCCCTTAAGCTTGCCCCAAGCGCCTTGCCGCATTGAACAGATGCGTCTGCGCCGCTGCACGCGCCGCCATTTCATCGCCGGCGCGGATCGCCGCGACGATGGCTTCGTGCTCTTCGCGCACCTGGCGCGAGAAGTCGTCGCGCCGTGCTTCGTTGCCGCGCGTAACGCTGGTCGCCGCTTCGAGGTACTGGCTCAGGAATTCCAGTGTCTTGATGAAATAAGGATTGCGCGTGGCGCTCGCCAATGCGCGATGGAAGGCCACATCGGCGGCGACGCCGTCGCTGCCTGCGCGGACGTCTTCGCCGATGCGCGCCAGTGCGGCGTCGATCGCCATCATGTCCGCATCGGTGCGCCGCTTGGCGGCCTGCGCGGCGACTTCGGCTTCGATGGCGCGGCGCAGCTCGACGATCTGCAAGACCGCCTCCGGCGAACTGACTTCGGTGTAGTCGATGCGCAGCGGCTTGATGCCGGCCTGCTCGGTGACGAACACGCCGCTGCCCTGGCGCGGCTCGACCAGGCCTTCATGCTTGAGCCGGGAAATCGCCTCGCGCACCACCGTGCGGCTGACGCCGAACTCCTGTGCCAACACCGCTTCGGTCGGCAACTTGCCGCCGCGCGGAAAGGCGCCGAGATCGATTTTTTCCAGCAATTGCCGCGCTACCGTGTCGCTCAGCGCCTGCACCGGGATCTTTTGAAACATGCTTGTCTCTGGGTCTTTTAAGTAAGTTATACGGTCATCATACAAATTTACGCAGCGCGACGCAATCCGTGATCAAAAAATACTTTTCGACAATATTTAACAAACGAGCAAGCATCTCCGGCATGTCGAGAGACAAACCGCACACATAGAGGGGCAAGCCGCTCGCCACCGAGATCGTTACGGCGGCCGCCGACGCAGTTTCGCTGTTGCATGCGGCCAAATCGCGACAAAACCAGGGGCCGGATTCCATCTGTGGCACACTGCGCAGATCAATTTTGCTGCACCAACCGCTCATCATCGAGCATCGATTACCAATCGCTTATATAAAGACATGGCTTACGATCTCTCCGGCATGCTGGTCATCGGCATTTCCTCGCGCGCGCTGTTCGACCTCGAACACGAAAACGCCATCTACGACACCGAGGGCGTGGACGCCTACAGCGACTACCAGCGCCAGCATGAAAACGACCCGCTCGAACCTGGCACCGCCTTCCCGCTGGTCAAGGCCCTGCTCCGCCTCAATACGCTGATCCCCGACCGGCGCCTGGTGGAGGTGGTGGTCATTTCGCGCAATTCCCCCGACACCGGCCTGCGCGCCTTCAACGCCATCGAAGCGCACAAGCTCGACATCAGCCGCGCGGCCTTCACCGGCGGCGAACCGATCGTGCATTACCTCGACGCATTCAAGATCGACCTGTTCCTGTCGCGCGACAAAAGCGATGTGCAGGCCGCCATCGACGGCGGCGTCGCCGCGGCGCAGTTGTATACCGCGCCGAGCAATTACGTCGCCCCGGAAAACCAGATCCGCATCGCCTTCGACGGCGACGCCGTGCTGTTTTCGCGGGAGTCGGAGCAGATCTACGCCGAAAAGGGCCTGGAAGCCTTCGTCCGTCATGAACAGCGCCACCGCAACAAGGCAATGAAGGAGGGCCCGCTGGCCAAGCTGCTGTTCGCGCTGGCCGAAATCCAGAAGCAATTTACCCCTGAAACCTGCCCGGTGCGCATCGCCATCGTCACCGCGCGCAACAGCCCGGCGCACAAGCGCGTGATCCACACCCTGCGCACCTGGAACGTCACCGTCGACGAGGCCTTCTTCCTCGGCGGCCTGCCCAAGGCGGATGTGCTGCACGCGTTCGGCGCGCACATGTTCTTTGACGACCAGGAAGGCCATGTCGAACTGGCTTCCGCCGTGGTGCCGTCGGGCCGTGTGCCGTACGAAGGCGGCGTGCTCGGCGTGCGCAACGCGCGCAAGAGCGCCAAGCCAATATCGCCGACGCAGCCGGCAGCGGCCGACAGCGATGCCTCGCTGGAAACATCGAAGAACTGAAGCGCCCTCTTATATGCGGGACAGCAGGCCGCCGGATTGCACCGGCGGTTTTTTTTTGCGCCGCAGCGGTGAGCCGCGGTGATCTGATATACAAGATTGCGCCAAAAACGCACCAAGGGAGGGCTGTCAACGCGCCAAATTCAATCGTTGCCCTGCCTCGCAGCCGTCCATCCTCACCATGCAACACCGCTACGGTAAAGACCTTGCAGCCGTTTTCACTCTGCCGTCCAGGATGTTATTTCTGTACGTCAATCTGATATACAAGATTGGCACGCATATTGCTCATACGATGGGCATGAGCACCGACGCCATCAAATCCTCGATCCAGATCGCCAATCGCATCATGGAAGCGATCCTCGCCAAGCAGCTTGCCCCCGGCACGCGCCTGGGGGAACAACAATTGTCCGAATTGTTCGGCGTCAGCCGCACGCTGGTGCGCGAAGCGCTGACGCGCCTGGTCACGCGCGGCATTGTCACGGTCAGCGCGCGGCGCGGCTGGTTCGTCATCGAACCGTCGCCGAGCGACGCGCGCGAAGCCTTCGAGGCGCGCCGCGTGATCGAACTCGGGCTGCTGCGCCATGCGCGGCCGATTACCAACAGCGCCATTGAACAACTGCGCGACCACATCAACCGAGAACAAGCCGCCATCGAAGGCGACGACGTCGGCGCCCGCGCCTATCTGCTCGGCGATTTCCATGTGGCCCTGTGCGAATGCCTGGGCAACACGCTGCTGTCGGACACGCTGCGCGACCTCACCGCACGCACCACGCTGACCGCGATGCTGCACCAGTCCTCGGAGCAAGCCGAAGACTCCTGCGCCGAACACGTCCACATCGTCGCCGCACTCGAACGCGGCGACCTGGCCGCAGCCGAGCAATTGATGCACGACCATTTGCAGCACGTCGAAGCCGGCCTCAACAAGGCCGAAGTCAGCGACCCGCTGGCGCCGCTGCGCCAGGCGCTGGCGCCGGTGTCTGCAGTATCGGCCGCCGCTGCCGTCGGCAACGCTTTTGCAGCACCCGCGAAGCGCAAAAAGACGGCTTCGCGCTCCGTCAACAAGCAGGCTACTTCAGCCATTTCCCTCACTTCATCTCAACTTGGAGAATCATGATGAAACTCTCGACACTGTTGCTTGGCCTGATGGCTGGCGCGCTGCTGATTTCCACTTCCGTCGCCCGCGCCGACGCGCTCGACGACATCCACAAGGCGGGCGTGCTGCGCGTTGCCGTGCCGCAGGATTTCCCGCCGTTCGGCTCGGTCACTTCCGACCTGAAACCGCAAGGCCTGGACATCGACGTCGCTTCGCTGATCGCCAAGAAGCTCGGCGTGAAGGTCGAACTGATCCCGGTCACCAGCGCCAACCGCGTGCCTTACCTGCAAACCAAGAAAGTCGACCTGGTCATCTCCAGCATGGGCAAGAACGCCGAGCGTGAAAAAGTGATCGACTTCACCGCCGCCTACGCACCGTTCTTCAACGGCGTATTCGGCCCGGCTGACCAAAAGGTCAGCGGCCCTGCCGATCTGGCGGGCAAGACCATCGGCGTCACACGCGGTTCGGTGGAAGACCTGGAACTGTCGAAGATCGTGCCAGCCAGCGCCACCGTGAAGCGCTATGAAGACAACAACGGCACCATCAGCTCGTTCCTGTCGAACCAGGTGCAACTGGTCGCGACCGGTAACGTGATCGCCGCCGCCATCATCGCCAAGAACCCGCCGAAGAAGCCTGAAACCAAATTCCTGATCAAGGATTCACCCTGCTTCATCGGCCTGAACAAGGACGAGAAGAAGCTGCAGGACAAGGTCAACGCCATCCTCGCCGACATCAAGAAGGACGGCGAACTGAGCGCGCTGACAGTGAAATGGCTGGGCCTGCCGCTGCCGGCAAACCTGTAAAACCTGTTCCCGATCTTACTGCGATGCCATGATCCGGCGTCGGGCGGTGCTCGGAATCCTCACGTACCTCAGTACGGTTCCACGGGTTTCAACTGAGCTCCGCTCCGTCCGCCACCGGCTGATGGCCTCTCGCTACAGATCGGAAACAGGTTTAGAAGCAACATGAAATAGGCGAGACATTTCCTTCCATTTTCAGAAAATGCATCCACATGGCCTATCACTTTGATTTCCTCGCGGCGTTCGACTACACCGACGTGCTGGTCAAGGGCGTGCTGACCACGGTCGAGCTGATCGCCATCGGCGGCGTCGCCGGCATCGCCGTCGGCATCTTCGGCGCCTGGGCGCGCACGCAGGGACCGCGCTGGCTCAAGCCCATCGTCAGCGGCTACGTCGAGCTGATCCGCAATACGCCCTTCCTGGTGCAGCTGTTCTTCATCTTCTTCGGCCTGCCCAGCCTCGGCGTGCAGATCAGCGAAATGCAGGCGGCCATCCTGACCATGGTCATCAACCTCGGTGCCTACAGCACGGAAATCGTTCGCGCCGGCGTCAATGCGATTTCGCGCGGCCAGATGGAAGCCGCGCTGAGCCTGTCGATGTCGCGCGTGCAAGCGTTCCGCCACATCATCCTGCGCCCGGCGCTGCAAAAGATCTGGCCGGCGCTGTCGAGCCAGATCGTGATCGTCATGCTGGGTTCGGCGGTGTGTTCGCAGATCGCCGTGGAAGAGCTGTCGTTCGCCGCCAACTTTATCCAGGGCCGCAACTTCCGTGCCTTCGAAGCCTATCTGCTGGCCACCGCCATCTACCTGGCGATGGCGATCCTGCTGCGGCAACTGCTGCGCCTGATCGGCGACAAGTTCATCTTCGCGCGGAGGGCTTCATGATTTCCTTTTCCCTGTGGGACATCGTCCGTAACCTGCTGCTGGCGGGTCGCTGGACCGTGCTGCTGTCGCTGGCGACTTTCGTGCTGGGCAGTGTGGTGGGCATGATCATCCTGTTCGCGCGCATCTCCAAGCGCCCCGCTCTGCAACGCGCTGCCAAGCTGTACATCGAAGTGTTCCAGGGCACGCCGCTGCTGATGCAATTGTTCCTGATCTTCTTCGGGCTCGCGCTGTTCGGCCTGGAAGTGCCGGCCTGGCTGGCGGCGGGACTGGCGCTGACCTTGTGGAGCGCGTCCTTCCTCGCCGAAATCTGGCGCGGCTGCGTCGATGCGATTCCGCGCGGCCAGTGGGAAGCCTCCTCGGTGCTGGCCATGGGCCACCTGCAGCAGATGCGCCACATCATCCTGCCGCAGGCGTTGCGCATCGCCATCCCGCCCACCGTCGGCTTCGGCGTGCAGGTGATCAAGGGTACTGCGGTGACCTCGATCATCGGCTTCGTGGAACTGTCGAAGGCCGGCACCGTGATCACCAACGCCACCTTCATGCCGTTCACCGTGTTTGCCGTCGTCGGACTTTTTTACTTTGCCCTGTGCTGGCCGCTGTCGAAGTACAGCCAATTCTTGGAAAGGAAATTCAATGCCGCTCATCGCCATTGAGGATGTCAAAAAACGCTACGGCGACAACGAAGTGCTCAAGGGCATTCGCCTGTCCGTCGACGCCGGGGAAGTGATCGCCATCATCGGCAAGAGCGGTTCCGGCAAGAGCACGCTGCTGCGCTGTATCAACGGCCTCGAAACCATCGATGAAGGTTCGATCAGCGTGGCCGGCGCTTATCTCGGCACCAGCGAACTGGAACTGAAGACGCTGCGCCTGAAGGTCGGCATGATCTTCCAGCAGTTCAACCTGTTCCCGCACCTGAGCGTGGGGCGCAACGTGATGATCTCGCCGATGATCGTCAAGGGCACCTCGGAAGCCGAAGCGCGCGAGCTGGCGAAGAAGAACCTGGAGCGCGTCGGCCTGGGCATGAAGTTCGATGCCTTCCCCGACCAGCTGTCAGGCGGCCAGCAACAGCGCGTGGCGATCGCCCGTGCGCTGAGCATGCAGCCGCAGGCGCTGTTGTGCGATGAAATCACCTCGGCGCTCGATCCCGAACTGGTCAATGAAGTGCTGGCCGTGGTGCGCAGCCTGGCCGACGACGGCATGACGCTGCTCATGGTCACGCATGAAATGCGCTTTGCGCGCGAAGTGTGCGACCGCGTGGTGTTCATGCACCAGGGCAAGGTCCACGAGATCGGGCCGCCGGAAGAATTGTTCGCCAATCCGCAGACACCGGAGTTGCAGCAATTCCTTGGCATGACGCACTAATAGTCGAGACAACAACAAGACAACAACAAAGCAACCTGTTCTTTTCTGCACCTCCCCTGCACGTCATTGCGACGTCCAGGGGATTTTTTTATCTGCCTGCGTTCAGTGCCCGGCGGAAGAATTCCACCACCGATCGATTCATGCTCGTGTGAAATGCACGCCGATCGAAACCCGCAGCGCTACTGCAGATTTCCGGCACGCGCACGGCCAGCGCCTGGTTGCAAGGGGCCAGAAAATCGAAATGCCCGGCGCCGGGAACGACGTGATATTCCGGCGGCTGGGGCAAGGCCAGCCGTACCGCTTCCGCATACGAGGGATGGGGCAGGATGACGTCGTCTTCGGCGCGCCACAATTGCACCGGCATCGTGACGTTGCGCAGTCCATCAGGAGAGAACGTGAAACCGATGGCCGGCGCGGCAACCACGGCGGCCCTGATGCGGCCATCCTTTTCGCCGTCTTTCGCCGGCACGGCTGCAGCTGCGGCTACCGTGCTGAGGGCCGCGTCACGATTGCGCGCGATCAGCTGGCAGGCAAAGTCGGTTGCATGCGCCTCGCAGAACGGTTCGATCTTCACCATGTCAGGCCGGCCGCCGATGCTGACCAGCGTCGTGAATCCTCCGGCGGAAAAACCGAACATGCCGATCTTCTGCGCATCGATGTGCGCATGCCCGCTCCAGCCTGACAGCATGTAGTCGATCACGCGGCTGATATGCCGCGGACGTTCCAAGATGAACAGGCTGCGGCTCTGGTCGGCATGGTTGTCCCCTGTATGCGTGACGGCCGCCACCACAAAGCCCGCCTCGGCCAGCGCAATGGCGGTGTCGTAATGCCCGAGATAGGAGCCACCCGTGCCGTGGGAAACGACGACCAGCGGCAGCGCCTTGCCGTCGACCGGCGCATCGGCGGCTACGGTCTGCATGACGGTTCTGGTGGACATCACGGCGGGCGTCGCGGTGCTTGGATACCAGATGCCGACTTCCAGCGGCGCACCGTCGGGATCCGGCGCCATGACATGCTGGAAACCGACAGCGCCGGCATCCGCAGCAAGACAGAGCAACATGCCTGTCACGGGGATCAGCAAGGCGCGCAGCAGGAATGGTGTTTTCATGGTGGTCAGTCGGCGGAGGTGTCGATGGGACGTATGGGAATCAGCAAGTCGGTATGCAGTTGCTCGGGAGCGGTGTCGCGCGGGCTGTTGCGATAGACTTCCAGCAGCGGACGGTCGTCCGGCTCGTAGCCGCTATAGGGCAGCCACAGCGAATACAGCGCGGAAATGGTGGCGTTGATCTGGGTGTAAGGACCGGTCAGCGCATGCGATGCATAGCAGCCGGCCGGGACGTCGATCAGTTCGATGTCTGCTGAAACCAGCGGCGCATCCGTCAGCTCCGCAGCAGCAAAGTAGGAAAAATCATCGCCCGCCTCAGGATCGCCATGCGCGATGCCGAGCCACCGCCTGAACGGGCGAGGGCCGACCAGCTGGTGCAGATGGCGATGCGTATGCGGGATGGTGCCGAGCGGCCCGTGATGCCTGAGCGCCTGGACCCGCATGGCGCCCAGCTCGACCGGTTGCGCCTGCGGGCCGGCCGATGCCGGCTGCTCGCCGACGGCACGCTCCTTGTCGGCGATGACGTGGATTTTCTTCTGGAATTCGCGCGGCGACAGCCCTGCATATTGGCGAAACGCGCGCGCGAACGCCTGCGGGCTGTCGTATCCGGCTTCCAGGCCGATGTCGGTCACGCTGCGCCGGGTCTCCGCCAGCAGCGTGGCGGCATGCGCCAGCCGCACGCGGCGCACGGTGTCCACCACGGTCTCGCCGATCAGGCTGCGGTACAGGCGATGGAAGTGAAACGGTGAGAAATGCGCCAGCGCCGCCAGGTCTTCAAGGCGATGCTGCGCCATGGGGTCGGCCGCAATTGCCGCCACCACGCGCGCCATGCGACTCCGATAGTTTTTCTCTGAACGGTCAGGTTTCATGGCGCCAGTTTAACCGGCGCGGCGGCGGCAAACTTAGCCGCTTTTGCGGAATGGGACCTCTAAAAGAAAAAGCCTGAGCGGCGAACTCAGGCTTTTCATTCAGGCTTTTACGTTGGTGCAATGCGGCGAACTCAGCGTGCGATCTGGCACACCTTGGAACCGTTCTCGATGAACTCCACCGGACCGGTGGTGTAGCGCTCCTTGGGAATCTCCACCAGCAGAAAATCCTTGACCTGATAGGTCGCGCCGGAAAGCGGCTTGACGAAGCGGTATTCCAGCTTCAACACGCCGTTGCGCATGGTGACCTTGTCGGCGCTGAAGATCTGGCTGCGCTCGGCGGCGTCGGGCGCCTGGATGACGCGCGTGGCGAGCAACAGCTGGCGCGTCTCGAAGTATTCTTCCGAGGGCGTCAACGCGCGCTGGGAGCGCATCGTCGCCGCCGGCTGGAACCAGTAGTTCCAGTCGGCCTGGGAGCGGATCAGCGCACACAGCACCGGCTGCGCCTTGTTGTCCCAGTTTTTGACAAAACTCTGATAGGCGCTGCTCGGAATGGTCGAGAAAGGCACCAGGCTGGCGTCTTCCTTCTTTTTCCAGAAAAGCAGCGAACAGCCGGTGAGTGCCACGCTTGCTCCCGCCACCATGCTGCATGTCATTGTCGTCGCAATAATCTTCTTCATACCTGATCCGACCGCTCCTGTTTTGCTTGTGCAATTTCTTTTGGTCTGCCTGACGGCACAGCATTAAAACATGCATTGCCGCGGATACGCCGCATTTCACGCAAACTTTACATTTTTCTGACCCTCTTCTTCGAGCGGGGCTGCCCCTTAGTCAACGCCCGGACGATTTAGTTTTCCCAATGACCGGGAATTTTGCACAGGTTTTTACGAAGCGCGGCGACGCTTTCTGAGAAAATACGCCATTGTTCCAGTTCATCACCAAAGGCCGCCATGACTACTTCCGCCACCCCCACTCTGTCCGCAGCAATGCGCAGCTTCGTCGAAGCCCTGCCCAAGACGGAGCTGCACCTGCACATCGAAGGTACGCTGGAGCCCGAATTGCTGTTCGCCCTGGCGCAGCGCAACAAGGTCGCGCTGCCGTACGCGTCGGTCGACGCCTTGCGCGCGGCCTACGACTTCACCGACTTGCAATCCTTCCTCGACCTCTACTATGCCGGCGCCAACGTGCTGCAGACCGAGCAGGACTTCCACGACATGACCGCCGCCTACATCGCGCGCGCCCGCGCCGACAACGTGCGCCATGCCGAGATCTTCTTCGATCCGCAGACCCACACCGAACGCGGCATCGGTATCGACGTGGTGTTCGCCGGCATCGCCCGTGCCCTGCGCGAGGCGCGCGATGAACATGGCTTCTCCAGTGCCATGATCATGTCCTTCCTGCGCCATCTCTCCGAAGAAGACGCCTTCGCCACGCTCGACGCGGCGCTGCCGCTGCGCGAGCAATACCGCGACCTGTGGAACGGCATCGGCCTGGACTCGTCCGAACGCGGCAACCCGCCGGAGAAATTCGCCAAGGTATTCGCGCGCTGCAAGGAGCTCGGCTTCCACCTGGTCGCCCATGCAGGCGAAGAAGGTCCGCCGGCCTACATCATCGGCGCGCTCGACGTGCTCAAGGTGGAACGCATCGACCACGGCGTGCGCAGCGAAGAAGACCCGGCCCTGATGGAACGTCTGGCGCGCGAAAAAATGCCGCTGACGGTATGCCCGCTGTCCAACCTCAAGCTGTGCGTGGTTGACGACATGGCCAAGCACAATCTGGCGCGGCTGCTGCGCGCCGGCCTGGCGGTGACGATCAATTCCGACGATCCGGCTTACTTCGGCGGTTACATGAACGACAACTACCTGGCCGTCGCGGCGGCGCTGGAGCTCTCGCACGCCGAGATCGTGCAACTGGCGCGCAACGGCATCGACGCCAGCTTCCTGCCGGCTGCCGACAAGGGCCGCCTGACTGCCGAGCTCGATCAGTACGTCGCAGCGCGTTAATTCGCGCACATGAAAACGGCGCCGCGACCAGCAAGTCGCGGCGCCGTTTTTCTTTTTAGCAACGACGATTACTGCAGCAGCTCCGCCAGCGCCAGCGTCACCACCTTGGTGGCCTTGAACAAATCATCGAGGCGCAGGTTTTCATCCGAATTGTGACCGCGCGCTTCCATCAGCGTGCGCGGACCGGCGCCGTACAGGATCGTCGGAATGCCCTGCTTGGTGTAGTGACGCGCGTCGGTGTAGAGCGGCACGCCGTGCGCCTTGACCGGCTCGCCCAGGATGGCTTCGGCATTGCGGCTGAAGGCGCCGATCAGTTTTTCCACACCCGGCAGTTCGGCCAGGGGCTCGGCCAGCAGGATGCGCTGCACGCCGACTTCGATGCCGGGATAACGCGCTGCAGCGGCGTCGATCACACGGCGCAGATCGCCTTCGGCGTCGAAGCCCGCTTCTTCCGGAATCATGCGGCGGTCGAGCCGGAAGCTCGCCAGGTCCGGCACCACATTGGTATTGATCCCGCCCTTGATCAGGCCGACATTGAGCGTGGCGTGATCGATACCGGTGACGGCAGACTTCTTTTTCGCCAGCTCCGCACGGTAGGCGTACAGCGCCTGCAGGATGCCGGTCGCCGCTTCAATGGCGTCGATGCCGGTATGCGGCATGGCGGCGTGCGCCTGCCGGCCCTTGACCGTGACCTCCAGATGCAGGCAGCCGTTGTGCGCGGAGGTGATGCCGTAGGCGAAGCCCGCCGAGACGGCGTAGTCGGGCTTGCTCAAGCCTTGCTCGAGGATCCATTTGGGACCGATGTCGCCGCCGGCTTCTTCGTCGTAGGTGAAGTGGAGTTCGATGACGCCGTTGAGTGCAGCCCCTTCTTTTTCCGCCGCGATCAAGGCCAGCAGCGCCCAGGTATAAGTGGCGAAATCCGACTTCGACACCGCCACGCCGCGACCGTACATGACGGGACCGTGTTCGGCGTCCTGAACGATCTCGCCACCGTAGGGATCCTTGCTCCAGCCGAGGCCGGGCGGCACCACATCGCCGTGGGCATTGAGCGCGATGGTCGGGCCGCCGCTGCCGAAGCGCTTGCGCACGATCAGGTTGGCGGCCGAGATCATGCCGTTGGCCTTGACCAGCGCATCCGGCACCGCGTGCGCTTCCACCTCGAAACCCAGTTTCTCCAGCAAGGCCTGGGCGCGCGCGCCGTGCGCGGCGCAATCGCCGGAGGGATTGTCGGAAGGCACCCGCACCAGCTCCTGCAGAAAAGCGGTTTGCGCGGCGTGTTCGGCATCAAGGAAGGTCGCTACGGATTGTTGGAATGAAGACGGCATGAGGTGACCTGTAGAGAAAAACGAAGGAGAACCGGAGACTGTGTAAAAACTGCATACGTGATTGTAGAAGACTTGCGCCGCAGGCGTTTATCCCTTGTTCAGCAGCCATGTCCGGCAAAAACGCGCAGCAAGTACGCTTCTTGCATGGCAAGGAAAGTCGTTGTCAAAATGCATGGGAAATATCCGATGAAAAATACACAAATGATTGTCGACAATCGCTATCGCATGGTTGCTGCCGCAATCGCGTCTGAACACTGCGGCGGCATAGCAACTCCCGGGCTGAGCCTGTGGTGCATGCTGGGCGCCGTTGCGTCGATTTTGGTGCGCAATTTCACCAAATTGTTGCAAATCGTTTTTTTCATTGTCGACAATGCAGGCCGCCGGTATGACTCCTGCATCGTCGCCAACAAGCTTTCGCCACCGTCCAACCCTTGATGCCGTCCATTCCCGCCATGACCAAACCAAGCAAGACATCCCGCTCGCCCCTGGCTTCGCCTCCCGCCGTCCGCGACCATTCGCCGGCCGTCGAGGAGCGCCTCTACCAGGACATCTATGACGCCATCATGGAACATCGCCTGCCGCCGCGCACCAAGCTCACTGAGCAGGTCCTGTGCCAGATTTACGATACCGCCCGGCACACCGTGCGCAAGGTGCTGTCGCGCCTGGCCACCGAAGGCATGGTCGACCTCGAAGCCAATCGCGGCGCCTTCATCGCCAGCCCTTCACACGCCGAGGTCAAGGACATGTTCGAGCTGCGCAACATCATCGAATACGCGGTGCTCGACAAGGTCGGCCGCGAAGCCAGCACGCGCCAGATCGCCGCCCTGCGCAAGATGGTCGAGGAAGAACGCAACTCTTACCTGACCGGCGACCGGCCGCGCTGGATCCGCTTGTCGGCGCAGTTCCACCTGGCGCTGGCCGAGCTGACCGGCAACGCGTTGCTGGTCGACACGCTACGCAAGCTGGTCTCGCGCACCACGCTGATGATCGCCAAGACCGAAGCGCCGGGGCACAACGCCTGCTCCTTCGACGAACACGACACCGTGCTGGCCGCGCTCGAAAGCGGCGACGTCGCGCTGGCGCAAGAACACATGGCACACCATTTGCACCTGTGCGAAGACCGGGTCCGCCCCAGCGACGACGATCACTTCGATTTGCGATCGGTGCTGGGAAAGAGTTCCTGAACATCGTCTTTCTCATTTCAAAGAACACATGCAACACATACCGGCAACTGGCAAGTACCCGCGCGACCTGATCGGCTACGGCCGCAACGTTCCTCACGCCAACTGGCCGGACCGCGCCAGGATCGCGGTGCAGTTTGTGCTGAACTATGAAGAAGGCGGCGAGAACTCCGTGCTGCACGGCGACCCGGCTTCAGAGCAGTTCCTGTCTGAAATCATCGGCGCGGCCGCCTATCCGGCGCGCCACCTTTCGATGGAATCGATCTATGAATACGGTTCGCGCGTGGGCGTCTGGCGCATCCTGCGCGAGTTCGAAAAGCGGCGGCTGCCACTGACGGTGTTCGGCATCGCCATGGCGCTGCAACGCCATCCCGAAGTCACCCAGGCCTTTGTCGAGCTCGGTCATGAGATCGCCTGCCACGGCTTGCGCTGGATTCACTACCAGAACATGGACATCGACACCGAGCGCGAACACATGCGCGCCGCGGTCGAGATTTTCCGCGAACTGACCGGCGTGCATCCGCAAGGCTGGTACACCGGCCGCGACTCCCCCAATACGCGTCGACTGGTGGTCGAGCACGGCGGCTTTACTTACGACTCCGACTATTACGGCGACGACCTGCCATTCTGGAGCCGGGTGGCGCTGGCCGACGGCAGCGAGCAGCCGCACCTGGTCGTTCCCTACACGCTCGACAGCAACGACATGCGCTTCGCCACGCCGCAGGGCTTCAACACCGGCGAGCAATTCTTCCAGTACCTGAAGGACAGTTTCGACGTGCTCTATGCGGAAGGAGAGGAAGCGCCCAAGATGCTGTCGGTCGGCATGCACTGCCGCCTGCTCGGCCGGCCGGGCCGCTTCGCCGCACTGCAGCGCTTCCTCGACTATGTGCAGTCGCACGAGCGCGTGTGGATCTGTCGCCGCATCGACATCGCCAATCATTGGCGCAAGCAGCATCCTTATGCCGGCTGAACGTGCGGTCGAAAAGAAAAAGGCTGAACGTGGTGTTCAGCCTTTTTGCTTTGGAGCCTGCTATCTGATCATTCGCCCTTGGCGCCTGCCTCGAACCACTTGCCCAACAGGGCCCGCTCGTCGTCGGTGATATTGGTCATGTTCCCCAACGGCATGGCCTTTTGCACCACCGCTTGCTGGTAGATCTGCTGCGCATGCTGCAGCACGCCGTCCTTGCTGTCGAGCAGGATGCCCTTGCCGGGCACCGGCATCAGCGTCGGCTTGGCCGCGTGGCATTGGATGCAGCGCGTTTCGATCACGTGCTGCACCTGGGCGAATGACACCCCCGCTGTGTTTTGCGTGGCAGGGGCAGTTTGCAGCGCCGACTTCGGCACGATCCACGCGGCCACGCCCGCCAGGATCACGACCGCCGCAGCCGGATACTGCCACTTGACCACACCCTTGTGCCTGAGCACGAAGAACTGCCGGATCAGCACGCCGGCCAGCATGATCAGCAGCAGTACCAGCCAGTTGTTGCCGGCGCTGTAAGTCATGCTGTAGTGATTCGACAGCATCGCGAAAATCACCGGCAGCGTGAAGTAGGTGTTGTGCACGCTGCGCTGCTTGCCGCGCTTGCCATGGATGGGATCGGGACTTTGGCCCGCCCGCATCGAGGCTACCATCTTGCGCTGGCCGGGGATGATCCAGAACAGCACGTTGGCGCTCATCACGGTGGCCAGCGAAGCGCCTGTCATCAGGAAAGCCGCCCGTCCTGAAAACACATGGCACGCCACCCAGACCGCCGCGACGACATACAGCGTGACCAGCACGCCGACCACGCGGTCGCCGCCCGGCTTGTCGCCGAACAACCGGCAAATGGCGTCGTACACCAGCCAGCCCGCAACCAGGTAGGCCAGCGCCGCCAACACGGCCGTAGTCGCCGTCATGTCGAGCACGTGCTTGTCGACCAGGAAAGTGCCGGCGTTGAACAGGTACAGCACCGCGAACAACGCGAAGCCGGACAGCCAGGTGCTGTACGACTCCCAGAAGAACCAGTGCAGGTGTTGCGGCAACGTCTTCGGCGCCAGCAGGTATTTCTGCGGATGATAGAAGCCGCCGCCGTGCACCGCCCACAACTCGCCGCCGACGCCCTTCTCGAGCAGCGCGGGATCCTCCGGCCGGGTCAGGCTGTTGTCGAGCCAGACGAAGTAGAACGAGGAGCCGATCCACGCGATCGCCGTAATGACGTGCAGCCAGCGCAGCAAGAGATTAAGCCAGTCGAAAATGTATACTTCCATTGAACCCCGCGTAGTGAGTCGATACCGGAATTGTTTATACCATTACTGACGTCGAAAAAAATGCCGGATCCAAAGACCCGGCACCGAAGGAACTGAGCATGCCGAAGTGACGTCCACATCGGCATGCCCGCAGAAACGCTCAGAAGTGGTATTCGGCGCGGATCATCGGCGTCTTGGCCAGCGAACCCGGGACGTTGTGCGGGTTGCCGAACTTGTTGCGCCAGTATTGATATTCCAGGCCGACACGGAACGTGTTCTTGCCCATGCCCATTGGCGTGCCGACGTCGTACATGATCTGGCCGTCGAAGTTCAGTTCAGGGGCAGTGCCGCCGCCGAATTCGTTCTTTCCCTTGGCGGCGATGTAGTTCACATAGCCTTCGAAGGCGAAACCGCTGGTGCCGAACGGGATACCCCAGGCGGCATTGAGCATCGGGTGCGTGTCATACGAATAACGGCTGGTGACGCCGACCGGCTGGTTGCTTTCCCACAGGGCCAGCAGGCTGATGTTGAGGAAGCCGGGCACGTCCATCATGATGGTGGGGCCGGCGACGAGCATGCGCTTCTTGGAGCCGTAGCCGGGGTCGTTCTTGGTGTTCCAGTCGAAACCGGCGGTCAGGCCGAAACCGCGCGCAGGGCCGAAAGACAGGTCCTTGCCGCTGATCTTGCCGATATCGAGCGTATGGCGGTAGACGATGTACGCTTCCTGCGCATTGCTGTCCTTGTTGTTGGACATCAGCAGATCGACGTTGAGGAAGTTGGTGCCGTATTTATAGCCGCTGGCGTGCGTGAAGTTGATGATGTTCTTGGCGATATCCTGCGAATTGAACGGCTCGGCAAATTTGGTGCCGTAGCGGTAGCCGATCGAGTTATCCGCCCATTCGGCCGCGTTGGCCGACATGCTGCCCATGGCCGAGACGGCCAGCACTGCAGTAGTCAAGCACATCCCCATTGCACTCTTCTTCATACGTTTCTCCCTTTTGCATTTCATTGAAAAATAAATCCGGATCCCATCGCTCGCCGCTGCCGCTTGCATGACACAACGCGCGCTCCTTCATTTGCTCACCCATGGCAACCACGTCTGGCATCGCACTCGGCAACGCCGATGCGCGATCCGCCGGGTTCCATCAATGCAAGCGTCATGCCAGCCGGACACGACATGTGGGAGAACTGTCGACAATGCGCCGCCGGGGTGTCGGCACGGAGGAAAGATGGGAACGACGATGGCGTGGTCCCGGGTGCTGATTGCAGTCTCTGCACAGAATGAAGCCACCTCGCCCGCACATGTAGCCGAGATGCCCGCACCGGAAAATTGTCGACAATATATAGAACGACCGTACCAAGGCCATTCATCGACGCATACCGCTATTTACAAGGCTTACGGGGATGCAAGAATACTGTTTTTAGTGCAATTCTTGCTACTCCGGTGCAGCCGAGCACCAAATTGTTACAAATGAAATTTTGGATTGTCGACAAAATAAAGCCCGCCCACCGGACTGCCGCGATGCTGTCTTCGCCGTCATTGCGGTGTGGCGTTCTTGGCACAGTAAATGCTTTTCAAGGGACATCGTTGGCGGAAACCTGATGACAAAATCGCAGCGCATTGGCGACATCCTTTTCGCCGGCGCCTCGGCCACGTGATCCATCGACCACCCGACCAATCGATCAACCGATCAACTGCATCACCCACGGGAAGCCTGCCATGCACGCCAACAAGCTCTTCAAGTTCACCGCCGCCCTGCTGCTCAGCGCCGCCTGTTCGGCCGCCTTTGCGCAGGAAACCAAGATCAGGTTCCAGCTCGACTGGCGCTTTGAAGGTCCCTCGGCGCTGTTCCTCGTGGCCAAGTCCAAGGGTTATTTCGCGCAGGAGAAACTGGACGTCGTCATTGACGCCGGCAGCGGCTCGGGCAACGCCGTCAATCGTGTGGCCTCTGGCACTTACGACATGGGCTTTGCCGACATGGCGGCGCTGATGGAATTCACCGCCAACAATCCCGGCTCGCCGGGCAAGCCGATGGCCGTGATGATGGTCTACAACGACACGCCCGCAGCGATCTTCTCGCTCAAGAAAACCGGCATCAAGACGCCGGCCGACCTGGTCGGCAAGAAGCTGGGCTCGCCGGTGTTCGACGCCGGCCGCCGCGGCTACCCGATCTTCGCCAAGGCCAACGGCCTGGACGCCGCCAAGGCCAACTGGATCAGTATGGATCCGCCGCTGCGTGAAACCATGCTGGCGCGCGGGGACGTCGACGCCATCACCGGCTTCTATTTCACCTCGCTGCTGAACCTGAACGCACGCGGCATCAAGGATGCGGATATCAACGTGATGATGTACCCCGACTATGGCGTCAAGCTTTACGGCAACGCCATCATCGCCAATGAAAGCCTGATGAAGACCAATCCGGAAGCGCTCAGGGGTTTCCTGCGCGCCTTCGCCAAGGCCACCAAGGACGTGCTGGCCGATCCCGAAGCCGCCATCAAGGTGCTCAAGGAACGCGACGGCCTGATCGACGCGAAGCTGGAACTGCGCCGCCTCAAGCTGGCCATCTCCAGCGCCATCGCCACGCCGCACGCCAAGGCCGAAGGTTACGGCCAGGTGTTGCTGCCGCGCCTGACGCTGATGGCCTCGCAAGTGTCGGACGCCTACGGCACCAAGACCCGCGTCAATGCGGAAAAGATCTGGACCCCGGCCTACCTGCCGTCGAAGGAACTGCTCAACGTGTTCGGGAAATGACCTTGCAAGCCGACACTACTGAAGCGACCATGACCGGGACGAATGCGACGGATACCTTCGTCGACTTCCGCCGCGTCTTCCTGTCCTATGACGACGCCGACGAATTCGCGGTCGAGGACATTTCGCTGCAGACCACACAGGGAGAATTCATCGCCATCGTCGGCCCGTCCGGCTGCGGCAAGTCGACCTTCATGAAGCTGGCGACCGGTCTGAAACGCCCCACGCGGGGCAGCATCGCCATCGCCGGCGCCGATGTGACCGGGCCGCTCAAGTTCGTCGGCATGGCTTTTCAGGCGCCGACCTTGCTGCCGTGGCGCACCACGCTCGACAACGTGCTGCTGCCGCTGGAAATCGTCGAACCGTATCGGCGCGACTTCAAGAAGAACAAGGCGCAGTACGCCGAGCGCGCGCTCAAGCTGCTCAAGACCGTTGGCCTCGACGGCTATGCCGACAAGTTTCCGTGGGAACTGTCGGGCGGCATGCAGCAACGCGCCTCGATCTGCCGCGCGCTGATCCACGAACCGAAGATGCTGCTGCTGGACGAGCCGTTCGGCGCGCTCGACGCTTTCACTCGCGAAGAACTCTGGTGCGTACTGCGCGACCTGTGGACCGAGCGCAAATTCAACGTCATCCTGGTGACGCACGATCTGCGCGAGGCTGCTTTCCTGGCCGACACCATTTACGTGATGAGCAAGCGCCCCGGCCGCATCGTGGCGCGCAAGGAAAATCCGCTGCCGCGTCCGCGCGAACTGGAGCTTACCTACACCGATCCCTTCAACGCCTTGGTGCACGAGTTGCGCGAGCATATCGGCCGCGTCAGAAATACTTAAGCCGAGGCGACCATGAAAAAACCTTCTTCCCTGAACCAGGCCGCGCGCACGATGGCGCCATGGATACTGCTGCTGGCAATCCTGGTGGTCTGGCAAATCATCTGCAGCGCGCTGGACGTGTCCGAGTTCATATTCCCGAGCCCGATGGCGATCATCGAAGCCATGATCGAATTCGCCGGTCCGATTGCGCATCACGCACTGTCGACTTTCTGGGTCACCATGGTGGGCTTCGCCATCGCGGTCGCGGTCGGCGTGTCGCTGGGCTTCCTGATCGGTTCGTCGCCGCTGCTGTATGCCGCGGCCTATCCATTGATGACGGCGTTCAATGCGCTGCCCAAAGCCGCCTTCGTGCCGGTGCTGGTGGTGTGGTTCGGCATCGGCGCCGGGCCGGCGATCCTGACGGCCTTCCTGATTTCCTTCTTCCCGATCATGGTCAACATCGCCACGGGGCTGGCGACGCTTGAGCCGGAACTGGAAGACGTCTTGCGCGTGCTCGGTGCCAAACGCATGGACATCCTGCTCAAGGTCGGCATGCCACGCTCGCTGCCCTACTTCTTTGCCTCGCTGAAAGTCGCCATCACGCTGGCCTTTGTCGGCTCGACCGTGTCGGAGATGAACGCCTCCAACGAAGGCATCGGCTACCTGCTGGTGTCGGCCGGCTCGTCGATGAAGATGCCGCTGGCCTTTGCCGGCCTAGTGGTCATCGGCGCGATGGCGATGGCCATGTACGAGCTGTTCGCGATCATCGAGAAGCGCACCACGCGGTGGGCGCATCGGGGCGGCAACCGTTCGTGAAGTTTTTTGCAAGTTCCCGATTGTCGACAATCCGGCTTATTTGGCTATGGTAAATTCCGCAGATCATTTGAATAACCTGAAACGCGCGTCACGCCGCGCCGTTTCCACCAGGGGAAAACCGTGACCGAAACGTCGCCTGCGCGCCTGCAAATAGCGCATATCCGCAAGGCCTATCCGGGAGTGCTGGCCAATGACGACATCAACCTGAGCGTCGCGCCCGGCGAGATCCATGCCGTGCTCGGCGAGAACGGCGCCGGCAAGTCGACGTTGATGAAAGTCATCTTTGGCACCGTCAAACCCGACGCCGGCGACATCTACTGGAACGGCGAACTGGCGCACATCGCCAATCCGCAGATCGCGCGCAAGCTCGGCATCGCCATGGTGTTCCAGCACTTCTCCCTGTTCGACACGCTGACCGTGGCGGAAAACATCGCGCTGGGCCTCGACGCCGACACCGACATGCAGGACCTGGTCGCGCGCATTCGTCAGACCGGCGAAAAATACGGTCTCGAGCTGGAACCGAATCGCCACGTCCATACCTTGTCAGTAGGCGAACGCCAGCGCGTGGAAATCGTGCGTGCGCTGCTGACCAATCCGCAATTGCTGATCCTCGACGAACCGACTTCGGTGCTGACGCCGCAGGCGGTCGAGAAGCTGTTCGTCACACTGCGCCTGCTGGCCGACGAGGGTTGCAGCATCCTCTACATCAGCCACAAGCTCGATGAAATCCGCGCACTGTGCCACAGCGCCACCGTGATGCGCGGCGGCCGCGTGACCGGCACCTGCGATCCGCGCAATGAAACCAGCGCCGGCCTGTCGCGCATGATGATCGGCGAGGAACTGGTGCGCCTGCGCCGTGAACGCAATCCAGAGTCACAACGCAACGAGCGCAAGCTGCACGTCAATCGCCTGTGCCTGCCGAAAGCGCATCTGTTCGCCACTGAACTGCAAGACATCGAATGCGAAGTGCGCGCCGGCGAGATCGTCGGCATCGCCGGCGTATCCGGCAACGGCCAGCAGGAATTGCTGGCGGCGTTGTCCGGCGAAGACCAGCGCGCCGCGCCCAACATGATCATGCTGGGCGGCGCAGCCGTCGGCCACCTGGCGCCCAACCCGCGCCGCGCCAAAGGCCTGGGCCTGGTGCCGGAAGAGCGCCTCGGCCGCGGCGCCGTGCCGACGCTGAGCCTGGCGGCCAACATGCTGCTGTCGCACCAGAAAGTCCCCTACGTGAAACGCGGCATGATCGATTTCGGCTACACGCGCAAGGTCGCCGCCGCCATCATCGAGCGCTTCAAGGTCAAGGCCAGCGGTCCCGACGCGCTGGCGAAAAGCCTGTCCGGCGGCAACCTGCAGAAATTCATCGTCGGCCGCGAGATGGAACGCAAACCCGGCGTCTTCATCGTCGCGCAACCGACCTGGGGCGTCGACGTCGGCGCCGCCGCGCAAATCCATGCCGAAATCCTGGCGCTCAAACAAGAAGGCTGTGCCGTGCTGGTGATCTCCGAAGAACTCGATGAATTGTTCGCGCTGTGCGATCGCCTGCACGTGATCGCCATGGGACGCTTGTCGCCCTCCATCCCGATCGAGCAGGCCACGCGCGAACAGGTCGGTTTGTGGATGAGCGGCTTGTGGAACGATGACGCGCCGCCTGCACCGAACACCGCTGCGGAGGCTGCACATGGCTAAGGCAATGTTCACCTCGCTTCCTTTCCGGCTCGAGCTGCGCGGCGTACCGTCGCGCCGCATGACGTATCTGTCGCCGGTGATCGCCATCGTGCTGACGCTGTTGCTCGGCGCGCTGCTGTTCCTGGCGCTGGGCAAGGATCCGGTTGCCGGCCTGAAAGTGTTCCTGGTCGATCCATTCAGCAGCAAGCGCGCCATCAGCGAGCTGCTGCTCAAGTCGATTCCGCTGATCCTGTGCGCGCTCGGCCTTGCCGTGTGCTTCCGCGCCAGCATCTGGAACATCGGCGCCGAAGGCCAGTTCACCGTCGGCGCCATGTGTGCGGGTGCGATGCTGGTGTGGATTGACGTGCCTAACCATGCAATGCCGGGCGGTCTCGGGCTGATTCTGATGATCGTCGCCGGCGTGATCGGCGGCGCGTTCTGGGCCGGCATCACGGCGCTGCTGCGCGACAAGTTCAACGCCAATGAAATCCTGGTGTCGCTGATGCTGACCTATGTCGCGCAGCTGTTGCTGATGTATGCCGTCAACGGTCCGCTGAAGGATCCCAACGGCATGAACTTCCCGCAGTCGAAGGTCTTCTCCAGCGAGTTCATGCTGCCGATGCTGATGAGCGGAACGCGCCTGCACATCGGTTTTGCCGTCACTATCCTCGCGGCGGTCGTGATGGCGGTATTCATGATGCGCAGCTTCCGCGGCTTCTCGCTGATGGTGGGTGGCGTGGCTCCGCATGCAGCGCGCTACGCGGGGTTTTCCGGCCGCAATGCCTTGTGGGTGTCGCTGCTGATTTCGGGCGGCTTCGCCGGGCTGGCGGGAGCGTTCGAAATCGCCGGGCCGATCGGCCAGCTGTTGCCCTCGGTGTCGCCGGGCTATGGCTTCGCGGCGATCATCGTCGCCTTCATCGGTCGCCTGCATCCGATCGGCGCGGTGTTCGGCGGACTGGTCATGTCGCTGCTGTATCTGGGCGGCGAGCTGGCGCAGTCTCGCCTCGGCCTGCCGTCGGCGATCACGGGCGTGTTTCAGGGCATGCTGCTGTTCCTGCTGCTGGCGTGCGACACACTGATCGACTACCGCCTGCGCTGGAAACAACAAGGATAAGGGACTCAACATGGACCAACTCGCTCCGCTCATCGCGGCCTCGATCAACGCCGGCACGCCGCTGCTGCTGGCGGCCATCGGCCTGCTGATCAACGAACGCGCCGGCGTGCTCAACCTCGGCGCCGAAGGGATGATGCTGGTCGCGGCGATCGCCGGTTTCGCGGTCGGCTACACCACCAAGAGCCCGCTGCTGGGCTTCCTCGCCGGCGCGCTGTGCGGCATGCTAATGGCGACGCTGTTCTCGTGGCTGGCGTTGATCCTGGCGACCAACCAGGTCGCCACCGGGCTGGCGCTGTCGATCTTCGGCGCCGGCTTGTCGGCGTTCATCGGCCAGCGTTTCGTCGGCCTCGCCCTGCCGTCGCAAAGCACCGGCGTTCCCGGCCTGAACACGATTCCCTTCATCGGTCCGGCTTTCTTCACCCAGCACTGGATGGCCTATGTCGCGCTGCTGCTGTGTGCGGCGATTGCCTGGTTCCTGTACCGCACGCGCGCCGGCCTGATCCTTCGCGCGGTCGGCGAGTCGCCGGAGTCGGCGCATGCGCTGGGCTATTCGGTGCGCGGCATCCGCTTCCTCGCGCTGCTGTTCGGCGGCGCCTGCTGCGGCCTGGCCGGCGCTTACCTGTCGCTGGTCTATACGCCGATGTGGGTGGAGGGCCTGGTGTCCGGGCGCGGCTGGATTGCGCTGGCCTTGACGGCCTTCGCCACCTGGCGTCCGGCACGGGTCTTGCTGGGTTCGCTGCTGTTCGGCGGCGTGACGATTCTGCAGTTCTATCTGCAGGGCATCGGCGTGACGATTCCGTCGCAGATCCTGTCGATGCTGCCCTACGTCGCCACCATCGTGGTGCTGGCGCTGATCTCGCGCAATCCGGACTGGATCCGCCTGAACATGCCGGCTTCGCTGGGCAAGCCGTTCCGCCCGGGGGCATCCTGATTTTGTTGTTGGTTTTTACTGTTCGTTTTGCAGTGCATTTTTAATTGAACCGATTTTGATTTTTCAACAGGGAGAGAAAGTATGAAGATTTCGCGCAGAGCCTCGATTGCGATGCTCGCTACGCTGGCCGCCGCCACCTTGATCGGCTGTGGCAAAAAAGAAGAAGCGGCTCCCGCAGCTGCAGCTGCACCTGCGCCTGCTGCTGCAGCGCCGGCCGCGGCCGAACCGCTGAAGGTTGCCTTCGTCTACATCGGCCCGGTCGGCGACGCCGGCTGGACCTTCGCCCATGACAACGGTCGCAAGGCAGTCGAAGCCAAGTTCGGCGACAAGGTCAAGACCACCTTCGTCGAAAACGTCCCTGAGTCGGCAGCCGACGCCGAGCGCGTGATGCGCCAGCTGGCCACCGACGGCAACAAGCTGATCTTCGGCACCACCTTCGGCTACATGGAAGCGATGCTCAAGGTCGCCAAGGAATTCCCGGACGTCAAGTTCGAACACGCCACCGGCTTCAAGACCGCCGACAACCTGGCGCAATACGACGTGCGCACCTATGAAGGCGCGTATCTGGCAGGCGTGGTCGCCGGCAAGATGAGCAAGTCGGGCAAGCTGGGCGTGGTTGCGTCGGTGCCGATTCCAGAAGTGGTCCGCAACATCGACGCCTTCACGCTGGGCGCTCGCTCGATCAATCCGAAAGCCACCACGCGCGTGGTCTGGGTCAACAAGTGGTTCGATCCGGGCAAGGAACGTGAAGCCGCCACCACGCTGATCGGCCAGGGCGTCGACGTGCTGATGCAAAACACCGATTCCGCCGCCGTCGTCCAGACTGCGCAGGAAAAAGGTGTCTACGCATTCGGCTGGGACAGCGACATGACCAGCTTCGGCCCGAAGGCCCATCTGGCCGCTTCGATGATCAACTGGGGCGTGTACTACACGGCGCGCGTGCAAGCGGTGCTGGACGGTTCGTGGAAGACCAGCACCACCTGGCTCGGCCTGAAGGAAAACGGCATCGATCTGGGCGGCTTCAATCCTGAACTGCCGGCCGACGTCAAGGCGCTGGTGGAAGAACGCAAGAAGGGCATCGCCGACGGCTCCGTCCCGATCTGGAAGGGTCCGATCAAGGACAACACCGGCAAGGAACAAGTCGCCAAGGACGCAGTGGCTGATGACGGCTTCCTGCATGGCGTGAAGTTCTACGTCGAAGGTGTGGAAGGCAAGGTACCGGGCTGATCGTCCGATTCTTCGGATTCATCCGACTTGCCAATGTAGCAATCTGCCGGAGGCCTCTGCGTCTCCGGCATTTTTTTGTGCACCCGCTTTGCCTGCGCGGCGGCATAATGGCTTCCTTGCCCAAGGAGATCCGCCATGCCCAAGCCGCTTCCCACCCGTCTCCTGCACGTCACCATCGAACGCGCCGTACAGGACGTGTATCGCTTCGTCGCCAATCCTGAAAACATGCCGAAATGGGCTTCCGGCCTGGGCAAGGGCATTCATCAAGTCGACGGCAAATGGTTCGCCGATACGCCGGAAGGCAAGCTGGAAGTCCGTTTTGCGCCGGCCAACGACTTCGGCGTGCTTGACCACGAGGTGATCCTGGCGTCGGGCGCCGGCGTCGTCATCCCCATGCGCGCAGTGGCCAACGGCGACGGCTGCGAGCTGACCTTCACCCTGTTCCGCCAGCCCGGGATGAGCGATGACAAATTCAACGAAGACACCGCCTGGGTGACGCGCGACCTGGAAGCGCTCAAGGCCTTGCTGGAAGCCTAAAGCCTTTATCCGGCTGCCGCGCTGACTGTATAATGCCAATCCAACACCGGCCTCGCGCCAGACGGAATCTCCCCGAACGCAATGAACCTGCCGTTTTCCCATCGGGAAAACGCGGGCACTGAACAACTTATGCAAAAAGCTCGCAAACCGATCGACATCAAGATATCCACGGTGGTCGCCATTTCCGCGATCCTGCACGAAACCGATCCGGCGGCGCTGGACCAGGCCCTCAAGGACATGACCGGCGGCGTGTCCGACTTCTTCGAAGACGAATTCGCCGTGATCGACATCGGCGCGCTGGACAC